>JACLAD010013810.1_pt1 | contig 17872 bp, 18 predicted proteins | sample 8027901 | NCBI WGS metagenome assembly JACLAD01 (sample SAMN15725071, study PRJNA655200) | protist metagenome | isolation source: fluorescence activated cell sorting (FACS) single amplified genomes of... | place: Spain: Blaines Bay Microbial Observatory, Mediterranean Sea | collected 2016-07-05 | reverse complement strand
CGATAGCATCGGCTGATTTGTTTAAAACGACTTCTTGGTATTGAGCTTGTGCAGCAGTGCGCATAAAACCGGCTTTTTGTCGCCTTGCGCCTTGCCTGTCCCAAAGGTCGATTGTCTGTTCAATACCTACGCTGTAGTCATTGTTATCGCCATTTCGCGCATAATCAGTTGACAATTCAGGGTTATAAAGTGCTTGCTCAGAAGCTTCCGCAAGCGCCCCAGTACTGAACAATTGTTCTTTAGCCGCTATAATGTTGGGATGTTTATTTATCTGCGATGATAACCAGTTTTCCCAGCTTTGATTTTGAGCGTGAGCAAAAAATGGAAGAAACAATACGCAAGCGCATAAAAGTTTAAGTCGGTTAAATATCGTTGAATCAAGAGCCTTGTATACATTGGTTGATTCTGCCTGAGTGTTTCGCGTGAAAATACATCGCGCGACGAAAAGTGACCACATGAATAATTGGTCACGCTCATTACGATGAGTGAAATTCATAATAAATCCTAAAATATGATAAAAACGGACAACGCGGATACACGTTCCGCGATGCAATCAATATACTTCCTAGGATTGGTATTTGGGTGGTCGTAATAGGCGGTTGATGGCTGCGTCTAAGACTGCATCCAAATAGTTGAAGTTGTGGCCGGACGCCACCTCATTAAGGTTATTGATGCTGTGATGACCTACCCATTGGGCATGTGAGCCGTGGCAGTGTCCGCAGTGGTGGCAATCGGCAGGATTATGGTGACCCCTTGCGTCATCTTCACTGATATCTATTTCAGGGCTTACCGAGGCGTTGCTGCTATGCTCGGCATGATCATGCTCGTGTTGCAGGTGTTCAGTGTCTATTGCATGAAAATCCAATGAATTAGCTACAGCAGAAAACGACTGAAATACGATCAGCATGATCATGATGTAGCTTGTTCGTTTAAGTTTCTTCATCTCAAGTAGTCTATCAGTTGCTTTACGCCTCGTCACGGCATTGTTCATCCGCAAACTCAAACTCGACTGTCGTATGCTCAAAATTATATTTCTTGAGTGAGTGCTGTACGTCATTTTTAAGCGTTTGAATATGCTCTGTGGACACATCTCCAACTAACACTAAGTGAACGGTCATCACATTGCGCTCACCATCGAGCGACCAAATATGAAAATGGTGTAGGTCACTGACGTGTTCATTTGACAACAAATCATCTCGGATGCGTTCAAGTTGCGCTTTATCGGGCGTGGCTTGCAAAAACAACATTAAGGTTTGTTTTAAATTACGGATCACATTGAAAAGAATAAATAAGGTAAAACCGATGGATAAAATGGGATCTAAAATCGCCCAAGGCTTGAACATCAATACAATCGATACGATAAATACGGCCACCCAACCCAGGACATCTTCGAGTAGGTGCCAATTGAGCACACGCTCATTAAGCGAATTTCCTTCACTGAGTTTGTAGGCAGCATAACCATTTACTGCGATACCAAAGATCGACAATAACAACATCCCTTCAGCCTGTGGCATTTCGGGCTCAGACAGTCTGGGAATGGCTTCAAATAGTATCCAAACGGAACCAATAGTCAGTACAACGCCATTAATTAATGCACCCAGAAGTGAAAACCGTTTGTATCCATAAGAAAATGTACGATTAGCATCTTTTTCACTGAGCTTGTTTAAACCCCATGAGGTTCCAATAGATAAACTATCGCCTAAATCATGAACAGCATCCGCCATGATAGCGGTACTGTTGGTTAACCAGCCACCAATGAATTCGATAATAGTGAACACCACATTTAGGAAAAACGCCCAACCAATTCGCCTGGAGGCATCGCTCGAATGTCCATGTGAATGATCGTGACTATGATTGTGGTTATGATTGTGAGCGTGCATGATTAATTTTTTCTAAAATGGCGGTATTTTCAGGTGAAATTGGCATCAGTTTAAAAGGGCTGACATTCGTACCGCCGGTATTGCCTTCTGGAACTAACCCAACCGCAGTCTTAGTGATCGCACCGATGAGCCTAAATACTTGTCCCGGTACCTCTTTTAGGTCACCGCTTTTTAGGCCATACATAAGCATTTTATAATGCACAAGCGTATGATAATACGTCGAGTGCTGACCGGTTACGTGGGCATCTTCTAGCGCCATAAAGCCTTTTTCATCATCTTTACTGGCAAAGAATTTATGTGCCTGATTCAACTTATTAGTCACATGAGGTTGTGCAGCTTGTTTAAAATTCATCTTTATCCTCCACAAGTTGATGGGTTCGCCTGAAGTTCTTGTTTTGCGGATTTTAGTATTAGAAAAGCCCCTCTTAATACGAGGACAGAAACGATTAAGCCTATGATCAAATCAGGCCAACGAGTATCAAATAAATAAACCATGCCACCTGCCAGAATGACCCCCATATTGGCAATGACATCATTAGCTGAAAATATCCAGCTTGCACGCATATGTACTTCACCATTTTTTTGCTTACGAATAATGGCTAGGCAAATGACGTTGGCAATCAGTGCCACACAGCCCATCCCAATTATTAAACTTGAAACCGGCTCACTACCACAAGTAGCGCGGTGAACAATGAATCTCATCGTTAAATTTGCAGGCGGATTTGTTTGAGTGATGCTGCCGCATCTTTGGCTAATTGTCTATAATAGTTTTCCTCATATTCAACCAGTGAAATATCGCCTATAGGTTCTAGCAGGCGTTTGTTGTTGAATCAATCAACCCAATCTAATGTTGCAAGCTCAACTTGTTCTAGCCATTTCCATGTGCCCATTCAGCTTGTCCCAGTGCGCCTAAAATCAACTATGTTTGTACGGATCCCATCACACGCCAGCCGACAATATTTCGAGAGAACACATCGATAACGAACGCCACATAAACAAAGCCTGACCATTTGGCAACTTAAGTAAGGTGTTTTGGATAATTAGAACATTACACTCTGGGCTACTGGCGTTTTTCAAGCTAGTTGTCACCTTTAAAGCGTTTTAAGCCGCTTTACTTTCGTTTTTTTCATTCACCCCGCGGGTTGGGTTTAATGTAGTTGGCCCAACTGGCTCGCAGTTTCGTATCTTGCGTTTTCCCCAGCGGCTTGGATTAGCTTGCTTTGCCAGTTCCAGGCGAGACTGTCTGTTCGCTAGTATCGATTTATCTTGTCCCGTGTGGCGCTGATGCGGTGTGACAAACCTAAGTTGACGGTGTTTGTGTTCATAGTTATACCAGCGCGTAAACGTTAACACCCACCGCCTTGCTTCTTCTAGACTTTTGAACCCATGAGAAGGCCAGTCTGGACGATATTTGCAGGTCCTAAACAGTGACTCCGCAAAGGGGTTATCGTTACTCACTCTGGGTCGACTGTATGATGTCGTTACACCCAGTTCATACGCTTTTGCTCGCATCGTTTGCGACTTCATGGGTGCACCATTGTCTGAATGCAATACCACACCAGTATATAACGCATTTTCATGTATCAGCGTGCGTTGCAGTAGTTCAGCTGCATACTCACCCGATTCACATTCATAGACCTCGGCACCCACAATTTTACGACTGAAAATGTCCTCTAACATATAGAGGTAGTAAAACTGCCCGCGTACCACGCTGGGTAAATATGTAATATCCCAACAGAACACTTCACCAGGCCTGTTAGCAACGAACGTATCCGGTAACTTATTGGCATTCGGCGCCATGCTACGCCCACGGTGATGAAGTTGATTATGCGCTTTTAACACCCGATAAAAACTCGACTCCGACGCATAATACACGCCCTCATCAAGCAATGTCGGTACAATCTGGGTAGGCGGCAAACTTGCAAAGCGCGTTTCATTACTCACTGCCAATATCATCTGCTGTTCCGCTTCCGACAGCTTATTAGAGGGCGTCGGACGAACGGCTTTAGGGCGTTTATCGGCCTGAATAATACCGCGCTTAAACCACCGTTTATAAGTTCTGAGGCTAATCTCAACTTCTTCACACGCCAAGCGCAATCGAGCGCCGGCTTGTTTAGCGTCTCGAATTAACTTCACTAATTCCGTGCGCTTTGAGATCGAGGTTAATCGTCCTCGTTGTCGTTCTCCCAAAGCGCATCCAGCTTTTTTCTCAATACCAACAATGCGGCTGTTTCTGCCAGGGCTTTTTCTTTTTCACGCAATTCACGCCTGAGCTTTTTAATCTCTCTCTGGTCAGCCTTACGTTGGCGTTTGACTGTTAATTCTTGCTCGCGTGTTTGGCCAAAGCCTTGTAATGACGCTGATTTCTAGGCCTTTACTTGCTCCACATACAGACCTTTTGTTCGGCAATATTCGCTTAATTCTGCTTCGCCTAGCGTCGCCGTTTCAATCACGACCGCTAACTTTGCTTCTGCTGACCATTGCTCTGATGTGGGCTTCTTTCCTGGCACGGGGTAACCTTGTTGTTTCGCTTTATCTCGCCAAGTATACAAGGTCTGCGCACTGATGCATTCACTCCGTGCAACTTCTGCTACCGTCATGTTTAATGGGGGTAACAGCTTATTCAAAACAGCCTGCTTTCTTTCCTCTGAGTAACGTGGCGCAACACAACCTTAACGCCCCAACTGGTTAAATTTTAAAGGGTGTCAACTATCCTGCCAGAGGGGGACTAGCTGGGCCGTAGGCTTTTATCCAGTTATAAAGCGAACTGCTAGTCACTCCCAGCCTCTCAGACACACTTGCCACCGAATAACCTTGATCGGTAACTTGTTTGACGGCTTGTATTTTAAATTCTTCTGTAAATCGCTGAGACATCTTTTCTCCTTAGTACACATAATTATAAAGCAATTAAGTGTCTAGAGAAGTCTGGTCGATTCACTATATGCGTCGCTAGAAGAGCTTCAAAAAGATCTGGACGTGTGGATGGATTACTACAACAATGAAAGGACTCATCAGGGCAAAATGTGCTGTGGCAGAACGCCACTGGAAACATTAATCGATGGGAAACGGACTTGGGCTGAGAAGAATCTAGCTCAAATCTAAACTGACAGCGACACCTGAAAAAACGGGTAACTGTCAGATCAAGTCTGAGCTAGTACAATTTAATTTTTGTAATATTAAGCCATTTTAATCAATGGCTTATATTATAATATCGTAAATTAGTGACCTAAACGGTAGTTCAGCCTATTAACGAGTATTTCTTTAATCTCAATACCTTATATTTATCACTTTACTTAGCCTAACAAGTATTACTTATTTAGATAGCGTGCTTTGTATTAAGTACTAAATAAGATTGTTATCGATAGATTACAAAGATTGTAGCCTTGTATTCTTTATTATCAACCGAAGCCTTTTAAAACCTATCGAGTAGTACTCATTCTCAAATATACGGTTATAAAAGGTTTGCTAGATTTATTTAAGAAATAAAACGTAACGAACAAAACCTATATTTAAACTCGTGTTTTATAACCAGAACCTTTTAATTCCTAATCAGCGGTAAACCATTCATAACGCTTTAAATATCTACATCTAATAACGCACTAATTAATAGTGCTTTAATTTTCTTTTTATTAGAGTATTTACATATCCTATTTAACATAATATACATTATGCGTAATTGAGTGTATGGGCGATTAGGCCATTGATGTCGCTCTATTCGGATGTTTTGTTGGCTGTGGCTGTGATTACTTACAGACTTTTATGCGTGGCTGCTGCGTTGGCGTTTACGCTTGTGCGTGAACGTTTCGCTTACAGCAGTACTTTTAATTTAAAAGCGCTCAGATTATTTGATTTAGGCGTAATTAATTGAATCGTACGCTACGTAAAATGTGCAGCATGATTACCCTGATTATTTAATTTTATTCACGTAGCGTCACGGTATGAAATTCTACTCATGGCGGCGACTGATTAGAAATTCAGATAGAGATTGAGTGAGAATGTGACAGGCGCGCTTTATACTGTGCTTTAAGTGAAGAGTTTTTGAGGTTGGCTTAAGGAACGTTCACGCTTAAAAAGAAAAAGCCAGGCGTCATACTAAACACAATTATGGCCTGGCTTTGTTTATATAAAAAGCTGGTAAACTTACAATTAAATTAAATAAGCCAGTTATTTATTGCGCGTTACTGCTAATTTTTAAAAACCTTGTCTAATCGCTTAACATCTTCCTCGTAGCTTAGCGCCATTTTACTGCGTTCGTAGCTTTGTATTGCTAATTTATTGGCGGCCTTAACAAACGTGTTATCTACGCGATCAAAACAGGCTTTTATCGTATTAAGTGACTTTTGAATACGTATCGCTACTTCAATGTTAGCCGCGCCATCGCGCGCTATACTGGTGTAAGCATCATCAAACAAGTCATCTACATTTAATGCCGGGACAGATACGGCATCATACTTATAATGTGGTTTGCCGTTATCTTGAGTTTTAGGCTTAATGTTTTTACGCTCGTTTTGACGACTATCTTGTTCGGCATTTTTATACCAGATAAGTAAAAGCCGCGTAATACTGCTAATGGCGTTAATAGCCGTACCGTGATCGTTTACCGATGGCGATAAAGCACGAGATGCAATTTCTGCCAAAACAATAAAGCCGAAGCGCGGGTCAGCTTCGAAAGAGCGAGCTTCGCCTATTTTAAAAGCGCTGATAATGTCTTCGAAATCTGCATTATACTTTACGAACGCGATGGGCTTATCGGGTGTAACAAATTCCCCCGGAAGCATGGCCACATTTACAAAGTTACCATTGGTTTGGGCCCACTTGTGCAGTTTTGCGATATCAATTAATTGAATATAGCCAACCTCATTCGTGTAAATGGCATGACTCCCCTGCTCTTTTATTTCATCTTGCGGCACTGCACCTAAACATGGCGCTTCAATTCTATTGCTTATGGCGCGCCCAGTGGCGTGTTCAACTTTTAGTAACGTGGAGCCGACACGGCCCAATCGAGCCACGCTGTCTACCCAACGTATAAAGGTTAAAATAACAACAGCGAAGACCAAACACGTTAAACAAAATAAGATAAAGACCCCAGCTTTTTCGAAAAAAGCGTGGCTTATAGCAGTAATGCCAACAGCACTATAAATGAATGCACCAATGAAAACAGACAGTGCATTTTGTGAAACGTCATCGGAAATAATTAGGCTTAACGAGCGCGGCGTTGAAGATTGGCTGGCTGAAGCATAGGCGTTAACCATAGTTCCTGCAGAGAATGTGGCAATTACCATCATGCTAGACGCCATGATTGACAGTAATGTCTCTACCGACTCAGACTTTATTTCAGGAATATGTTCAGCAACTGACGTGCCGTCGACAACTTTTGCGATAAATACAGCGATAAGTGATAGCACACAAAATACAAGCGGCTTTAACCACAACTTCTCTTTAAAGCTGTAAATGAGAAATCTTAATTTGTCTACGGTAATTGGGGCTTCCATTCTTTTACTCTTATTGTTCAATTCTCTTGATACGTGCGTTACTCTATTTTTGATTCACCTTGGCTTTTTCGCAGAAGCACAACGTTTGGAGCAGTACTTCACATTCTCCCAATCTCTTTCCCATTTCTTGCGCCATGTGAATGGCCTGTCGCAAACGGGGCATATTTTGGAAGGTAAATTAGACTTCTTCATCGTTGGTAAGCTTAGTTAAGAATATTGCTGCATCCTGCTTCATAGTCTCTATATTTTCTTCTTTCATCCGCCCATAGGTCTTATAAATCATTGCCATACGATGATTGTTGCTAAGCTTTTCTTTGTGTTTATCAATGAAATGCCAGTATAGGTAGTTGAAGGGGCAAGCCTTGGGCCCTGTCTTTTTCGACACCTGATAGCCACAGTTTTTGCAGTAGTTACTCATTTTATTGATATAGCTACCGCTAGCGACGTAGGGTTTACTTGCTAAGTTTCCACCGTCGCTGTACAAAATCATTCCCGCGACATTGGGCAGTTCAACCCATTCATAAGCATCGGCATAAACCAGCAAATACCAAGCTTGTACCTCTTCAGGGCTCAGTTCGGTTAACAAGCTGAAATTGCCTATCACCATTAGCCGTTGAATATGATGAGCATAGGCATTTTGCTGAGTCTCTTTAATGCACTGACGCATACAGTTCATGTTGGTCTGCGCATCCCAGAAAAAAGAAGGTAACGCTCTACTATTATCGAAGTAATTATCGGTCTTCAAGTTAGGCATGAAGTGCCAATAGAAACCGCGAACATACTCGCGCCATCCCAGAATTTGTCGGATAAACCCTTCCGCAGAATTTAGCGGCACTTGCCCTGCGTGGTAGGCTTGTTCGGCGGCTTGAATGGCTTCTTTCGGTGTAAGAAGGCCACAGTTTAAGTAGAACGCGATATGTGAATGATAAAGCCAAGGCTTTCCCTCGACCATAGCGTCTTGATACTGACCGAAATTTGGTAGCCTCTCTTCGATGAAGGTGTTCAAAACGCTGAGTGCATCTTTTCGCGTGACCGCAAAGTGAAAATTATCAATATCGCCAAAATGTTCGCTGAATTCACTTTTTACTAATTCGATAACATCTGAAGTAATATCGTCAATAGCGAATGTGGTGTGTTTTGGCACCTTTTGGGTTTCAGGCATAGACTCGCGATTTTGCGCGTCATAGTTCCATTTCCCCCCAATAGGGTTTTTGCCATCCATCAACACATTGTGCTTGCGCCTCATTTCCCGATAAAAGAACTCCATGCGAAGCTGCTTTTTTCCATCGGCCCATTCACTAAATTCATTGGGGGTAGAGAAAAAGCGATTATCTTCGCAAATAGTAACGGGTATACCTAGTTGATTTTGCCACTGCTGCATGCTTTTAAGCAGCCGATATTCCCCAGGCACAGTTACCTTAACTTCATCAAAGTGCTGCCGACTTAACGTATGCCTTACTTGTGCGAGTAAATCACCCTGGTTGCCTTCATCGGTATAGTGGACGTAGTTAACCTGATAGTTATTGTCGCGCAAATGTGCAGCAAAATGACGCATGGCACTAAACAGGAAAGCGATCTTCTTTTTATGATGCTTTACATAGGTAGCTTCTTCCCGCACTTCTGCCATAAGAATGGTGTCTTTGCTTTTTGCGGCGCCCGCTATTACTGGTAATGAGTCGGTGAGCTGGTCACCTAGGACTAAAATAAGTGCTGCCATACCCTACTCTTTTAATGTTTGAAACGCGTCTAGTGCTCGCTGGCGTGATGCCTTTAAATCAACAATAGGCTTAGGGTAATCCTTACCAAGCTCAACACCCGCCTCTTTCAATATAGCAGATGGTGCTTCCCAGGGCTTGTGGATGTATTTATCAGATAGTCCATTTAGTTCGGGGCAATATTGACGAACATAGCCGCCTTTCTTATCAAACTTTTCACCTTGGAGGATGGGATTAAAAATTCTGAAGTACGGTGCGGCATCTGCCCCTGAGCCTGCTACCCATTGCCAACTAGCGCTATTACTGGCTAAGTCGGCATCAAGTAAGGTATCCCAAAACCAGCGTTCACCTTCATGCCAGCTCAATAACAAATTTTTGACTAAAAATGATCCCACAATCATGCGAACGCGGTTGTGCATGTAGCCTGTTTGCCACAGTTCACGCATACCCGCATCAACAATAGGAATTCCTGTATTACCGGTTTGCCACGCTTTTAGCGCTTTTGCGTCAGTACGCCATGGAAATTTATCAAACTTATCGTTGAAGTTTTTATTCGGTAGCGTAGGAAAGTGAAACAGAAGGTAATAGCTGAATTCTCGCCAACCAAGTTCACTGAGATAAGTCTCGATACTTTTGTCTTCGCTAGTCCCGAACCTATCTTTTATGGCATACCAAACTTGGTTTGGTGACACTTCGCCAAAATGTAAATGCGGTGACAGTCGTGAAGTTCCTTTCGCCGAAGGAATGTCTCTGCCCTCTTTATACCTTCGTGCTGAGTTTTCAATAAAGTCAGACAGATTATCTGCCGCGCCATCTTCGCCAGGCGTCCACTCCTTGGCAATGGTGTCATCCCATTTTATGGTCGGAAGCAACGCTAACGCGGCTAAGCCATCGCTGTTATCGTCAACATCTGCATAGGTAATACGTGCTGGAGGTGCCTTCGGGTAGCGTGGCTCTTCAATCTGTAGACAGCCATTTTTGTAGTAAGGGGTAAAAACTCGATAAGGCGTACCATCTTTTTTGAGTACCTTCATTGGCTCCCACAATAAACTACCGTTAAAGCTATGCGCCTCGTAGTCACTATCTAGAAGTGACTTTTTAATGGCTTTGTCACGGTTAATTTGCCATGGCTCGTAACACCGGTTCCAAAAGATAGACGATGCATTAAAGGACTCCATGAGCTTTGGAATGAGAGTTTGTGGATCGCCTTTAAAAATTTGTAGATGACCGTTCAGCCGTTTGTTTAAAGATTTTAACGAATGGTGAAGCCACCACTTGCTTGCACCGCCAGGCATTCTGCCATCTGGCGCACTTTCATCAAATATGTAGATGGGAACGATTTTTCCCATGTCACACGCTGCATTCAATGCAGGGTTGTCTTTTACGCGAAGGTCTTGTCTAAACCACATAATGCTTACAGGAACGGTCACTTTTTTTTCCTCAGATATTGCACTTATTTCTAATATTTATCGTATTTTAACTATTACGCTTTAAACCGGATTCAGGATCCGGTAAATAAATAAAAAGTACCATTAAAATAGTATGATAAATCAACAGATTGAAGATGCAGGCTCGAGTGATGTTCAAAGAGGTGTTTTTTGGTTTCGACATGATTTAAGACTTCATGACCAGCCCGCTATTGCTGAACTATGCACAGCGGTTTCTCAAGTGACATTCACCTATATCTTAGATGACAAATGCTTTGATGATGCCGCTTTCGGTTTTTCACCAATGGGAAAACACCGGCATACTTTTTTATTACAAACCTTAAGTGATTTAAAACAGCAACTTAATCAACGAGGTCATGAACTCCTTATTCTCAAGGGTAATACTGCTGAATGTATAGTGCAGTTGCTCAATGCCGGTGGGTACACGCATTTAGGAGTAAGTCAGCATTGTGGCTTTGATGAAACTGCCCAACTCAATACAGTAAAGCGCTTTTTCAATACGCTTAGGGTTATTGAAACGCCAACGTTTGGGCTATTTGACGCCGAAGTATTACCTTTTGATATTGAAGACATGCCTGATGTTTTCAGTCCGTTCCGTAGAAAAGTAGAAAAGCACTGTACACCGTTACCTGTTCTAGAGCGTATCGCCCAATTACCAGACGGGTTTATGCCTAATATTGATAAGCAGTATATTTTAGACATCGAGTTGAGTTTACCTAAGCCCTCGCCTTCATCATTTATTGGGGGGGAGTCGGCCGCACTTAACCATTTAGAAACCTACCTATTCGATTGGAAGGCAGCGGCAACGTATAAAGAAACTCGGAACACCTTAGATACGTGGAAAGACAGTACTAAACTTTCAGCGTGGCTAGCGAATGGGTCTCTGTCAGCGCGCGAAGTTATAAGACAAGTTCAGCGCTTTGAACAAACCATAGAGAAAAACGACTCAACATACTGGGTATATTTTGAGTTGTTATGGCGAGAATTTTTCCATTGGTTACAGTGCAAGTATGGTGCTAAGTGGTTTCGTTTTAGTGGCATACAAGGTAGAAAGCCCACCACCTGTCACGACCCGGAAACCTTCTCTCGCTGGTGTAAAGGAGAAACAGGTTATCGCATTGTAGATGCATGCATGCGCCAACTTGCCGAAACCGGTTACATGTCAAATCGAGGCCGCCAGCTAGTAGCAAGTTGTTTTGTTCATGAATTACGCCAAGACTGGCGATATGGTGCAGCGTGGTTTGAACATCAGCTTATTGACTATGACGTGGGAAGTAACTGGGGAAACTGGCTTTACCTTGCTGGCGTTGGAAGCGACCCTCGTGGACACAGGCAATTCAATTTACAAAAACAAACGGAAATATATGACCCCGATGGTCGCTTTCGTAAGGCGTGGTTGTAGTACCTAGCTGTATGTTGAGCGACAACACTAAACCGCCTATTACAATAATATGGTTAAAGCGAGATCTTCGCTTGCGAGACCATGAACCCCTTTTTCGTGCTGTCGCATCTAATGAACGTATTCTCTTACTTTATTGCTGGGAACCGTCATTAATAGAAGAACCGCACATGAGCGTGCGTCACTGGCACTTTATTCAGCAAAGTATCGACGATATAAATGGTCAACTGCCAGAACATGTCAACGTACTAACGCTGCATATGGAGGCCGTTGATGCCATAGCCTTTATTTCACGGTTTTACACGATTAACGCGGTTAGAAGTTACCAGGAAATAGGTTTAAAGGTTACGTATAACCGCGACTTACGGGTCGCTAACTATCTGAATAATAGGCGCATCCCCTTTTTGGAAGCAAAATGTGGCGCGGTAATAAGAGGATTGCCTCATCGAGCGCAGTGGCAAGCTAACTGGGAGGAGTATTTTGCTGAAAGCACCTATGATTACGACCTAAAGCGTGCAAATTGGGTTAAATGGAATGTGCATGTTGATATACAAAAAGCGTCGCTAACACTGAGTGAGGTTTCCGCTTTATATGCGGCAAAAAAATATATAAATAAGGATTACCTGTCAAAATACTGTGGCGTTTTATCCGAAGACGGCCTTATAGATTTTAGCGCAATGCAGCCCGGTGGCGAACGGCGAGCGTGGCAAGTACTCAAGGACTTTTTTAATGATCGCGGTCAGTACTATCACCAACACATTTCTAAGCCCGAGTACGCAAGGCGTGCTTGTTCTCGTTTGAGCCCATACCTTGCTTGGGGCAATATCTCGATTAAGCAAGTGTATCAAAGTGTACAGCGCCAAAAACATAAGAAACGAGCGTTACCAATACACGAGAAAAAGCGCTGGAGCCGTGCCCTGTCCGCGTTAACATCAAGGTTACACTGGCATTGCCACTTTATTCAAAAATTTGAAAGTGAACATAGTATTGAATGGCGCCCTATGAACAGCGCATATGAAAACTTCCCTTACATAGACGGGCCGGAAGCAGAACGTCGCTTTTACCACTGGAGTATTGGTCAAACGGGCTATCCTTTGGTTGATGCCTGCATGCGTGCACTTAGGCAAACTGGGTATCTCAACTTTCGCATGCGTGCCATGGTAACAAGCTTTTTATGCCATCATTTAAATGTACATTGGATCAAGGCTGCCCACTATCTTGCTACGCAGTTTTTGGACTTTGAACCAGGTATTCACTACCCTCAAATTCAAATGCAAGCAAGCGTGACCGGTATTCACACGGTTCGCCTATACAACCCTGCGTCTCAGTCTAAAAAGCTAGATCCAGAGGGTGAGTTCATCAAAAAGTGGGTACCTGAGCTTGGTTCACTGCCCAGTGACGCGGTACATGCGCCTTATTCGCTGTTACCGCTTGAAGCGCAAATGTTCGACTTTGCCCTCGACCGTGACTATATCGCCCCTATTGTGGACATAGCTCAACACAACCGCGCGACCGCCAAACGCTTGTGGGATTACCGGGAGCGAGATGATGTTATAAAAGAAGCGAAGCGCATCATACATCGTCATACAATGCAAAATAGCCCCAGCCGAGCGTGGTTTAAGTCCAAGACGACTCAAAACCACTAGCGGTTATTTTTTCGAAGCCATTCGGTTAACAGCTTAATTTGCCCACACTTATAAGAGGCATACATTAAGCGCATGGCATTAGACATAGCCTCGCTGTCAGTCCAGCCTGTTTTTTCACGGATTTCATCGTAACACGCTTTCGCTTCTGGGCTAACATAGCCCCTAACTAGCTTTTTACCAGCTTCTTTTTGTCTTTCTCTAAAACGACGCTGTTTATCAGCATTGGCTTTTGCTCTATCTGTCTGACTTTTTTTTTGGGGCTTTTTTGTTGTTTGTTCTGTCATAGTTTTCACACAAAGTTACGTTATGGTAGAGCTTAGGGTAATGACTGTTTAAATATTGCGCTTGTAGAGCGATATTTGCACGGGCTAAAGTCACTAAACTATATTAGCACGCGCTTTTCTTCAGAAAAATGACTGTTCAGAGTTGTTTGGCGTACAAGTGTTCGCTAAATTAACGCCGTCACTTTAAAAACAACAACGAGTTGGGAATGTCAGAGAAGAAAAATAGTTTTAACAGAGAAGATTTACTAGCATGTAGCCGTGGCGAAATGTTTGGTCCGGGTAACAGCCAACTTCCCGCACCGAATATGCTTATGATTGACCGCGTCGTTTCAATTACTGAAGACGGTGGCGAACATGGCAAAGGCGAAATTATCGCTGAATTGGATATCACGCCTGACTTATGGTTTTTTGATTGCCACTTCCCAGGCGATCCGGTCATGCCAGGATGCCTTGGTTTAGATGCAATGTGGCAATTAGTGGGCTTTTTCTTAGGCTGGAGCGGTGGCCCGGGTAAAGGCCGAGCACTAGGTGTGGGTGAAGTAAAATTCACCGGTCAAATACTACCCACAGCTAAGAAGGTAACATACAAAATCACCATGAAACGCGTAATCAAACGCAAGTTATTTATGGGAATGGCCGACGGCACAGTTGAAGTGGATGGTCGCGAGATTTATGTAGCGAAAGATCTTAAAGTTGGTCTTTTCCAAGATACCTCTAACTTCTAGTTAAAACGTTAGTTAGTTCAAAGCGCTATCAAACACGAAAAAGCCCCTTTTCAGGGGCTTTCCTTTTGCATAATCAGTTGATAAAAGAGAAGTGTTATTTAACACTTAATCCTAAGTGCCTATCTTCTACTGCCTCGCGCCATCCACCTAACCACTGTGAACGTGCATCGTTTTGCTGAAATGGACAATTTTCCTTTGCACGACCGCTAATACCAGCTTGATAGCCTTTTGCGTGAGCACGTGTCAGTTTATCTCTTTTTTGTCTTTTCATTGATTAGCCTCTTTCGTTTGTTGGACGTACAACAAATCATTTTCTCGAGCGCTCTACATCATTTCACTTGATAGTGCCGGAAAAGTGATTGCGTACACTACTTTGATAGTGCAATTAACTAAATGGTTCAAGAAAAATAAAAAATTAAAGGCCTTGACAAACTTTAAATAGATGAAGTTTCTATGAAATTTATGTTACATTTTTTATGCATAAATATGTCGCAATTTGTATTTTTTAGGCATAAAAAAAGCCGCGTAGGTGCGGCTTTTAAAGGTGGATCAAAGTTTAACCCACTATTCAACTATTTTATAACGCGTCTACGCATAAACGTTGCTGCAAATAGGCCGAAGAAAGCTAACCAGCCCGTTGAAGCACCGCTACGCTCGAACGGTTGCTCATCTTCTGGAATTTCGCACTCATCAATAGAGCCATTAGCGATAGGTGATAATTTTACCGCTACGACAGTATCGACTTCTACGGTTTCACCGTCAGTGTTGATAATGTCAGCACCCGTTACATACTTACTTGTAGCTTTAATACGTGCATTAGCAATAATTTCATTGTCATCGTTAATGTCTACAGCTTCTAACAACTCATAGCTGTTATCACATGACACTAAATCATTTAAGTCGATAAACTCTTCAGTATCGATGTTATACATGAACGCTGCCGTCTCTCGCAGGGTATCGCTTGTCGCATCGACATCGGCTTTACCCACAACAATATTATTGTTGTTTATTGCGTTGGCCGTTACACCAGCGCTTGAGAAAAAGCCTGATGGGTAGTGTTGCTCTTGGGTATCTAAGTTATAAACAAATAAGCGCGAACGAGCGATATCACTTTGCGAGCGCAGTACTGCCCCTGTTACCCAATTCTCATCATTAATGGCAATGGCTTGGCTGAGAAGATTTTCTTCTCTTGGAAGAAGCTCAATGGTTTCGCCATCTCTGAAAACGGTTGCTACACGCTCGCTTTCGCTAAGGCCTGAAGCGTTAGGGCGAGTAATAGTAACTCTGTCACCCGTTAGCCCTTCTCCAACGGCGATACCTTGATTATTAATGTCATAGGCATAGGTGAAATAGTGACGTTCATCGTCTTCATCTGGCTCGAACAACAGCGGGTAAGTTTCAGTGCTTACCACATCGCCATTTACGTCTATTTGCCAAATAGTTGCGTTTACTTCAGAGAGTAAAACAAAGCCAGGTAAATAGTTTGATGACGTGTTGATGTAGTAGCTAGAAATACGCGGTACCGCAAAATTGCCATTATAAACGGTAAACAAACAACGGCCTTCAGACTGGTCTCCACGCAGTTCGTCATCAGTACAGGTTTCTATAGCGTCATCGACATCATCTCGAAAGCTTACGGTACTAAACCCAGCTACCTGCAAATTAGCGTTTATTGCACGTGCTGAAGAGAAACCGCCTGCTGTTGTGTCAATGGCTGGCAGAACTTTTGTTTCACCTGACGCTTGAACAAAACCTTGCTCTGCCGATTCGCGGTACGTGTAGTTTATCGTATCGCCATCTTCGTTTTCATACGGGTCTAGTACTACTAGCCCCGTCGAATCACCAACAATAAAGTTGCCATTTAAGCTATCTCTACCTGTGACCTCGACAGACCGAGTATAATCATCGAACTTATCTGTTACTTCATCAAGGCCTGGTACTAGCGAGATATCTTGCGTATCGGTCACATAAGTTCTGAAGGTAGCAAGCTTTTGACCTGTGGTCGCAGTGGTATTTTGCAGCAGGTAATTTACGATAGTCGTGTAATCAATATCTGAAAACACGCCTTGTCGTGCATCTTCTTCATTCTCTAAGCTATCGCCACTGACGTCAAAGAAGGTGGTGTCTTCTTCAAGTTGCTCAACGTCAATCGGCGGATTGTATTCAAGTTGAACCACAGACAGCATTTTGCCTGCGTTATCAATTGAGCGAGCAAAATTGTTTCTAGCGGTATCCTGTAAAGGAAGAGGCGTCACTGAATAGGTCGCGGCGAATGCCGAAACACTTCCTGTTGCCAACAGAACGGCGGCGGCAAGCTGAGTTCGTTTCATTTAAAATCCTATTTACTGCTGATTATCTTCCAGCATACTTTCTAGTTCATCCCAGCGCGCATATTTCTGGGAAAGTAATTCTTCTTTTTCCGCCAGTTCGGCTAATGCCTTGGCAGTGGTATCGCTGTCTTGTTTAAAAAAGTCGGGATCGTTGACTTTTTCTTGCATGACCTCTAGCTCTTCCTCTAGCGCTTCTAACGCTTTAGGTAAAGACTCGAGTTCACGCTGATCTTTGTATGATAGCTTTTTCGTCTTATGTGGAGAAGACTTAGCACTAGGACTATGTGAACCTGAATTAGTTTCATTCTTTACCTTGGCTTTTTCGTCCTTTTCAATTTGCTGACGTTTTTCTTGTTGCTCTTTATACCAGTTTTCTACGTCAGTGAAACCCCCAATGAATTCCCTTAACAAACCATTGCCTTCAAATACCACGCTACTGTTAGCAACGTTATCAACAAATTCCCTATCGTGGCTCACTAAAAGTACGGTACCGGCATACTCGTTCAGTAAGGTTTCGAGCATTTCCAAGGTTTCAACGTCAAGGTCGTTAGTTGGTTCATCGAGCACCAGTACATTACTGGGCTTCAGCATGAGTTTCGCTAACATCAAGCGGTTCTTCTCTCCGCCTGAAAGTGACTTCACAGGCGCATTTACGCGTTCTGGCGTAAATAGGTAATCTTGCAGGTAGCTAATTACATGACGGGGATGGCCGTTAACCATAAGGTCGCGCTTGCCATCACCCACGGCATCAATCACTGATTTTTCTAAGTCTAAACCGTGACGATGCTGATCAAAATAAGCAACTTCCAAATTTGTGCCTTGCTTACAATTACCCGAATCCGGTTGTAACTCGCCTAAAAGCAGTTTTATTAGCGTACTCTTACCACTACCGTTAGGGCCAATTAACGCCAACTTGTCGCCACGAAGTACATTTAAATTTAAGCCTTTGACGA
>JACLAD010008586.1_pt1 | contig 17885 bp, 17 predicted proteins | sample 8027901 | NCBI WGS metagenome assembly JACLAD01 (sample SAMN15725071, study PRJNA655200) | protist metagenome | isolation source: fluorescence activated cell sorting (FACS) single amplified genomes of... | place: Spain: Blaines Bay Microbial Observatory, Mediterranean Sea | collected 2016-07-05 | reverse complement strand
GCGTTTATCGTACAGTATGGCTTCATTATAATTAATCAGATTGCTCGTTCTCAGGCTTTGCTTAGTAAAGTCCTATGGGGGTAAAACCTCGGTGGGCACCGCCGCGCAGCATGGCGCACAAGCCAAGTGACTGAGTGATGCTTAAATCTACCACTCGCAAGTGATAGTATAGATTTAATTCTTTATTAATGAAAGCTTATTTAGAATCTCTGAATTTTTGTTGCAGATCAAAATACCCATCAATTCGGCTTCTTTGGTCCCTGACGCAGCTTTTCAAGACAGATCTTCCGGCTATAACTATTCATGTCGTGAAGCTGTACTGCGAAAAAGGCGGGTTAATACGGCATAACGACCCCAACCTCTGTTGTAGCCTCTGGGAATGCATGATACAGGAGCGTCACCATGGATAAGACCGCTGTCCAGCCTGTGAAAGCCGGCCAAGAACCCGACCCGGCGCCGGCCCATCATTCGTTAAGTCCTCTGGAAGAGTTCGATCGTATGATAGAAGGGTTCTTCGAGCGTAGTTGGATGAAGCCTTTCTTCAGGGATGACCTTATGAAGGAACGCTTGGGCTTTTTTGGGCAACATAACCCCAAGATAGATATTGTTGACCGCGACAAGGAAATCATCGTTCGCGCAGAAATGCCTGGCGTAGACCGCAAGGAAATAGATGTCGAGATAACCGACCATTCCTTGACGATCAAGGGACACCGTGCGGGAGAAGCCAAAGAAGAAAAGGAAAAGTACTACCATTCTGAAATGTGGCAGGGCTCGTTCGCCCGGACTGTCGCTCTACCTGTTGATGTGGACTCTCACCATGCTGAAGCCACTTTCAAGGACGGCATACTTACGATCACGTTGCCCAAGACAAAACATGATGCGCGGCGCAAGCTAGAAGTCAAATAAGCTGATGGCGTCGGTGAGATTCCTCACCGACGCTAACTTGAGTACAGGCACAATCGCATGAAAGTTATGGTGCTTGAAAAACGAGGCGGCCCGCTTCAGGCGCGGGAAAGGCCTATTCCTGTACCTGGCCCGGGGCAGGTGCTGCTCAAGGTAGAAGCCTGTGCGGTATGCCGCACTGACCTCCATCTGTTGGATGGAGAGCTACCCGAAATCCACTACCCAATCGTTCCCGGACACGAAATCATTGGCCATGTTGCTAGTTGTGGGCCCGGGGTTATGCTAGAGAATGGAATGCGCCTGGGCGTTCCGTGGTTGGGATATAGTTGTGGCGAGTGCTGGTATTGCTTACATGAACAGGAAAACCTTTGTGACCGGGCGCGCTTTACTGGCTACCAGATCGATGGTGGATTTGCCGAATATACTTTGGCGGATCATCGCTTCTGCTTTCCTATTAGTTCCGACTACAGTGCTGCAGAAGCAGCGCCATTAATGTGCGCTGGCCTGATTGGTTACCGCTCGTTAAGCATGTGTGGCAACGACCTGCAACGCTTAGGTATTTATGGCTTTGGCGCTGCGGCCCATATCGTAGCCCAAGTTGCCTTATGGCAGGGTATCTCACTGTACGCTTTTACTCGTCCAGGAGACGAACGTGCCCAACTGTTTGCGCATCATCTAGGTGCAACTTGGGTAGGTAGCTCCAATCAACTTCCCGATGTGCCACTGGATGCAGCCATCATCTTTGCACCTGTCGGTGATCTTGTACCCGCTGCACTACGTGCAGTGCGTAAAGGCGGTTCGGTGGTTTGCGGCGGCATTCATATGAGTGACATACCTTCTTTCCCCTATGCGTTGCTCTGGGGCGAACGCCAGTTGCGCTCGGTTGCCAACCTGACCCGCAAAGACGGTGAGAAATTCCTTGAGTTGGCCTCCAATACGACAATCCATACTCAGGTAGAGTGTTATCCGCTTCATGCTGCTAATGAGGCACTTACAAATCTAAGAGAGGGCAAGCTGACCGGTGCCGCTGTGTTGGTAATGGCTGAAGTGAACAGTTAAGACTAATTAATTACATCACTTAGCTAAGCGCTGGTGAATTCAAGACTAGACACGATGTGCTCGATAATACTGTCATGCTGTTTTTAGCGCAAAGGCATGCTCGACTCAGGTCAGCCATTGTCCCCGCAAAAGACCTTCTAAGCCGTAAAAACTAATTGTTTTCTCTTCACTCCCGCTTACCGCTCGCAGCATCAGGATAAATTCTGGTTTTATAACCGAGCCTTGTTCTTCGATTTGCACAAATATTGTTTTAGATCAACCTGCATAACGCATGTTAATGCCGCCACAAGCATCAAACTACCATACAATGACTTGGCTCTTGGCATCTACCGCTCAGGGGCTGTGCTAGCCGATACCGGCTTCGCTGGGTCTATCCTGACCGTGAGCCCGAGGGAACGGAGCCATTCGCTCGATCTGAACTACTACTCATCAGTGAGTTGCCGCTGGCACCGGATATGGCGATTATCGCGACTCCTCCCGACACTGCCCCGAGGTTGATCAAGGAGCTTAGTGATCACGGCAGGCTTCGGCTAGGGGGGGGCGTATGGATGGCAAGTCGCTCAACGTGTAACGGCAATGCCTCATTACTCTCTCATTCCGATACCAGGGAGGCGGCATGGAGACACCCACTGCCACTCGAGATACCGAGTCTTCGCTAGATAGCCAGCCCGGGGACGTTCATGCCCAGCCCGTCGATGAGGTCATCAAGGTCCTGAAGTCGTCACCTTCCGGACTGACGGAAGACGAGGCGACCAGACGCCTGGCCTCATACGGGCGCAACCAGCTGCCGGCGGTGGCCGGCCGTCATCCGCTGTTTCGCTTTCTCAGACATTTTCATAATGCGCTGATCTACTTTCTTATTGCAGCGGCTATAGCGGCGTTGCTGCTGGGGCACATCATCGATGCAGCAGTCATCGTTGCCGTTGTGGTCATTAACGCTGTGGTCGGCTTCGTTCAGGAAGGCAAGGCGGAAAAGGCGCTGAATGCGATCCGCAACCTGATTGCACCGCACGCTCACCTGGTCCGCGAAGGCCGGCGGGTCAATGTACCGGTCGATGAGATCGTTCCCGGCGATATAGTAACGCTGGAAGCAGGAGATCGTGTGCCTGCTGACCTGCGGCTCATGCAGGCCAGTTCGCTGCGCATTGAGGAAGCCATCCTGACGGGCGAGTCTATTGCGGTAGAAAAGCGGGAAACGCCTGCGCCGAAGGAGACGGCACTCGGTGATCGTCACTCCATGGCGTACTCGGGCACGCTGGTGGCCACCGGACAGGCAACCGGGGTGGTAGTGGCCACGGGCAGCGAGACCGAGATCGGGCGTATCAGCACGCTGCTGCGTGAAGTTCAGCCACTGACAACGCCCTTGCTGCGTCAGATCAATCGTTTTGGGACGCAGTTTACCTGGATCACGTTGGGTGTAGCCGCGGCATTGTTCGCCTTTGCGGTGCTGGTGCGCGGTTATGCCTGGCCGGAAGCCTTGATTGCCGTGGTGGCGTTGGCAGTGGGGGCCATTCCCGAAGGCTTGCCGGCGGTCATCACCATTACATTGGCGATTGGCGTGCAGCGCATGGCGCGGCGCAACGCCGCAATACGGCAGTTACCCGCCGTGGAAACACTCGGGGCGACCTCGGTAATCTGCTCCGACAAGACCGGCACCCTGACCCGCAACGAGATGACTGTAAGACAGCTGGACGTGCCCAGTGGCCGAGTCACCGTGAGCGGGTCGGGCTATGTGCCGGAAGGACGGTTGGAAGCCGAGCCGGCAAAGGGTATTTCCAGTACGTCGAAGGACAGTGACCGGCTGATCCTGGCTGGGTTGCTCTGTAACGATGCCCAACTGAGCCAGGCCGACGGGGAATGGCATGTCATTGGCGACCCGATGGAGGGGGCGCTCGTGGCACTGGCTATCAAGGCAGGCCTGGACCCAGAGCGCGCACGGCATGAATGGACACGCCTCGATCAGATTCCATTCGATGCCAAGCATCGCTTCATGGCCACGCTCAACCGTAGTGCGAAGGGCGAGCGTCATATCTTCGTCAAGGGCGCGCCGGACGAACTCCTGCAGCTATGTTCCGCCCAGCCGAATGGCGAGGGGACTGTGCCGCTGGATCGGGACGAATGGACGGCACGGATCGCGGACGCGGCGGCCCAGGGCGAGCGTGTGCTCGGTGTTGCCGTCAAGCCGGCATCCTCCGATGTCGACAAGGTGGGCTTCGCCGACCTCGAGGAGGGCCTAGTCTTTATCGGCCTGGTGGGGTTCATCGATCCACCACGTGACGAGGCCATAGCCGCTATCGAGGAGTGTCATTCCGCCGGGATCGCGGTGAAGATGATCACCGGCGACCATGCTACGACGGCAGCGGCCATAGCTCGCCAACTGGGGCTCGGTGAGAATCCGCGCGTGCTCACCGGGCGTGAGCTCGACGCCATTCCGGATGGCGACCTGCCTGGCCTTGTGGCCGAGACCAGTGTCTTTGCCCGAACCAACCCCGAGCATAAGCTGCGCATCGTCCGGGCACTGCAAGCGAGTGGCGCCATCGTGGCGATGACAGGGGATGGGGTCAATGATGCGCCATCGCTGAAGCAGGCGGATGTCGGGATCGGCATGGGGCACAAGGGAACCGATGCGGCGAAGGAAGCATCGCAGATGGTTCTGCTCGACGACAACTTCGCGTCCATCGTGTCCGCCGTGAATGAAGGCCGCGTAGTCTATGACAATATTCGCAAGGTGGCGGCATGGACACTGCCGACCAATGGCGGCGAGGTGCTGGCCGTCATTGCCGCGATCCTCTTCAACTTTGCAATGCCGATGTCGGCCGTTCAGATCCTATGGATCAACCTCGTCACGGCGGCCACGCTCGGCCTGGCCCTGGCGTTCGAGCCGGCAGAGCCCAATGTCATGCGCCGCCGGCCCAGGCCGGTCGATCAGGGACTGCTCACCCCCTTCCTTATCTGGCGTGTCGTGCTCGTGTCGTTCCTGTTCCTGGCTGCGGCGCTGGGCGTTTTCTTTTACTCGCTTGGCCGGGGAGACGAGCTGGCCATGGCCCGCACCCTGGTGGTCAACACGATCGTGGTGCTGGAGATATTCTATCTCTTCAACGTACGCTTCCTGCACATGACCTCGTTCCATTGGCGCGGTGTGCTGGGTACCCCCGCGGTGCTGACAGCGGTCACTGTTGTTGTTATTGCTCAGTGTGCATTCACCTACCTGCCGCTCATGCAAGGGTTGTTCGATACCCGGCCGGTTGCTCTTGCTGATGGGATACTGATCCTCGTTACAGGCATCGCCCTTATGATTGTGCTGGAGCTCGAAAAGGTACTGAGGCGGCGAGCGGGTTGGCTAAGACACTGAGCAGGGAGAGGGTAGTGTCTAGGAAAAGGCAAACAGAATATCGGTTACTGAAACATGACCCTTATCCTCTCTGGCTATTTTCTGGCTTTGCGACCTTCTGGGTGTGGCTAGCGATCGCGCCCCACTACCGGTCAGATTGGCTGCTTGAGAATGTGCTGGTGTTTGCAGCGATTCCGGTGCTGGGCTGGATTTGGTATCGAGGGGGTGTGTCGCGTCTAGCATGGGGTAGTACTTTTCTTTTCTTAGCCTTTCATGCAGTTGGTGCCCACTACACTTATTCTGATGTGCCATATGACCAATGGTGGCAAGCCTTGTTCGGATTCTCCCTGGATCGCAGTCTCGGCTTCGAACGTAACCAATATGATCGCTGGGTTCATTTCTTGTATGGGCTATTGCTGTTGCCACTCGTGGCAGAGCTCATGGAAAGACTTTTCCCCCTCGATTCCTTCCTGCGTCGGTTTATTCCGGTGTTGATGATCATGTCCCACGCAGCGCTCTATGAACTCATCGAATGGTTTGCTGCAGAAGTGTTTGGGGGAGAGTTAGGTCAAACATATTTAGGTACACAGGGGGACGTTTGGGATGCGCAGAAAGATATGTTTTTGGCGCTTTTGGGGGCGCTTTTGGCCAGTATTCTTACCCTTATCATAGGCAAGGCGAACGCGGCGAAGACATACCGGTTATCGAAAAAGCATAAAGGGAAAAATAAATCTGCGCGGTCGTTAGGCTGAATAATGGCACTCAGGGGTGATGCAAGTCGGGTGAGCCCCATGATTACCGATACATTATGCTGACCTTAGCGGCTCTTTCGCTGACATGGAGTGTATGTCCCTTATGTCGACTTTGACGTTCCTAGGAGCGGCGGAGGAAGTCACCGGCTCCCGCTATCTCCTTGAGGTGGATAGCTCGCATAAACTGCTGCTGGAGTGTGGTCTCCACCAAGGCGGTAATGATGCCAATGAGGCCAATGTGACGCCATTTGGGAAGCTGGCATACGAGCTCAAAGCGGTGGTGCTCTCCCACGGACATCTCGATCATGCGGGTCTACTGCCCAAGTTGGTAGGAGAAGGTTACAGCGGACCGATCCACTGTACTCGCGGGACGCGAGATCTGCTGGCCATCATGCTTCGCGATGCAGCCTTCGTTATGGCCAAGGACATCGAGTGGGAGAACAAGTGGCGCCGCAAGGCGGGCAAGCCAGTGATTGAGCCGCTCTACGGTCTGGATGATGTCGATCAGACTCTCGGACTCTGCCAGTCACATCCCTATGGACAGCCAATCGACTTGCCCGGTGGGGGCTTGTTGATTTTTCATGAAGCCGGGCACATCCTGGGGTCGGCCATCGTAGAGTTGACCATCCCCTCGGGCGGACAAACGAAGCGACTGGTTTTCTCTGGCGACCTGGGCAACCCCAGTTCGGTCTTGATGAAAGATGCAGTGAAGCTGCACGAATCCGACCTGGTACTAATGGAAAGCACTTATGGCGATCGTGATCATCGGTTGCTGGGCGAAACCCTTGAAGAGTTTGCTCAGATTCTCGAGGATGCCCATGCCGATGGTGGCAATGTGCTCATTCCCGCATTTGCGGTAGGGCGCACTCAGGAGATCCTCTACCATCTGAGCGTGCTTTACCACGAAGGACGGCTGCGTCAGCAACTGGTCTTCCTCGACAGCCCAATGGCGATCAAAGTCACCGAGCTCTACCACCGGGCGCGCAAGGCGCTGGACTCGGAAGATATTAAGGTGCTCAATATCGCTGCTAGCGGCGATACCAGTCATTACCTACCAATCCTTCGCATGACTCGGACGGTGGAAGAATCAATGGCGATCAACCGTATCTACGGTGGGGCAATCATCATCGCTGGCGCAGGCATGTGCAACGGTGGGCGCATTCTCCATCACTTCCGTTATAACTTGGAGAAGTCCAGCACACGCTTGATTATCGTCGGGTTTCAGGCCGCTGGTACCCTTGGGCGCCAGCTCGTCGATGGTGCTGCGAAAGTTCGCGTGCTTGGTCATGAGCTAACAATCAGAGCCAAGGTACATACGCTTGGTGGGTTTTCAGCTCATGCCGGCCAGAGTCAGTTGATCGGCTGGGCTGGAGCCTTCCGCAATTGTCCGCGCTTTTATCTCGTGCACAGCGAGCCGGGAGCTCAGCAAGCCCTCAAGGCCGCGCTGGCCGAAAATGGCATCCAGGCAGAGATACCTGCTTACGGCGATAGAATTGAGTTATGACTCAGCATTGCTGCCTCATAGTATAGCCACCACAGATAATGACCAGACTGCTATCGACAAGCTTATGTTTGATGCCATTGCGGACAATGTGCAACTGCACCTCTCCGTGACTTCCTGAATTAGGCTTCTAACAGCGGAGCAATTTCGTAAACGTACCGGAGTGGCGGTCCGCCAGCCTGTGGTCCGACGGGCTGATATCTCAATAGTGTGCTGAAAGCAGGGAGGGCAGCCCCTTAGCAAAAATTTACTTGAAGGTTGTGGTCAACAAATTCATTGTTTTTCAGTTATTCATATCTGGACTAAGCTTGTAACTAATCTAAGGGGTCGAGAAAGCATGCGTATATTCCGACACTCGCCAGGCGTACCGGACGTAGCCGGCTTCTATGATCCAAGGACCTCGAGCGTTCAATATATTGTCAGCGACCCTGCGACCCGGCGCTGTGCCATCCTTGATCCTGTTCTGGACTTCGATGAAAAGTCGGGAGCTACTGCAACGCACCAAGCTGATGGGTTGCTGGATTACGTCGCACAAGAAGGGCTCATAGTTGACTGGATTCTCGAGACTCATCCACACGCTGATCATTTTTCGGCTGCCCAATATCTTAAGGAGAAGACCGGGGCGCCAACGGCCATAGGGGCCTACGTTACGCAGGTACAGGCGTTGTGGAAGGAAATCTATAATTGGCCAGACTTTCCGGCCGATGGGCATCAGTGGGATTACCTCCTTGCCGAAGGAGATCCGCTTCGGATCGGCGAGGTTGAAGGCCGCGTAATGTTTTCGCCTGGGCATACACCAGCGTCCGTTACCTATGTCATCGGCGATGCTGCCTTTGTCCACGATACGCTATTCCAGCCGGACGGAGGCACTGCGCGTGCCGACTTCCCGGGGGGAGATGCTCATAAGCTCTGGGACTCCATCCAAGCGATTCTGTCTCTACCAGATGACACCCGGCTCTTTACTGGCCACGACTACATCCCCGGTGGTCGCGAGCCAGAGTGGGAAAGCACCGTACGCCAACAGCGCGAGACCAATATTCATTTGTGTAATGGCCAGACGGCCGAGGGCTACGTGTCCATGCGCAACGCACGAGATGCTGGACTCCCCATGCCGAAGCTGCTTCTCCAATCACTGCAAATCAATATTCGTGGTGGAGCCTTGCCGGAGCCGGAGGATAACGGCCGGCGCTATCTCAAGATTCCACTCGATGCACTGCCGGGTGCTGCATGGGACGAAGCACGTAGCTAAATAAGCGATAAGGAGAACAACATGGACATCAAACGACTTGATGACCGTTTGAGCGTCACTGAACAGCCGCGGCTCGATGAGCTTGAACAACTCGCAGCCAAGGGATTCCGCACAATCCTCTCCAATCGTCTACGGGGCGAGAGCGAGGATCAGCCAGATCCTGATGCCTTGAAAGCCAAGGCGGAATCTCTGAGCATGGCCTGGCATGAAGTTCCGGTCAAGCCGGGTGAATATACCCAAACTGATATCGAGAACTTCGCCCACGTCCTGAATGGCTCCCCTGGCCCCGTTCTTGGCTTCTGCCGTACCGGCAAACGCGTGGCGCATCTCTGGGCCTTGTCACAGGCCCCGTATCGTCCTGTGTCGGAGCTCGTTGAGGCGGCTCAATCTGCCGGCTATGACTTAGAGCCCTTGCGCGAGCGTCTCGAGCAGCAGGCGAACTTAGAGCAGTAGCCGGTATGTTTCGCTTGCGCAGCATAGTCCAGGACTACCAAGCAGCCAATCTGATTGATTCCTCGGTACTTGATAGCCTGAGGCGGCCAGTGCTCGCTTGTGTTATGCAAGAGGCGAGCTACGTCTCAGTTAGGTCAAGGGGCCGGTAATGGATCAGCTGCAGAATACGAGCTTTCTTCGCCATCTCAGTGGGAACGTGTACTTGAGCACCTACGATGCTTGGCAAGCCCTGCATGGGGCATCGCCCACGATAATGAGCGATCCCGAGAGAGACGATTTGGCAAGAAGCTGCGTTCGTCATTTCTCGCAACCTTGGTAACCCTAGGAGATACAACGTGGATGTAGCGGCAAGTTTTTCCGGCTTGGTCGGCGGTGTACTGATCGGTCTTTCTGCCGTCTGGCTAATGGCAACACTAGGGCGTATCGCAGGCGTTAGTGGAATTTTGTCAGGGCTACTATTGGATCGACCTCAGGGAGACTCGGCTTGGCGACTAGCCTTCCTGCTGGGCCTGGTCAGTGGCCCTTTGTTACTCATGATGCTAGGAGGAGGGCTGGGCAATGTCACCGGTGCACCGAGCGAAGTCATCGGCGATCCGGTGGGTGGCGTCGGCCTGATGGTTATCGCGGGGCTACTGGTGGGCATTGGTACGGGTATCGGCAGCGGCTGTACTAGTGGTCATGGTGTTTGTGGCTTGGCACGATTGTCGCCACGCTCCTTAGTCGCAACCTTGACTTTTCTAGGGGTGGCTATGGTGACGGTCTTCATCATGCGCCATGTCCTCGGGGGTGGTTCATGAAAACATTGATGGGCTATCTCGCCGGATTGTTGTTTGGGCTGGGCCTAGCGATTGGAGGCATGACTGATCCGACTCGGGTGCTGAACTTTCTTGATGTGTTCGGTAATTGGGACCCGACTTTGATGTTCGTGCTGGGTGGTGCTGTTGTCACGACATTTATTGGCTACCGACTGGTGTTACATCGTTCTCATCCCCTGTTTGCAAAGGTATTCCAGTTGCCAACACGACGAGACCTGGATGGACGTTTGATTGGAGGAGCAGCATTGTTCGGTGTCGGCTGGGGCTTATCCGGTTATTGCCCAGGGCCGGCGTTTGCCTCTATCGCCGGTTTAACTGCGCCCCTCGTCGCCATGTTAGTGGCGATGATGGTCGGCTGGTGGCTGGCCCGGTACTTCTCACACAGACACTAAGCGTGGCCATTGAAGGTTAGTATGACGAGAAGGCAAACGACGCTCAGAAAGCTAAGGTGTTTAATCGTATTCCACTGCTTTCGCCAAGATGAGCATTATTACGTGGCAGCAGAGAACTCATAATTCGCTACAGTTAGATCGGCTATCTTTTCCATATTGTTCAGGAGTTGCAGTGTTGCCTCCATCTACCGCGCTTGTGATTGCCGCCGCTTTCCAATGGGGCCTGGCCGGCGGGCTTGGCAGTTTGCTCATTGGTTGGGGGTGGGCGCCCGAAGTGATCTCCTTCTGGCGTGCTCTGGTGGGGCTGGGCTGCATGGTGATCTGGCTGACGATCATTCGACTCCAAGGGCGGCGTTTCTCACTGAATCGCCAGTTGGTGCTCTGGTCATTGGTCGCAGGGCTGGGCGTCGCAGGTAATTTCACGTTCTATTTCATCAGCATCAGCGAGGGAAGCGTGGCGGTGGCCGCTACGCTGATGTATAGCGCGCCGGTTTTCGTTTACCTGGTCTCTTTTATTGGCGGCGTGGAGCGTCCCACCCCGGTGAATTTATCCGCCATCGCGCTAGTGATGGTGGGTATTGTGCTGTTGACCGGCATCTATCGTGCGGAGGCGGGCGCGGTCACCATTCTGGGTATCATCAGTGGCCTGCTGGCAGGCCTCTCCTACGCGCTGTTCATCTTTGGCTTCAAGTACGCTGGCAACTACGGTCCTGCCCCGAGCGTGCTGGTGATCGCTTTTGCCATCGCTTCGCTAGTGCTGTTGCCATTGATCGACCATAGCCAGGCGTTGACTGTACCCGTGTCCGCCGATGTGGCCTGGTTCATCCTGCTTGGTCTGCTGGGTGCCGGTCTGTCGTTTTACTGCTATCTCACGGGCCTTCGGCACACACCGCCTACCACGGCCTCGATTGTCGCCATGGTGGAGCCCGTCACCGCCTCTCTCTTCGGCCTGCTCATACTGGACGAGGCACTAAATCTACCGCAGGTGGGGGGTATGGTACTGATTCTGGGTGCCGTTACCGGTTTGAGTATTCTGCAGAGCCATCCTTCGCGCAGCGATGCAGCAGGGCAGTAGGGCGGTTTTGAACCGGCAGGTACGGCTCAAGACCCGCCTCTCGCTGTGAAAAAAGTGTCTTTCTTCGCTTCACCATGGCCTACCAAGTCGCTGTGCCAAGCGGGAATTAATACTGACTTAATGTAGCGAGGCGATAGTTGTCCCATTCATAGGAAGCCCATATGCATGTTCTATTGATCGAAGACGATGATTTGGTGGCATCGGGCATCCAGGCGGGGCTCGAGTCCCATGACTTCGTGGTTGACCAAGCCTCGACGTTAGTTGAGGCACGCATGACGATGGCTTCCGTTTTCAGCGATGTCGTTATTCTGGATCTCGGTCTTCCCGATGGTGACGGCATGGGGCTGCGTATCGCCGCGATTCCGGGCTTGGCCTTCAGGTTCGTGCCGAGCCTGATCGCCGCCTTGCTGGAGAAGAACCGCAGCTTCAACATCAGCTTTGTCATGATGTCGAGCCACGATGTGCTGCGGGAAGTGGAGTCAGGTCATGCCGATGTGGGCTTCGTGACGCTGCCCGTGAGTTCCCGGATGCTGCGGATCGAGGAGTGGCTGACCACCCATGCGTTGTGCCTGGTCCCACAAGGGCATCCGTTGAGCGAGCTGGAAGAAGTCACCGTCGAGGATCTCAAGGACCAGTACTTTTGGTCATCCGCAACCAGCCGAATGTCGGGGCCGATCCGCTGCTTAGCCTGATCGCCAGCCACGGCACACATATCGCCGGCAAGACCGAAGCCAACATCGGCGCCATCGCGTCATTGGTTGCGAATCGGGCCGGAGTCAGCATCATGAACCCCATCACCGCCTACGATCAGTTGCACAAGCGGGACGAGGTGGCAATGCGACCCTTCAGCCCGCAGATCGACTTCAGTTTTGGCCTCGTCTACCGGGAGGACTAGAAGTATACCAAGGCTTTGGAGTTCATCCGGGCCTATGGCAAGGAGTTGTTGTACGCTTATCCTGCATAGGGGGAGCGTGGCGACTAACGACCCAAAGCGGGCATGGCTGCATACAAAGATGCTACGTTTTCCGGTACGGTTGACTGGGAGGTGTCATCTGAACTCAGCAACGGCTGGCATAAGTGTGTCGACACTAGTTCGGCCATGATAATGGCCTTGCCAAACGCAGGATGCCAGGGCTTCCCGGCTGCTAGGCTTGCCGATATGAGTGTTACTGCCCACGCTTAGGGAAACTCTCGTCAGGAGTCGCCCATGTGCGGCCGTTTTGCTCTCTACAGCGCCTATTCGAAGTTCGCGACAAAGGCTGGCGTGTCCAGCATCGAGGAAGAACCGACACCGCGCTTTAACGTGGCGCCTGGTACCTGGATCACAGCGATACGTCGGCTCTCGGCAGATGAGCCGTCGCGCGTGGATGAGCTGTGGTGGGGCTACAAACCCAAGTGGGCGAAGGGCAAGGCCAGCCAGCCGATCAATGCCAGAGCCGAGACAGTGGCCACGTCGAGTTATTTCAAGTCCGCCTTTCAAAAACACCGTTGTCTGATTCCCGCTGATGGTTGGTACGAGTGGGACAAAGCCACCACACCCAAGCAGCCACACTTTTTCTGCCGCGAGGATCGCAGGCCGATCTACTTCGCGGGGATATACACGGAACGAGAAGATGGCACCCTGGGCTGTGCCATCCTCACCGAGCCGGCCCGAGGCGCCGCCAAAGATGTACATGACCGCATGCCGCTAATTCTGGACGACGAGAGTCTGGAGCCATGGCTGGACCCTGACCTGACGGATCGAGAGACTCTACGCAATGTGGTGCACCACATCGACGCCAAGCTAATTACGCACTGGCCGGTCAGCACCAAGGTGAACCGGCCGAGTGGGGCGGGGGATGAATCGCTGATCAATCCTGCGTAACGGCAAGACGCCAAATGCAACCAGCGCCACAACACTGGGTCGGCACTGAGGCATTGTCAGCGGTTAGCGGTACTGCCCCCTGGGCAACAGGTCATGCATGACCGATAGGTAGTGCCCGAGACAGATATATGATTCCAACTTAACGAGCAGAGACACTGTGGCCAAGGCTGCATTCCTGCTAGGAGCGCAGGCATGACCGTAGGTTCTCATCCTCCCTATACATTGATGGTTCGCAAGCTGGAAAGCATCTTCCCCCTCTCCGCTGAGGAGAAGCAGGCGCTCCATGATTTACCAGTGCAGGTGATGAAGCTCAGAGCCGATCAGGACATTGTCCGCCTGGGAGACCGCCCATTCCAATGCTGCTTGATTCTGGAAGGCTATACCAGCGTCTACAAGCTGACCTCTGATGGAAAGCGCCAACTCATGGCCCTGCATGTTGCTGGGGATATACCAGACTTGCAAAGTCTGCATTTGCCTGTCATGGACCATAACATTGCCACATTGACCCCTTGCACAGTAGCGTTCGTCCAGCATCGGGATGTGCATCAGGTATGCGAGCGCTATCCCCGCCTTACAGCAGCCTTCTGGCGCAGTACACTGATAGACGCCTCGATCTTCCGGGAGTGGTTGCTTAACGTAGGACGGCGCGAAGCCTATACCCGTATCGCCCATCTTCTCTGCGAGATCCTAGCGCGCCTGAGGGCGGTGGAGCTAGTCGAGGACGGCAACTTCGATCTGCCAATTACCCAAGCTGAGTTGGCGGATGCAACTGGTCTCAGTTCGGTCCACATGAATCGGGTTTTCAAGGCACTGCGCGCCGATGGCCTGATCCAGACCAAGGGTAAACGCATATTCATACCTAATTGGGAGAAAATGAAGGAGGCGGGCGATTTCGACCCACACTACCTTCATTTAAAGGTGGACGATGCCGCTTGAGAGCACCCAAGGAACCAGGGGCACTTGATCCAGACATCTATAGAGATAGGCAAGTTGCAGGCGCTGGGTCATGCTACTGAGCCCGGTCTACTGAGGCCGGGCTCAGCTCTGCAGAGTCACTGGAGGCATTTCCTTTTGGCTTGGCCTTTCCTTTGATCTCACGCTCGACATAGCCAATGTCTTACATGACACATTGGCTTCGTCTCGTACCGCACTGCCAGATGCATGAGGCAAGCGCGACTGAGGCGTTTCCTTTTTGTGAAGCTTTCTAACGTGTTTATGGCTTCCTGCCGACGAAAAACCTGTCCAACATGGCAAGACACGCTTTTCATGATGAGATTTTTCGTAGAAACAAAGCCTACACCGCTATCTGCAGGCGCTTACGCTCTAAGGCGTCATCGACTGATCCGACGCCGTCAGTTTATGGGGCAGAATACATTCCAGCGAGCCAAGGACAGCTCGCCAAGGATTAAACGGCCAGGATGGCTCAGCCAAGGATAACAAGAGCAGGGAATGGTAAAGGTAAAACCAGGGCAGGGAAGCCCAGTAGAACCCCAGCGAGGTGCTGGGGTTTTTGCTTGTTGAGTCAACGAGGAAGAATCGGTCCCACGCTTGAACGTGCCGCTGTTCATTGCGTCGCCGAGTCCCGGTGCCAGAGTTATCACTTTCGGCAAATTTAGGAGTTTATGCTCATCTCATACGTTCTTTGTCACTGATCTCTTACATCGCTTCATAACACAGGTTACATCCTTTGCAGTCCTGCATCGGTATAGTGACGGACGTAGACAGGGATATGTCGCGATGGAACCCGGGCAAGGATGCCTGATGAACCAGGGATGCATGAGCAGGATGGCTCATGAGTGGGCGGCAGGAAGCACTACGCCACGCAAAGCCCGGCCTTAACAGGCCGGGCTTTATTATTTCTTGCTTCTGAGTGTCCACTCCTTCGCCGCGACCTTGTTGCCGCTTTGGCTGCTATCTATGTGTTACGCAGCGATGTTTTTATGGCTGAGATATTGTTTCTTATTTTTGAGTTGATTTCTTTCAGCCTGATACGCATATGCCCATGATTGACGACAGCGCGCTCGAAACGATCAAGGGTTTCTTGCAGTGTCGTCTCGTCGAACTGAGCAGATAGGCGATAGAAGGCAGGTCGAGGTTCACTTGCTGAAGGAATGCGGCTGGCCATCAGCTCATTGTCATGCCAATAGAATTGCCATTCGCCACGTTCTATGGGGGAGTCTACCGTTGAAGGTGGTGAAGTGATTTCCTGCAATGAAAAAAATTCGCTAGGCTCAGGTGCTTGGTCAACCTGTTGCTGCAACTCTCGGTACTCCTCTGCCAAGGCCAGAGTGGACTCGGCCAAGGTTCCTTCGGCTTGGGCGAAAGTAATCGTCGTATACGTCTCGCGGTTCTCGAAGACCCCTTCTATATGATGTTCGATCGGTACCCAGAGTGCGCCATTTTCTACCACGGCCTTGGCCGGTACACGTCCTTCATAGGTGCGTGTCATTTGCTTCATCGCTACAAAATGCTCTGTTAAAAATGGTTTACCAGACAGTAGCGGTAAACCATGCTGCTATGCAAAGCCATTGAGCCATTCCCGTAGGGAAGAATGGAACACGCCCAGGCTATAGCAGGGCGTGTCTATAGTAATGCTTGCCAAGCGTTGAACCGTTACCAGTCTCTGGGTCTCATCAGCGGGCTCTTTTCTCGCTGCCAAGGATGAGACGGTACCATCTGGTTGATGGGCTGCTGATTGGCATAGCGTGCCTTGATCATCGCATCACTGCCATCCACACGGTTGGCGCTCCTGACTGAAGCAACGGTAGTCTCGTCTCCCATTCTTGAGCCATGCTGGTGGAAATTCTGGGAAAGCGGCTGCTTCAACGCCTGATAGGCTCTATCCGTTGCATCGCTTGCCAGTGCAGGGGTGGTCAGCAGAGCTGGCAGCAACAGCGCTGCGATTTTACCGAATTTCATGGTCTTAACCTCTCGAAGGAATGTGCCCTAACGGAAGATAGAATCGACCATGTGCAGCGAAGGTACGAATCGAAGCTGGTGAAAGTCTATATTGAAAAAATTAATACCCTGAGCCCATGGCGAGGGGACATTCAATAAATAAGGGTGAGCCAAGCGAGCATTGGGGTAACCATGCTGTTTGAAATATTATGATCGTTCATTCATATCGAAAATAGCTGATGTAAAACTTTACAGGCTGTTATACTTGTTTATCCGCTCACAGTTCAGCAACAAATATCTTATGCGTTGACGCAGCGCGGGAAGCGCTGCACCTGTGAGGGTCTGTCATGAGCGCTGCTTGTCGTTCATCTATTTCTGTGCCTTGCTTACGGCTTCGTCCTCATTGAACGCCGTCACCAAGCCCTGTTCGAAACCTTGCTTACGCCGATGCCAGCGACCGCTACGGTGGTTCCTGCCACGGTGCCTTTACCAGCCCAGTCTAATTAGTTTTGGTTTTCATAGCGATAGAATTGCTTTGTCTCTACCTATCGCATAGGCCTGCTACTCTGTGCAGGGACCGTTTGGCAGCTTATTCGAGGAGGACGCTATATGAGCAACGAACATCAGGATACCGGACGTCAGCTGACGAACCGCCAGGGACATCCGATCACCAACAACCAGTCTCAGCGCACGATCGGTAGCCGTGGGCCGGCGACGCTGGAGAACTATCAGTTCCTGGAAAAGATCAGCCACTTCGATCGTGAAAGAATTCCTGAGCGTGTCGTCCACGCGCGCGGTTTCGTGGCCTATGGTGACTTCGAAGCCACCGGCAAGATCGGCGACGAGCCGGCCTCCAAGTATACGCGTGCCAAACTGTTCCAGGACGCCGGCAAGAAGACCGAGCTGGCGATTCGCTTCTCGACGGTCATCGGTGGCCGCGATTCATCCGAGGCCGCTCGCGATCCGCGTGGCTTCGCGGTCAAATTCTATACCGAAGATGGCAACTGGGACTTGGTCGGTAACAACTTGGCGGTGTTCTTCATTCGCGATGCCATCAAGTTTCCCGATGTCATCCACTCACTGAAGCCGGATCCCGTGACCTTCCGTCAGGAGCCGAATCGTATTCTCGATTTCATGAGCCAGACGCCCGAATCCATGCACATGCTGACTCACCTGTTCAGTCCGCGTGGCATTCCGGCGAGCTATCGTCACATGGAAGGTTTCGGTGTCAACACTTACAAGATGGTCAACGCCCAAGGTGAGACCTTCCTGGTCAAGTACCACTTCCACCCGCGCTGTGGCATTGCCAGCCTGACAGAGGAAGAGGCCGCCAAGGTTCAGGGGCAGGATCTCGGCTCGGCCTCGAAGGACCTGTACGAGTCCATCGAGCGCGGCGATTATCCGCAGTGGGACATGTTCGTCCAGATCATGGATGATCACGATCACCCGGAACTCGAGTGGGACCCGCTCGACGACACCAAAATCTGGCCGGAAGATCAATTCCCGCTGCGTCACGTTGGCGTCATGACGCTCAATCGCAATGTACAAGACTTCCACAACGAGAACGAGCAGATCGCCATGGGTACTGGCGTG
>JACLAD010000043.1_pt1 | contig 17931 bp, 6 predicted proteins | sample 8027901 | NCBI WGS metagenome assembly JACLAD01 (sample SAMN15725071, study PRJNA655200) | protist metagenome | isolation source: fluorescence activated cell sorting (FACS) single amplified genomes of... | place: Spain: Blaines Bay Microbial Observatory, Mediterranean Sea | collected 2016-07-05 | reverse complement strand
CTGCGGGACACGGCCAAAATCGTTATTGGTACATTCCACAGGAATTTTCACATGCAAATTAGTTTTTTTTTCATACTTGTTTGTTTAACATTTTTTCTTGAAAGGTTTGAAAGGGACTGTGGCAGAGTTGGATCTTCTAGCGGAAGAGTTCATGAGTACTGATAGTCAAATCAACATTCTGGAACAGGCACGGCGCATAACAGCAACGCTAGAGGATAATCAAAAGCAATCGGCGGGGTACTACATCAAGGTGATGGAACGTGTCATAGACAAGGGGAAGGCGTGGGTTAGCAAAGAGGTCGAGCGTTTAGAAAAGATAGTACACGAGCACACATTTTCAATTGTGTATTGTTGTTTAGCAATGCTTCCATCGTATGTTTTTCTTGTGAGGTCAAAGGCAAGGCAATCGCACAGGATACAAATGATGATATGTTGCGGCGGCTGAACGTTCTTGCATCTTTTGTTCCCATACAACCAACGAAGAGTGAGTTGTAAAATGCTCCTTTTGTGAAACATATTTCATGTTGGTCAGTGTGGTAACTCGTTTGTGCATTCTGGTTCTTGAATCTAATTCTTCAACAATCGTAGTAGTACTCAACACATTTTTAAAAAAACAAATTTTCAAAGTACAAATATTGTAAGACAGAATGGTATCAGCAGCGAACGTTGATGCAGAGGTAGGGTCCCGCCTGCCACCAGCCGACCCAGAAGAAGCACCAGTTTTCGTATACGGCTCCCTACTATGCGAAGAGGTTCGCGAGACATTACTAGATCGTCCCGTAGAAGTCAAAACAGGTCTATTAGAAGGGTATCGGCGTCATAGACTAAGAAATGAATCTTACCCTGGTATAGCAAAGGTGGATCCGAAAGCAAATGACGGCGCAGATAGGCACGCGGCTGTCGTGGGGGAACTTTTGTACGTCAACCCATGTTTTTCAATCTGTTTGCGTTTACAACTTTTACAACAAGTATCCGATTGTTTTTGAAATTATTTGCTGAGATATGGGTTGTCAAATGCAGAGCGACGATTGCTCAACGAGTTTGAGGACGAGGAATATATTTTGTCAGAGGTGCCTGTGATACGCGTTCGCGACAAAGAGTACCCACCATACATTACATTTTCAATCAAAGTAAGTATGCTTATTTGTGCTGGTTGTCAAACATTTTTTGTTTGCAAGGATTGTGAAAGCATGGGCGTATGTCTGGGCGGGTGACACATCTACCTTGTTGCCGGAGGATTGGCAGCTCAATCAATTTTACAAAGTTGAACCTGGCTGGTCAGAATTCTTACAGATGTCAAAGGATTTCAAAATTCAGTACGAAGCGCAGGGTGCTGCGAGCAGATTGCAAGCTCGCGAGTCATAACGCAATCGGTTCCAATTCTAGTTCACAGATTGATTTGGTCCATCCATTTATTTTGATGTTTCTTGTATGTTGCGTGGCGTGCCAGTACCATAATCAGGGTTGATCAGTATGTTCATGCTTCATCATTGGTTCTGGCTTCAACGTTTTTTCTTCATACAGTGCCTCGAAGTTAAAATCTTTGCAAACATTTGTTACCAATCTCGAATTCATTGCATGCAGTCAGTCAATGCGGACAAGGAGAACCTTTGGGCAGCAACGTCCTTATCTTTGCATCTGGTGATCCTAGCTAGCCTGCTATTCTTTGGAACAGTAACAAAAACGTGTGTCAATGTTGTAGGAATAATCTTAGTGTATTACGTATTTGTATGGATTTTTCTGGTTTGATTGGTCGGTAAAACAAATGTGGTACACAACATTTTTCTACATCCCACCATGAACATTGTTCTATCCAAAACTACTACATTCTACTAAAATTTCCATTAAAAAACATTTTCTTCTAATTCCTTGAACTACAAAAGTGTATGATGCGGACGTTTACCAGGCTGCAGAAAATTTTAACCACCTTTAGTACGAGTATTCTTTGCAAGTCGGCGAGTGTCAAACTACCAGTTACTCCCGGCAAACTTCCCCATCAACGAAATTTAGCAACTATCAGGCGTGCATGGAGTAATAATTTCACAACTATGGCTTCAGATAATAAGGCGCATACGTGGGCGGAGGCGTCCAAGGCTAGCTTTTTAGAGGCGGCGAACAAGGGTACGGAAGGCTTACGTGTAGTAATCGGTAACGAGGCAGGTGATATGGATAGTATCGTTAGTAGTATCGCCGTGGCGTACCTGTTTCAAACCGAATGTGCTAAGGAAAGCCCACCCATCGTTGCCATATTACCTATCCCACGCGATGAGTTCCGCCTACGTCAAGATGTGGTCCTGGCTTTCAAACAAGCGGGGTGGGAGTTCGATGACCAAGGCGCGCCCATCCCTTTCCTATTCAAAGGCGAGGTCCCCGAGTTGAAGAAACCGCGACTTATCCTAACCGACCACAATACTTTCAAAGCGGAACTGTGGGAGGAGTTCATAGAACCTGTAGTTGAAGAAGTTATTGACCACCATCTCGACGAAAAGAAGAATGTCGTGACCTGTAAGGTTACCATCGACGTCACTGTCGGATCTTGTTGTACTCTGGTAGCGGAATTGGTTTACAACAACAACGAACTATGCGACAAGGATCCGGTCCCTCAGGATCTTGGTACGTTGATGTTGGCGGCGGTGTTATGTGATACGCGTAATTTTGATGAGAAACAGCAACGTTTCAATGAACGTGATAAGAAGATCGTACCTAAGTTGATCGAATCGGGCTATTTACCTGAGAAGTATAGAGATGCTAATGAGGGTGACATTACGAAATCACCTCAGGCACGATGGTATGGGGAGCTTATCAAAGCGCGTTTCGACGTTGAATCTCTAAGTCTCGCAGATCTACTCAAGCTAGACAACAAGGCCAGTTCTATTCATATGATCGATGAGACTTGGGTTAGTTTTTCTGTCTCGATCATTTTTATGACGTTGGACGATTTCATCAAAAAGGCTGGATCAGAACAAGGTTTTTTGTTAACTAAAATTTATAGTATCAACGTAACAAAAGTACACAAACACATTTCATCATTTTTGGTTGTATTGCACAACAAAATTACAGGTGTGATTGATCTGGGTTTGAAGTTGTGCGACGAAAAGAAGTTAGATTTTTTCGTAATGATGTTCAAAGGAAGCGGTAAGGACAACGTGCGTGGTAAGTTTTTTCAACAGATAATACATTTTTTTGCGTTCATAAAAGATTTAGTTTTTTACCAATAATTTTAATATTGTTGTTAATAAGGTTGTGTCATGATAGCTCCCAAATCTAATGGGCGTGAAGAAACGGCACATACAATGACTCGGGTGATCAAAATGTCGTTTATGAACTGCCCGACTCGTTTGCCCCCGGACATGCGTTCAGGCCTTTTTAAGGAACATGGAATCACTACTAAGGGGTTTATCGACAAGGAATCCACATCACCTTATTTAGCTGCATTTGAAGCGTTGGAACATCTAGATACATGCCGCACCTACGTCGCCGATTTCCACAAAGAACCCACACGCAAGACGGTATTTCCATTCTTACAACATATCGTCATGTCTTGGAAGGGCGGCTGGCCGCCTCCCAATTTCGGTCAAGAAATACAGGATGGACCAGTCCCCCGGGAGAATGTTTGGATGCCATATCCTCCGCCACTCCTCCCAAAATCCGCGCATGAATTCAAATAGAAAAATCTGTTTGACTAAGCTTGGTAATGATTAGATTCGTGGGTTTTGTTCAGCGTCATATCCTTCAAAATCATACCGTAAGTATTGTCAAAGTCCTAGTGATAGTCATGTGTGAAAGTAGATTAGTGCTACAGCCTAGATCGCGTACAAAAAAAATGTTGTCTCTGGAACAGAAAAAGTAACGGTTTTAATATGTTTTGTGTTTGTTGCATTGGTCTCTTCTATGAAATAAAACCAACCTAACCTTACAAAACGCATAACCCTACAATAACAAACACCCTATTCGATTCTAACCCAATGTTAACGATGTCACTGAAACCACAATATTTACGTTTTTGGTAGTCAGCAAATCAGGCCTTTTTTAACAATACAAATTGTTTCATAAGTTTTAAGAATTTACAAAGTCCGTAAGATTCAAAAAACTGTTTCCATAACATTTTGAACAGGCAGTACATATACAGTTAAACCACGAACAACAACAACAATACAATTTTGCAGTGAACCATAGCAGTAGTATTCAACCAGATCTGTTTTGATTCTGGTAAAAACGTTTTTCGCGCGCCATGGGTGATGTACTCCCGATGACGCCGGGAAAAGCCGGTCTCCAAGAGTACCTTCGCAATAGCGTCATAAGTGCACAAGATATCCCACCGTCTCCCGAGCACCAAAGTACATATCAAATTTCTTGCAATAATATGGACCTTGTAAAGTTATCAATATAAAAAATTTGATAATTCACGCGTGTTTTCTTTCTACTTTGTTAGGTTTGAAATCGTTGATGGCTAGAAGTTCAAATATTCCAACCCCTCTTACAAATCAATCTAGCTCCAAGAGCAAGAAGAAGAGTAGTAGGAAGCGCAAAAAGATTCAACGAAAACCATCAGAATACGATGATGAGAATGTCCTCAAGTTAACGCTGAAGATGTCGGCCTTTGAGATTATGGTCACGGGGGAGAAAACATCCGAGTTTCGTACGCGGAAGGACTGGATAGAAACACGTTTATACGAATTGGCTTTGCCTGGTCGCCCACGTAAGGTATATCAGTACGTAACTTTTGTGAACGGTTATGGCGATGACAAGCCGTGGTTTACAACTACATACGCGGGTTTTACGTTCCATAATACATTACTACCGCGGACTTATAGTACTGGCCTTCAGGTGAAAGGTCATGATATCTATGAGATTTGTCTCGGTCCTGTAGTAGCGGCGGGTAACCTTCCGGAAGAGATGATAGCTCAGCATCCACAGTTGAAAAAGTTTAGTGATGCACCGGCGAGTGAAACGTGCGACCAGGAATCGTCCAGCCCGTCGTCAAGTCCACAACCTTCAAAAGTTCTATTAGACGGTGACGATTCCCATCTAGACATTCCCTTATCTAAATCTAAACACCGCGGCATGCCTCAGGATTTAAAGCGCTGTTCTAGTGACGCCGCCACGATGGGCTCTACGTCCGTCAGTCCTGAACCACGTAGGCGGAAGAGGCAGAAAGTTTCTAGCGGGGAAGTACTATCGCGCGAGGAGCGAGCTGCACGCAGGCTATCTGCAATGGAAGGGGACAGCTAGATGTTCGTACAATATGTCACACAATATTTCACGTTTGCCCCCTGTTTGAAAAATCGTTTGTACAGCTAACCCAAACCTTTGCTAAAACAACACTGTCATTCCATTTGCATTTTGTTTGAAACGTTGTCCGTAGATTGTTTGAAAGTGTGCAAAATGTGTATAGATCCCTGTATTAAACCATCTTAATCATGGCGTATTTCTCCCCCTCTCGTGTGTTCGTGGCATTTTTCCCCAGTGTATTTTTATTTTTTTCTGACGGACTTACTTACAGTAGTATTAGCAATTTTCTGATTTAAAATTTGATTTCGAACGATGGTTGTACAATAGACAATAATTTATAAGAAAGAAACAAGCCGTCATCATGCAAAGTCTAGTTTGGATATTTTTCTGGGTGCTCTGCCGATCGCAGGATGTGCCCGTTCTAGTAGGCCGCAGCCCTGCGCCAGATTCGGTAAACCTGCCAACAGATACCAATATAACGTTTACGTTTGACAGGAATGTAACGGTTGGCGATTCCTCTGCGAACATCCAACTCATCGGGTAAACAACAAATTTTTGAATCACATGTTTTATTTCAATCACCACAACTAAGTTTTTTGTTGTATACATATTGTAAGGTATAGCGGAGAGCCTATAAATATGGCAGTTTCGGATAGTATCATAGTTGGCAATATCGTAACCCTAACGCCGCCTTCTAGTTTAGATATATGTGGGACCTACCGCGTGGCTATTCCATTTGGCGCATGGGTGGACGATTCTACAGGTAGTTACGGCGTGGATAGTAATGCTCTCGGGCTAGCGTGGGTATTTAGTACTCGGTATGAAGCACCAACGGGTGCGAGTGATGAGGACATTGCGGCTGGGTGTGCGTCAGATTCCTTAGTCATCAAGATGATGTGGCAGCATATTTCCTGTGGGACTGACTACACTCTTGGCGTTACCACTAAGGGCACAGCTTTTGTATGGGGTTCACCACTTTCTGCGGTACAAAAACTAGCCATACCTCAAGGCAAAGCGTTCTTACTCCTGGAGGCAGGCTATACACATTCTTGCGGTATCACGGCCGATGGCGAAACTACCTGTTTTGGTTACGATGATGGTTCCGGATCTACAATAGTGCCTGAAAACATAATGTTTACTGCTCTGACTCTGGGTAGTTTGTTTACATGTGGCCTTGATGATAGTAGGGTTGTTCATTGTTGGGGCGAAGGTTACGTCATCGAAGGGGTCAATCCTAATCTGACCTGGTCCGTCATTTCCGCCGGCACGGAACATGTCTGTGGTTTGACGTACCCAGAAAAATATATGAATTGTTGGGGCAGGTACACGGATCAGAATGAGTTACATTTTCCCTACCGCGACCTTACTACAGATGATGGTGTGCCTGTACAAGTCCAGTGGGAAGAGGTATCTTGTGGACGTCGACATTGTTGTGGCGTCCTCTCACCCTCATTCGTAGCACAAGAAAATCTAGACACAAACGTCTTGTGTTGGGGGGCGGACGTGTTCCACATCACCAATGTACCTACAAATGTTGGTGCCACAACGTTCTATCACCAGGTTGCGTGCGGCGCTGAGCATTGTTGTGCGTTGCTCGAAACAACAAACAAAGCAGTATGTTGGGGCAGAGTCATTCTAGGAATGAATGATATACCAGACGAAGCGTTTGCAACTTTGGCCGCTGGCGGTACACACACGTGCGGCACCACTCCCGCAGGCCATGCCATTTGTTGGGGCATAGACACGTGGGGTCAGACCCAGGTACCGGACGACAGTATGTCCTTACCTCCGGCGATTCTTGAACACGCGGACCATCCATTCGACATCGTCCCTGGCCAGCCCAATATTCGTGTGACAGCGGTGGACACTTTGACTCCCGTGATTCAAACATTCCAACATGTCATCTTCAACGTCTTTTTCCCCGAGTATGCGGCAGCTAATTCACTTAGGATTGTTTTCAAAAGAACAAATGGACCTGCCGATCCTTACTCTCCCCATGTACTAAAATTAGTCAATAGCGATTGGATCTGGCCCGGCGTATATCTGGTGTCAGTCTCAGCTTTCGATCTCCGTTACAACAAGTTCTTGTCCCTAGGTTTGAACAGTGAGGTGGAGGCAGTGTCCAGGTCTGTAAATGGTGTCCAAAACCATGCGTTAGTGTCCGATTGCACATACCAAGTAGAGCTACAATATCAAGATGTGTACGAACATCCACCGGGCATACACAGGCTCGACAGTTTTCATGTGATCTGGGATCTAGAAACAACACCTATGATTATTCACAGTCTTAGTGATGGAATTACGCAAAAACAGGACTTACAGATCGATTACGAACTCGCTGAGGACATGGAGGTTGACAGCATAGTCTTCAAGTTTGTCTGGATAGGCGGGGTTAGCGGTATGCCAGGAGAAATGGAAGACAAGTCTTCCCCTCACGAAGTCGTTCTTGCTGACGAGTTCGTAACACAGGGCAGGCGGTATTTCGAGATCAATGCGCTAGATTTGATGCTTGACATTTACAACGTTACGAATCCATTTGTCAAATCGGTTGTTTCAGCTGGTGTGAACAACACATTGTTGGATGGAGGAATCTACAATTTGACGGTTACTGCTCAGGATACTTTCAGAAATCCGGTTGTGACGACGGCCGTTGACAATATCACCATTTTGTACGATTACCACACGGAGCCTATCGAAATTCTTTCACCGACTACTGAATTCATGAACCCTCTGGAGATCTCGTACCAGTACCCGGAAGCGTCATACAATGATACTGTTAGGATGGTTTTTGAATGGATTGGCCCATCGCAGTCTCGCATTGATGCTCAAATTGAACGTGTAAAAAATGTGTGTAGGCGCGAGTGCCAGGCGAGTGGGTACCATTGTTGTGACCAGGATGATTTTGGTACAGGCGGGTACCCTTCCTGTTTACAGGCATGTATCATCCGCATGAGAGGTTTTAGTAGTAACGATTGCCAAGCAGTGTGTATGGCGCCCAAAAGTGGCGAAGCATGCGTCATTACCATCCAGCATACGTACGCGTTCAATGTATGTAGTGATCAATGTACGCCTGGGGAAAACGGTTGTGCCAGTGGTGAAGGTGATGGTCCCAGTGGTTGTCTTGCTGGTTGCACCGCCGGCGAAGTTTTCATCGATGTGCATTCTCCGCACACCATGGGTGCGAATCGAAGTCTACAAAACCATTCTGTACCCAACGAAGTTCTTCTTGGTCCGGCTAATTTGTATTCTCAAGGTGACGAACGTTTCTTCGGAAAATTCAACGGCACTTGGAACATGACAGGAGAGTTGAAAGCTCACGAGGGGTTGCAACAGTGCCAATCCTTTGGTGCGCCCATCCGGTCTTTTTTACAGCCGTTGTCTGAGTACAGATTGACGATTTCTTACCAAGACAAATTCTTACACCCTGCCAATTCCGCGAACATTACGTTATCTACGGAGTTTACAGTACCCTACGCGCCTAATCATCTGATGCTAGTGGACATGTACAAAAATTCTTTCCTCGCGTCATTTTTCTCTGGTGGTGACGGCGGTGTGCAGATAATTGAGTTTCAATGCGAGGCACATGAAGGCCTGATACAAGAGGGGGCCATGCCCGCCGATATCAAACATGTGTCCTACGAACAGCGTCAAGTACTATTCACCGGCCTAAAACCAGCTACTTTTTACGATGTTCGGTGTCGTGGTATCAACGCCCTTGGTTATGGTCCCTGGTCCTCCCCAATGACGGGTCCCACGCTCCGAACCCAAACTGTATGTGGGGATGGTTTTACATTAGACGGGGAATATTGCGACGACGGAAATCGTAACGCGCAAGATGGTTGTGGCCGTACATGTCGTATAGAAACTGGTTGGCATTGTACCAATGTTGAGTGGGCTACGTCTGTTTGCACAGAAATTTTAGGTGATGGTTTACGTGTGGGTCGGGAAGAGTGCGACGATGGGAACTCAATCAATGGTGATGGTTGTGATGAACATGGTCACATCGAGCCTTGGTATGAGTGTATCCACATGGGAGATCCGTGGTCAAACGCAGATTTATGTAGGATCAAATGTGGTGATGGCAACCGATATAAAGACGAACCTTGCGATGACGGAAATTTGATAGATGGCGATGGTTGTTCTTCGTCTTGCGAAATCGAACCTGGTTTTGAATGCTTCCAAGGGCACCCCAACATTTTTCTATCTCAATGTGATGGTATTTGTGGCGATGGTATCCGTCGCGGGACGGAAACGTGCGATGATGCTAACAGCGATGATTCCGATGGTTGTCTATCCACTTGCAAAACGGCACCAGGTTTTGTATGTTTGCGTGACAGTGATGAAGAGCAAGAAACATGTATTTTTAGTTGTATGGACGGTAATAAAGACGAATGGGAGCAGTGTGACGACGGTAACAGTATCGATTTTGATGGGTGTACTGACTGCATCATCGACCGCGGTTGGGAATGTATCGAAGGCCCCGACCATCAATCCTTCTGCACCCCTCTCTGCGGCGACGGCATCGTCGTAGACAACCATGAAACCTGCGATGACAACAATACATTATCCAACGACGGTTGCTCCGATACCTGCCAAATCGAAGAAGGATACGTATGCACTGACCACTATTTCAACGGCACGAATGCAGGTTCATTGTGTACGTCCGTATGTGGTGATGGTATTCGCACTCGAGACGAATCTTGCGACGACGCCAACCTTGAACCCGGCGATGGTTGCAGCGAGTCATGTCAAGTAGAACTGGGATATGAATGTTTTCCTATGGGTAGGGTAGGCGGTCAGGATCGCTGTATCTTACGTTGTGGAGACGGTGTTTTAGTACCTGGGGTCGAGGAATGCGACGATGGAAATCCCATGCCAAATGACGGTTGCGAAAATGATTGTACCATAACACCTGGCTATCGTTGTGAAGGCCACCACATCACAGGGATTAGTATATGCAGCCCTGTTTGTGGTGACGGGGTGCAGATTTTTCCAGAGGAATGCGACGACGGCAACATTCTAGCGGAGGATGGTTGTTCTGCAAACTGCGAGATAGAAGCAGGTTGGATCTGTGATGAAGAACGAGGCTGCATGGCGATATGCGGCGATTACTTACGCGTACGCGGAGAAGGTTGCGACGACGGCAACCTATACGCGAATGACGGATGTAGTCCAGATTGCACCGTCGAAAAGTATTGGTCATGCATTTCCACCGACCCCCCAGACAATAAAACAAGTATTTGTTCTCCGGTTTGTGGCGACGGTACAGTCATCGGCGAAGAACAATGCGATGATGCAAATGACATTCCCGGCGATGGATGTATTGAATGCAAAGTTGAAGACGGTTGGTGGTGCTGTGATAAAGATGGCATCAATCGATGTTTTCAAGACCATGCTGAATGCATTACTCCCTGTGGTAACGGTGTACGAGAAACACAATTCCAAGAGACTTGCGATGATGGGAATAATATCGATTTGGACGGGTGCAATCGTAATTGTCAAGTAGAAAGCGGTTATTTTTGCGAGAAGATCGACCCCACCATTCCGGACATTTGTTTACCAGTTTGCGGCGATGGGATCCAAGCCTTGGGTGAGGCATGCGACGACGGTAACACAGTTTCAGGTGATGGCTGTTCTAGTCAATGCATCATAGAACCCGGCTACGAATGTGTCCGCGTAGAGTCTACGTCCTTTTGCAAAGCTGCTTGTGGCGATGGCAAACGTAGGGACGGGGAGCAATGCGACGATGGAAACCTTCGTCAAGGTGATGGTTGTAGTAGTGAGTGCAAGGTGGAAACAGGTTATGAATGTGTTGGTGGGTCTATTGCTACTCAAGATTTGTGCAATCCTGTTTGTGGTGATGGTCTTCGTGTTACCACGAAATTATCCTCTCACGTTGCAGTCCCCGAACAATGTGATACTGGCGCTGGTAATTCCGAAGGTTGTACCGATTGTCAAATCGACGTAGGCTATACGTGTATCTTCAATCCTTTCTTACAACATGATGAGTGTTTCCCAACATGCGGAGACGGTATTCTTACAGGAAACAAAGAGTGCGATGATTCAAACACGATACAAGGAGATGGTTGTGGACAAGATTGCAAGATCGAAAACATGTTTAGATGTGCCGGCGAACCCTCCGTATGTGAGGTGCATTGTGGCGACGGAAAGCGTCATATTTCCGAAGAATGCGACGATGGCAACGATTGGGGTAAGGATGGTTGCACACAAGATTGTAAGATCGAACTCGGTTACATGTGTGTGGGCGGCATTGGCCAAGCGTCAGTATGTCAACCAATTTGTGGAGATGGTTTTGAAGCCCCTCAAGAAAGTTGCGACGACGGTAATTTGATATCTGGTGATGGTTGTTCAGATGCATGTACTATCGAACCCATGTATTTCTGTACTCGTGGCTCTGACCTCCCAACTACTCAAGCTGACTATGACGCTACCCACATCCCATCAATCTGTTGGCGAGGCTGTGGTAACGGGGTTTTAGACAGCCCTCCAAGTGAAATAGTTGCTATAGCCATGGATTACAATCTTACCGAACTTGATATTAGGGAAGAGTGCGATACATATGAAGTCCCTGATCCACAAGGCATTCTCAACAACCTTGTAGTGAATGAAGAATATTACACACCATTACTTGAAGCGCAGATGACCTTATGTACAAATTGTCGTGGTGTTGAGGGTATGAATTGTGGTGATGCCATTCGTTTTCCTGGCGCAGGTGATTTGGTTCTTCCTGAGGCATGCGACGATGGCAACCTGATAGACGGCGATGGGTGTAATCAAAATTGTGAGATCGAAGCAGGATGGACATGTGAAGAGCGCCCTGGATTTACCGGCATGGGTGATAGGTGTTCGCCAATCTGCGGTGATGGTCAGCTTTTACCTGGTTTTGAGCAGTGCGACGACGGCAATTTTGTTAATGGAGATGGTTGCGATGAACAATGTCAGACAGAAGCAAACTACGTTTGTTTTCGTGCGGAACAGGTTTCACCTGGTTTATTCTTGCCTGGTTCGAATTGCGTTGACGTTTCTCCTCCAAGATTGCTGGCTGCAACATTCGACGAAATATTTGTACGCCTAAGGCTTGATTTCTCCGCCGTCGCCACTCCTCTAGTCGGCGAGCGTGCGTTCTTCACGCGTTTCCGTCATCTCGGCACTACTCGAAACATGTCTTATACCCCGGGGCAATATGATATTATGGAATGTCGACGAGTATGTTTCATCAACAGTTTTGAGGTGTTCGGGCTATCTGGCAATGCGACATGCCATTGCGATTCCGGCATCGAGACTGACGAAGATAATGTTGTTCCTGCGTATTGCGAAAGTGTTGTTGATGAAATCGAATGTGCATCTCTACCGCATTGTCAATTTGCCAACACTACATGTGTAGCAAAAGAACAGTACGAGGACAACCTCACGACAGTCTTCTCTACAACCATCCTGCCCGCAGTTGGTACGGAACTCGAATTGACCACGATTGCCTGCTCGAGTCTATTCACTGACGAGACGCTCATGGCGCTAGGAGACGGTGCTGTTTGTCAGTACATCAATGGTGGTTTGTCGGTTGTCGTATCTCTAGGCTACACACCAAGCGTTTTGCCCGGTACAGTAGTCTCAATTAAAGCAGGCGTGTTGAGATTGTTCGATTACAGCTTGGAATTTGCGGAGGAGCACGGGGTCATGGCGCTACCAATGCCAGGTAGAAATGTTTTTCCTACGGCTATTGTCAATGGTCCTCAGAAAGTTAGTAGTTGCCTAGGCGAGGTACAGTTTGATACGTTGCAATCTAGCGGTGATTGTGCGAGGCCAATGAGTTACGAGTGGGTGGTTTTGGAAGCGGTCGACAGGGATACCCGCGTACCCATCTCGATCAATCATGTGTCTGTGCAGGGAATGGTCAATTTGACAAAGATCCAGAATCAACGGCACAGCGATGATCCAATTTTCCTCATTCCGAAAGGCACGCTAACAGGCGGGATTGAGTATCGTTTTCAAGTCACGGTCACAAATTTCTTGGGCAACGCCAACAGCGCGTTTCATACACTCGCAGTGAGTGACGGCCCCGCCCCCGTGGTAATGCCCTTATCTTCTTTCTTGATTGAGTTTCCCCTCGACGAAAATGTCTTGCTGGGTGTTGACGCGAAAGTTCCGGAGTCCTGTGCGGGCGATAAGATTGTACCGCTGACATTCTCATGGACGTATGGTGGAGGTTACCGTGTGGTTGACAACGAACCTGTTGACCTTTCAAACATAGACGTCACTCCGTATCTTCTCCCAGGCGATCGTACAGTGTTGATTCCCGCCGAAACGTTGGAGTGGGGTGTACATCGTGTCCAAGTAACAGTTTGCATGGATGTATATTTCACCGAGGAGGGCGTCGAGAAGGTCAAGCCATCATGCATGTCGCAGTGGTTTGAAGTTACCATCACAAACCCGGATATGGAGGAGGTTCGGCGACTGCAATTGTTGGATGAAGACGCAGGGCTGTGGCGTATGCGATCAGATCGTACGCCTTCCCTAGTTGAGTGGATAGCATATTCTAAAAACCTTACCTACAGACCGGAGTTCAGGAAGAAGTACGAGGCGAATATGGCGCGTGTTAATCAACAGTTAGTGAACCCAGATGCAACCACTACGTTCGCTGTGTTGCCCGATGGCGAAGTCGTCAACCGACCACCCATCCAGTTTGGTGATGAAACAGTTTCTTCCACACCCGTGTTTGAAACAGTTGCCGGAACATTTGATCACGGTCTCACTGCAAGTTTAGAAGCAGCAGTATTGGAACTCGACGCACGGCAGACATGGCCGCCTTTGCCAGCCGGCGTTTTCATGTCCGAATGGGTTGACGATTCTGAAGGTGAGTATGTTTGGTCTGGTGACACTAACACCCCTCCAGCTGCAGGTATTCTTGAGGTAACGGTATTAGAAATTACTCTGCCGGAAACAGATCCCAAACCAGTATGGCTCGAGGTTGAGTTTGTCAATCGTTTTTGGGCAGACGTACACATTCCCTTCTCCTATCGTGTTGACGTAACGCGTACCAGCGACGAATCTCAAGTCATATTGTCTGATTGGTCTTACAGCGTGAAGTCCCGAGCGTTTTTTCTACCGTCAAACGATACGTTATCTTTCCAAGGCTACGTAAAGGATAGTATTGGTAGCATCAGCAAGTCGAACGCGGTGACAATAAACACTACGTACCTTTCTGCGCCCGTACGTCCACGCCCTCCGCTAGAAGAAGGTCAAGACGAAGATGACGTTATCATCCCTGAACCATGGCGATGGGGCTTGAATCTACTTCTAGACACCAGTACGATTGTCAACAAGACCCAGGCAGACGACGCGATTTGGGCATTCCAACAGCTGTGGGACACAAGTATTGTCACGCAAGACGGTGGCGTGCAGATGCAGGCGTTGCATGATATCACACGAAAGGTCCTTACGAAACGAACAGATATCGCACCGGTTATAAATTGTTCCGTTGATTGTGGAATTGGTGGGATTTGTCCGGAACCTGAAGAACCTATTGACAACACAACGAATGCAACTATTGTGTTGGACGTGTGTAAGTGTCATGATGGATTTACAGGCACGCGTTGTGAACTTCCGGTCTGGCATCTCTACGCCCAGCAACAATTATCTAGCCTCGCGTTAGTGCAGTGGGAACGCATTGTTGAAGTTGTTGACCCCACCCCTCATCGTCTTGACGTTGGTTTAACAGTTCTCGGTAATATCATCGCTGACTGTCGTCGATTGCAGTTTGATTTCCTCACGAACGCCGCCCTACCATTGAAGATATTACTCGAACGTGCGGCGACGCGAGATTCCAAGGGTGTGGATCTTCAACAGTTTATTACGTTGATCGACCGTGCGTTACAGTGCACAGTCATTCTACTGACGCCTCAAGCGTTTTACTACATGCCGCCAGTTTCTGAAATCATTTCAGGATTCGGTCAAGTATACGATTGTGCTGACCTTCTTCTTTCCTCTACCAACACGCAAGCATGTCGGAAGTACAGCTCTACTACAATTGAGTTTCGTTGCCCTCACGAGTTGACAGATGGGTCGGTACCCGCGAATGAAGATGGCCTCGTGGTCTGTAAGTTGTTTACGGAATTATCGTGGATGCTACCTGAAAGTTGCCCCTGCGATATACCGGCTGATTCAACAGTTATGTTGAATGGTCTGAGCATCGAGTTGGACAAACATCTCGTCTTTGGTAATCGCACGACGGAATGGAAAATGTCTATCCTGCCAAAGTTACTCGAAATGATGCATATGGATATATTAGAAAGAGGGAACGCACACCATACCCCGCCTCAAGAAGACGAGTTAGAACAGTGGCAGCAGCGCCGCGATTTCCAAGATCATGAGGAGGCGTGGCTTGATTCGTTGCTTATCTTACACGAAGCAGCGTTGCTTGCCGCAAGAGTTGGCATGATGCGATCTTTACCTGGCGAACTGAAAGTTTCAAAAGGTGAGGAAACTCTTGTAACTAACTCAAGTGAGTTTGGTGAGCCATGGTCTTGGCTGTCTCTGCAGACGGGACTAGCGCAAATGGAACTATCCACCGGTGACATCGTTATCTCCGCACCCGACAATCATACTATTCGATTGGCGTTTAATGACGTTGCAAATACGTTGAGGTATCACGATGCCGAACTTTGGGCGACACTTGAATACGCGGCCGAGCCTGACCCATGGGTTGAGCCAACACGCATTGCAAGGCCAAGGAATTTACCAGAGCCGTATGAATATCCCGTTGCAGTTACGTTATGGCGCCAGGACAACGGCGGTCCTTTTATCTATTTCGACGGCGATAAAATCATACGATCCCACGGCATTCTAAGCCTTTCTCTAGCTGACGAAGTGACGCAAGAACCTCTCAACTTACCTACACCTCATCATGTTGATTTCATTTTCCCTTTGATGGAGCCACTACAGCCAGAGTTTTGTTATTCGTATGACTATTGTTCTCTTCCGGATGAATGTTACGTCCCTCCAATGCAGGAATATCCAGATGCACCGACCACCACCACAACAACTACAACGACCGTAGCTGAGGTGGGCCAGATTACAACAACGACCACTACCACTACAACAACAGCCTCTCCGGTTCTGGCAAAACAGATCCGATTCGACGCGACCAACATCAATTTCGAACTACTATACAACAACATTAGTTTCAGCATTCCGGTCAATGGGAGTTTGGTTGTTAGCGGTACGAATCTAGAAATTGTTGGGTATGATGTTGATGCGTGCTTTTCTGCCGATGGAGTGATTGAGAAAGGTGGTTTAGTAGGTACGCAGCCTTTCTACTGTCAGGGCTACAATCCCCCAGCCAACAGGATGTTAGAAGCGTTGAGTGACAGTGATGTACCAGTACGAGCAGTCACTCTGGGTGCAGGATCCGTAACCATGATCAGCGGCCGGGAAATTTCATTTTCTGGAGAAGATGTGTTAGTGTCTTGCACAAACGTCAGTGTCGTAGCGCCGGTAGGAATTATTGACAATTTCAACATGTTGATTTCTGCGTATAGAAACACGTTCACTGTTCATGCAGAAAATGGTTTGACAACGTTCGCACCAGGTGTTGAATTCCCAGAGCCAACTACCACCACAACTACAACGGAAGGCCCTGCCACTACGACAACTACCACAACCCTCGCCCCTCGAGAAGTTCCAGAGTTCGAGTCCCCTACCATTCCATCTTTCGAGACGCCTACTCTTACTGCTAATGGCATAGAAGGATCGAATGCGGAAGTAGAATTTGACAATCAGGCGGCGGAACAGTTGGAGGATTGGCTATCCACAAGGCAGGACACGGACATGGCGGGAGAGGAAGTTGTTGGGGATTGGTCACCAGCCCATGACGTTGCCAGTGTATCACTTGAAGATCTTGTTACGTTTTCAAATGATCCACAATCAACTCTTGTCGCAGCGTTGGATATGGCCTTACGTGGTCCTCTAGAAGACATTGGCAATAGGGGCAGCGACAATGCAACACATTTCTCAGACAGCAGTCCTTTGGGAGACATCTTTGAGCATGCGTTGGAATATGTGTTAGAGGTGGCTAAGAAGGAATCTAGGAATATAGAGGAGATTATAGCAGCGTTTGAACAGGCTGTCAATAATATTGACCCTAGGGCAGGTCAACATGTCGGAGCCGTGCTTGCAGGTCTAGATGATATCACTGACAAATTCATGTTCCAACATGAAGCGAATTTTTCTGGACATGATTTTATGGCGGTACGAAACCTGACGAACATCATGGCAGCGATAGGCATATACGCTAATACTTTAGATCCCATCACAATTCGTGAGGACGCCTACCCTGATCTTTTCGCCAGCGTTTTGAAAAACGTTAGTCTTTTCATCCCGAGCGAAGTGGAAAACATGCCGTACGTGCCCGTATCTGGCATGATTACTACTACAACTACCACAACCACTACTGTGGCGGGTCAACAGATCTATGGAGGTAATGCATGTTTGAAGTCCGTTGCTTGTTGGGATCGGCTAGAGCACCAGCAGTGCGGTTTCTTGTTGCACAACCGGTTAGAGTGTGTATCTTGGAGTACCTTGCTTCGGCAATGGGTTCCTGCGGTCGGTTGTTCCTTGGCACACACAGAATATGCCGTGTTCAAGCCTGGTGAAGAACAGAAGTTGGATAAGGTTACGTGTAGG
>JACLAD010006364.1_pt1 | contig 17934 bp, 2 predicted proteins | sample 8027901 | NCBI WGS metagenome assembly JACLAD01 (sample SAMN15725071, study PRJNA655200) | protist metagenome | isolation source: fluorescence activated cell sorting (FACS) single amplified genomes of... | place: Spain: Blaines Bay Microbial Observatory, Mediterranean Sea | collected 2016-07-05 | reverse complement strand
GGTTACTTTTTGTGGCTGTATTACCTCAATCCTGTCACGTTTGCGTATCTGTCGTTGGCACAGAATGAGTTTCTGAGTTCAAGGTACCAAGATGCCCCAGCAACGGTGAATGGGGAATGTGTGGAATATTGCGGAACTGCCACAAATTGTACGCTACCATATCCCGAGATGCCGTGTGGTGACTTTTATCTTGAAGCTCGCCAACTTTTCACTAATCCCAACTGGTTATGGGCTGGTTACATTATTGTGCTTGCCTGGATTTTCGTGTTGAACATGTTGAACTTTTGTGTTTTGGAGAATGTGCGATTCGATGTGGAGGAAAAGGAGACTTTAGAACCAATGCCCAAGCAGCAGCAGCAGCAGCAGCAGCAGAAACAGCAGCAGCAGTTTCCTCCTTCTTCCATGGGTGTGAGCCTATCATTCAAAAACATCAAGTACGAGGTCAAAACCAAGTCGAAAGAAAAGGTACAACTCCTGAACGGGGTCGATGGACATGTTGCAGAAAATGAGATGGTTGCGCTAATGGGCAGCTCTGGTGCAGGCAAGACCACATTGTTGGATGTCCTGGCCGGGCGCAAAACTGTGGGAACCGTCTCTGGGGAGATCCACTTTCATAACCTCCAAGGTCCTTGCGGGTACGTGGAACAATTTGGGCAGCACGTACCAACAGGCACGGTCCGCGAGGCCCTCCGCTTTAGTGCAGCGTTACGCCTTCTCAACATAGAAAACATGGAAAACGTTATAACAACAATCGAATCCATGCTTGAACTAGAACCTTTGGCGCACACAAGAGTGGAGATGTTGACATTTGAACAAACCAAACTGCTTACAATTGGCGTCGAACTCGCTTGTTGCCCTGGAATTTTGTTTTGCGATGAGCCCACGTCTGGGTGCGGTAAGAGCGACGTCGTCATCAACTGTCTACGAAAAGTCGCAGATAGCGGACGCCCTGTAATATGCACAATTCATCAGCCCTCCCAGGCCACGTTTTTCAAGTTTGACAAATTGTTGCTCATGCAACGAGGAGGCAACGTAGTATTTTTCGATCACATTGGGAAGAACGGTGACAATCTTGTACAATGGTTTACATATTTGGGTGCTCCCGAGTGTCCCCCCGATACAAACCCGGCCTCGTGGATGCTTGATGTTATTCAATTACCTTTTGACTTTGCAACAGCATATGAAGCATCCCCCATGCACCGGAAACTGTTGGACTCTATTCATGGACCTCATGATGCTGTAGCGACACACTATGCAGCATCGTTTTGGAAGCAACTATGCATTCTCACCAAACGCAATTTACAAGACTACTATCGCACTCCAGGGTACACGTTTTCAAGGTGTTTGCTCATTGCAATTCTTTCCCTCGTCATCGGTCTCATCTTTGTGGGTGGACAAGATATCACAGATGCCGCAGGCATTCAATCCATGATTACAGCATTATCAACATTGTGCATCCTCCTTGGCAACTTTAATGTCAATACCGTCATCCCTTTTCTATTCAAAAAACGCCCAGCGTATTATAGAGAAGTCGCCTCCAACATGTACTCGCCTGCGGCGTTTGCCATTGCTGCCATAGCCGCTGAAGCGCCTTACCTATTCTTCCAGGTTGTTGTCGCCACGTTGATTTACTACTTTCTAGCCGGACTTGTCTTATCGCCGCCATGGGTATTTGGCTACTATTTCCTTGCCCTTTGGCTCTATACCTCTCTACTCACGCACTTGGGAATGTTTTTTGCATCCATTTGCCCCAATATTTCTTCCGCACAAATCGTGTCGTCGATATTGGTACAAGTCACCGGACTCTTTTCTGGCATTGCCCTTGTCCCTTCGCAAATACCACTCTGGCTTTTGTTCATACACTACCTGTCACCTCAACGATGGGTTCAAGAGGGCATTTTCATGACACAGTTTCAATTTCACCAAGAACCCGTTTGCATTCCCACGGGCGTCCCTCAACTTTGTGTCGATTCCACGACGGCCTACTGCTGCCCAACTGGTTCACAGCCAATGACAGCTCAATATTACGTCCAACAAGTCTTTCTTGGTGGCGATCGTGGATATCAATATGCCTGGCGTTGGTACGACTTGGCGTATTTATTCTTTGTAGGGCTTTTTTTACAATGTGGCATTGTCTTTGCCTCTCTCACCATCAACCATAACAAACGCTGAATTGGTCTTTTTCTCTTCCTGACTGCGTCGAGCTATTTGGCCCTGCCGGGCAGGTAAGCGATCAATCATGCTTCACAAGGTAATGTATGCTAGAGAAACTAAACAACGTGAGTTCTTTACGATTAGATTTACGATAAACGTCTCTCTCTCTACTACCTTTCCAACTCCAAACCTTGTGTTAAACAAGATTGATTTAACTGTGAATTCGCGCTGAACTTTTGATCAAGTGCATGCCATTGCATGCATTGAAAAAAAAAACATCATGTTGTAATGTAAGACAGTGTTGTGGGAAGCACAAAAGAAATTACAAACTTCAGCGGCCGCTGCAACCCATCAAGGTACTGGACTCGCGGTGGTTGGTTGGTGTGTGGGATTCCCCGTTGGTGCACTTGTTGGGCCAACGCTTGGAGAAACAGTGGGGTTTGTCGTCGGTGCGTTTGTTGGAGAAACAGTGGGGTTTGGCGTCGGTATTATTGTTATTGGGCACACATCGGCGTACATGAATTTGCGATATCCAACCAAAATTTTGATTTTGACCGCCCTGGTTGACCGTTTTTTTGCACTATCAATAGGGTATTTGTAGTGCTCACATTTGAGATCCTCTGTTCCCATAGGTCTCGTAGGCCCCTGCAAAGCCCACTGCTCCAAAGAGTCAACGGGCGTTATTCCACCAGGCACTACCCTATTGGGTAGTAGTTTTTTAAATACCCCTTTAGCACTACAGTAAAGGGAATATTTATGAACATTCGACAAAATTTGAATAATTTTGATAGAAACCTCAACTGAGACGAGGTAGAATGGTCCATCTGGAGGAACTACAAAATTGCAAGCGACTTCTAAAACACCATTCCATTCCAGCTTGACCGTGAAGACAACTGCGCTTTCCGCTGGATAATCGTTGAATCTCAAAGTTGCTGCAATTGCCCCCTTACCAAGTTGCACAGCTTTGCTAAAATATCCCCAAGCTTTTTCCCTCCAGTTGCGAGGGTCTTCAACTATTCCGCTTCCTTTCACTGCTATAATTTCCTGTCGTATATCCCATTCAATTGCCCGCAGGACCCTGAGAACCCTATTCGCATCCTTTAAATCCTTCTTTCGAGCCTCCTCCTTATCCCCCTCGAGAGGAGTAGGAGTGTCTGGTTTGTTGAGAAACCTCTCAATTGTGTCCCAAAAATTCGTTTCTTTGAGCCAATATTTCGATTTCTTCATCCTGGTCCAGCCGTCGACATTGGCAACTTTATCCACCAGTTGAATGAGTTTTTTGCATGTCTTGTACACTTCTTCGTTCTCTACCCATAGGAAGTTCTCGTTCCTTCTCCAACAACCTGTCTTTTCGACAGCATCCGTGGCGGTTTTAATAAGATTCTCTGCGTTCAACATGATAGCAGTCTTTGTTGAAGTTGGGATCCCAATTGTGATTCTATGTGTGTATTCAAGATAGTGGCGTCTTATGGGGTGCTCTTCACACGCTTTTGTGTAATTTGTCCATGGGTACAAGTAATGGGGGTTGTGAATGACCCATTTTATACTTTCTGGGTCGAATTCTAAAGACCATCCTTGGCTATCGTCTACAAAATCCGGTGGCTTTACTGGCCATAGCTCACCATTCACTCGCCTAGTACAACCAAATGTGTTCTGGCTCCATTCCCGAAATCTCCTGTTTATGTTTTTAGAACTACACAAGAATTTCTTCCACTTCCACCACTGCTCCCGGGTGAATAAAATGTTCGTAAAACCACCCCCTCCTTTTGTAACAAATTTCGTATGAAAGATGGGAACTTTATCCCAAAGGCCTGAGGGGAGGGGTATACTGAGTAACGATTCCTTCGCATTATGAAATTTCAAGGTAGGCTTGAATTCTCCATTGAATTCGCCTGTCACCTCGGCAAGTTCCCGTCCAAGGGATGCTGCGTCCCTATCAAAGTCAAGTTTTGAACATACCTCAAATTGATTTCCTGCTGGGTCTTCCGAAAGTGAAGAAAGCACTCCGAAGGAATTGTCAAGACCGAAGGCAGCGCCTATCGTTGGTAGGCCAGGAATAGGGATGGCTGTTGTTTCTTTGCACGACATGGTTGGTACAAGAGCAATGACTTCATCGTACATTTTACTATAAAAGTCACTGCGTACAAAATCGTTGCTAGCCATAGCTATTTCGATCACTTCTGTAACATTTACAAATGGAATATTGCCCAGTATTGGTCCCATGCATTTTTCCAGAACTGAACTGGGATCATCCTCATTATTGTAATAGCATTGGGAATCAAAGTTGAAAATCTCATCGAGGTCCAACCCAGGGAAGGCTTCAAATAATAGATTTAGCGGTCTGCTCGTCTGTTGCGCTATAGGTGTCAGGGCGCCAAATCCGACGGATGCAAGTCGCATAACCCTACGTTGCAACTCGTTGACAAAGTCGACGATGTCGTCGCCAATTGCAAGCACGTTTCCGAGGCCGAACTGAGGCGCGTTAAACCCAAGCTTTCGGAACAGTCCCTCGAGTATTTTGTCCACAAATGTTTCAAGCGCGCTGTAGAGATATCCAATGATGGGGATACCGAGAATGAAGTCCTTGATTTTTTTCATTTCCTTACCCAAGACCTCCAGACCGAAATGAATATTCTTGTATGACACACGCACGCTGAACGGCCACCAAACAATCTTCACGCCGGTGGGTATTCGGAGTTTGAGCTTGAAATCAAAGAGTTTGTCCACGAAAGACAAGGCCTTCATGAATTTGAGGATCGGTTTGAGTTTGTTTGCTGCGACTTGAATTGGGCGTATAACTTTTTTGGTGGCGCTTTTCAAGGCGTTAAGCCTAATCTTCACAAAGTCATCCAGCTTGTCTTTGGTCTCGATGAATTGATTGTGTGCGTTCTCAATCTGGGACATCATATCCGTGTAAATGGCCATTACATCGGCTTTGCCTTCCATGAAAGCTTCACTGGAAAGTCGGGCAACAGCCTCCGCCAACAATTTGAAGATTGCAGGGATTTTTTCCAGAGTGCCAGAATAGGTGCTCAATTTTTCGATCGCAGTCTCGATTGTATCCGACAGAGAAGAAATTGCTTCCAGAGCGGCACCAAAGGCTCTGTTGCCTTTCCCCATGATCTTTGCTCCAATTTTGGTAATCCTTTTCAACTGTGTCGCTTTAGCCACTGGTCCAACGTAAGGAAGCATTTCCATTATCCGCATGATGGTCGATGCACGCTTCATGGTCACTGTGGCGGTCTCGGTGACCTCTTCGACATTGCTTGCGGTGCCGACAACGGAGCCCAGCGTCTCGGACAACTTTTGCGTCTTTTTGGCGCTTTTGCGAATCATTCGATTGAATGCCTCAACTGTTGGATCAAGACGGTCGACTGCGGCGAGCAATTTGCGCGCGCCTTTTCCAAAATCACTCCACAACCATAGTTGATAGGTGGCTTCCGCATCGATGACATCCTGACCGATCGCGGTTGGCTTGAGGCTCAATTCGAACGCGTCGTTTTCTGATCCGTAACCTCTCCACGTTTTCGCCTCCGAGTCGGTGGAGCAGGAACCTTGCCTCACGCACGTGGTGTCTAAATCAATACAAGATGCTCCGGGTTGCAATGGGTCGTCAAATTGAAATTGGTTCATTTCTTCGCCAACAAGGCCCCACAAGGAATTAGGATTGCCACAGTACCCAATACCCAGCGCGCCATTTTTACGAGACACGCACTTTCTCTCTTCGCCATCTGCAGGGCTTGTGGCGCTCTGAAGCTCGTTATCCGCGTAGCTGTACCTCCAACTGCTCCCGGCTTGGCGACCATTGGCTTCGCACCGCCCAAGTCCAAGTTTTGAAGAGCATGTTTCTTCGCTGTCCACCATGCACATACCTGGCGACTGAATACTTTCCAAATTCATGGGTGGGGAAACTTGGTACGTGGACAATCGACAAGTTGTGTGCCTCGAGTACCGGTGGCTTTCGGGAGCATTGCAACTGCTGAACTTTATCATTGATGTGTGGAACGTCATAGGGCACTGTGTCTCGTCGTCGGCCAAGCGAATCGTACGTCCTCGCACAAGGAACTTGTCCGACGTAGAAGAGTCCGTATTAAGCGCAAGCAAAACATTGTTTTGTGAATTCTGTGTGTCCAAAAACTGGAAACGCAATTGTCTCTCGGCGGGGGGGTTGCGTCTCATCCACATTGATTTTCCCGCTGTTCGCGAAACTTCGTTAACGCACGGCTCCAAGGGGCTAGTTCCATTGAGCAGGACACATTCTCCATGTTGCATACGCGCAAATGAACTTATTTGAGTTTTTGCTTCCGGGGCCGACATTAAGTAACAAATATATTCAGGAAACTGTATGAGGCTATTTGGGGCATCAAACAAGTCTATGAATTCGTCCAGCACAGTGCCTTGATAGCAATATCGAAACCCCTTGCAATTGGGCTGATCTTGGCATTGACGCTTGCACTCTCCAGGTTCCATTTTCGGTGCTATTCGTAAATTAAGAAGACTTCTCATTTCCTCATCTTCTTCTTCTGCTGCTGCTGCTTCTGCTGCTGCTGGGACTTGATGTGTGTGCGAGCGCAGGCGCCGTCCAATCGGTTGCACAATACCTATACGAGCTCGCTCTACGTCGGCTTGGAACCAGCACTCTGACGGCTTGTAGGCCCAGCGGAGCTGTGGATTTAGGTATACTCTTAACCCTTCCCTGTTGATGTAATCGTAGTCTATATCAGTATGGAAGAAACCGCCTTTTAAACGTACTAAGCGACATAGGTTTTGAAAAGGCCCTGGGTCTACACCTTGTTCCACGCCATCGCAATCGGCTGTTTCATCACACTTTTTAATGCACTCGGAGAGTTTTGCACTGACGAAAGTGCCCAGCGGCGATGTCGCCAAGTTTTGGGTTCTCCGTACAGGAGGGATCACGGCGTATTCCTGCGCCCGTTGCTCCCAGTAAGCCTCATCTGCATTGGCGAAGCCAGTTCCGGAGATCTCCTCTTCGTGTACAAATTGCTTCGATTGGAACAAGTACGTGAAGAGTTGGTCTTTGTCGGTGCTGTCACAATCCACGGGCATGATCCCTTTGGTGACTGTAATCGGCGGGGGAGCCACGTTGAACCCTACGGTGAAGAATTCCTTAGTGTATACGTTTTGCGGATTCCTGCCTAGGCATTGCCGCGAACCGCTGATATGAATCCGAGTAGGGAGTGACGCGGTGTAAAAGGTACCTGAATTGGTTTTACATGCCTCAAAGTTCAGCTCCGCAACATCGCCGCTATTTGCAAAGGTGAAGCCGAGGCACCTACCAGTTTCGATAGACTTGATCTCCAGCTTGTCGTCGCTTTTTCTCGTGAGAGCAAAGATTTCTTCTGGTTGCGACTTGTCCGCACAAACGCGGAGATCCCCAGATGATGTCAGGCACATGTTTTTGAACCAGAAGCGTACACGTACTTGTCCCGGCTGTCCGATCACGTCCTCTAAAATGACTTTTTGGTCATGGTAGTCGTCGTCGTTTAGACCAAGTTGTGCGCGTACTGCAAACCCTCCGATGGAGCTGGCCGTGCGCTTTTTTTTAATCACGACGCTGTAAAAGTTGCCCGCGTCATTTACCCAAACCAGCCTAGCAGGATCGACCAAGGTTTCTTCAAAGCCTGGAAATCGACGAGTCTGCCAATCATGCATGAACGCGTTGCAATCAGGTGACAAGCTACAGACTGCAGCGCATTCACGATACGACAAGTCCGGAATATCAGCATAAATGTCTGACGGTTCTCCAAACCACGTCACCACGTCGACGAAGGCTCGCTCGTTGATGAAAGCCCGCACACCCTCCTCCTGGCACGTGGTCTCGATATCGCCTTGCTGGGCCTTGTACAATCGACACTCCCCGCCACCCTCGTCAATCGTAAAATACCTACACGCAGCAAGTGCCTCACATATTGCAGCGCATTCCGTGACATCTTTTTCGAAAAAGACGACATCATCATCAAAAGCGGGCTTCTCTAGACAAGCTCCGTCAAGTTCCTTGTATGGATATACCTTGTACTTAACCCCAATCTGCGTATCGGGCTCCAGGCCACACTCTCGAATTGGGTGTTCTTCGAGATCTGATTTTGTCAGCTGTTGACAAACTCCATTTATCCAACGATATCCAGCACACTCACTATTCTCCATACAGCTGCTGATACATGTTGGAGTGACACTAAGGGCCTGCAACCGATTGGATGCTGGAGCACCCCCCGAGGGCAAGCCTTTAGTTGGCATACAGTGGTAAGGGAGGCTGGCCATTTCATGCGCACCAGCTTGGCTGATGATGCGTTCATATGAAATGTACAGGTCTCGTGCAGTATCTTGGCACTCGAAAAAATCTGTCTCTGAAAACAAAATGCAGTTGCCTTGGCGGTCGTGCTCAAATGCGTTGCAGTGTTGGGTCGCTCGGCATGAAGCTTTGCAACTTTCGATATCCATCGATTGCAGTTTTGTCAGCTCTGAAGTTGCAGCAACACAAAACCTGTTATCGAGACGAGTAAATGGCAAGGCAGAGTAATATTGATATAGTTCGCCTTGGTTGCCACAATCGCCCCCCTGCTGTTGCGATGCAGTGCGTGTGCTAGGATACAACGTACAGGAGTCATCAGAGAATTCATACATACGGCAGTCAAAAATGCGATCACAGAGTGATGCACAGGCTTCTTTGCTAGTCACACCGCTAAAAATGTTGATAGGATCATCTGATGGACATCGGCCCGATAACATGGTGAAAGAAGCGCGCCTGTTTTTTACAAAGACGTCCTCTTGTATTCCCGGCGTGCATGGCTGCAGCTCATCTTGCTGAAATTTTAAGAAGCACAGATTAGAACCAGGTTTACGATAGAAACCTAAACACGTGCTGTCCAATGCACAATTTGCTTCACATTCTAGTTGAGTGTAATAGGAAACATCCGAGGAGGACTCTGTAGTGAAGCACAGAGTCATTGGTGCTGCTGCTGCACGCGAGATTTTCGCGAATTGGGGTGTGCTTTTTTCAACAAACTCTTCATACGAGAGCTTCAAGGAGAGGGCGTCAGACGCACTGCAGCCCTGTTCTTGAAAAAAGGATGCCTTGTTGTACAAACTGCACAAATTTTCCGTCCTACTGTAGGTGAAATATCCACAGTCATCAAGGGAATCGCATAATTGTACACATTTTCCCTCTTCAAAGACAACAGCATCCATAATAAAAGCGCCCGAGTCCTGGCACACTGTGGATTGTTGAGCTTCAACATTTACTATGGGAGACCGTGATACTCTCGTTGCCCAACCAGTTTCACGAGCTTGGTCTGCTGATACACGGACAGCAGGGCCACCGAATAGGGAGCATTCGGATGCAAAGAAGAAAACAGTCTCACACTTGTGCCAATACTCACACAGCTGCGCACACTCACGAAGCGATCCAGCTGGTAGCCCTGATTCGATCAGAGAGCCAAACAAGACCAATTCACCTTGCATGGTGGTCAAATTTTTGTAAAATACCTCGGAGTATTTCACAAAGCTCTTGAAGGAGCCATCCGGACTAGAACTAGCTTGGGGACTATAGCGAAATCGTGCGCTGTTGAGATACAGCTCACACCGGTCAAAAAGGCCAGAATATTGAACACCTTGACACAGGTTGGAATTTGAACATTGATCCAGGCATTGGGCCTCTGTCATTTCTTCGTCCATCTCTTCAGGCTCCCCGGCGAACTCCACGCGCTGAGACGAAAGTGGGGGGATCTCGATAAAGCCGAATTTTCCCGCTTCACTGAATGCCTTTGTCACAATGTGAAGCGTTCTTCGGTCAGCACCAACGCTATTGCAGTCCCCGGAACCTAAAGGTGCTAGCGCTTTAAGTTCGGGATATAAATGACACCCGTCGTTGTCGCTATGCGAAAATGCTACACATTCACGGGTCATGTCACACAACAGTTGACACATGTCCAAGTTAGTACGTGTGTCAGACAACTTGTTGAACTTGTGGAGCAGTTGGGGCGGCATCGCTGACCTCGTGACACATCGCTCGACCTGGAGGTAGTATGCTGTGGACGAGGATTTTTCAGGTGACTCGAGAACGTACCGGGTGTAGTTTTGTACATTACCTAGAGGCGCACAACCACCACCATCAATAGAGCACTGAGGGGCGCTTCCCGCAATGTTGAGATATCCAAATTCTGAACAAGAAGGATGTGCAATACAGAGCGATTTGCAGGCTCCCAGATTTTCCACTTGGAAGCTCTCACGTGCCTGACAGCTCTTTCTCTCGGCAACCTGAAAATCTGTTCTCCACAGTGCAAGAAACAACCTTTTGTAAGCATCAAACGTACATCCTCCGGGGGCCAGAGCTTCATCCAAGACGTATTTAGTTAAGGGATAGCAGCGCTTATCTTCGATTTGGAAACCCACACAGTCTTCTAGGTCTGCGCATACAAGTGCACAATCTTGTTCATGGTTTACGTGGAATGACGCTACGCGCTCGTTAAAGTAGAATGTCCCTTCACCCTCAACTTGCACCACGTGGCTGGGGTCCAATTGTGGGATCGAGCACCATACCTTGGCAACGCCGGCACCAAGATCATTGGTATCGGCACGGCCCTTGATCAAAGCTGGCCAAGAATCATGGAGCCGGGTATGATATGCGCCATTATCGTCATCTTGGCATTGGAATGAAAAGTCACGTTCTCCAAAGAGTTGGCACTCACCACCTGTTGTTAATCGGAAAGCGCGACATTCTATATTCGATGCAGCGCACACAGCGGAGCAGCCAGCCAGTGTTTGGGGAAGCACGGGAGGCAGCAGCTCACCCGGAATTTGACTCGCCGCGTTCGAGCAAGCTCCAGGCACATTTACGAAATCGGGTTCCACCTCTGTACTGGATTCACTTTTGGATCGGAGAATCAGCGTGGCATCTCTTCCGAATAGGTTGCCCCAGATGAGAGAAGGGTGCTCGTACAAATAGCAGGTATTGCCATAATATTCAAGCATTTCACAAGTGGGATAGTACCCGCACCAAACCTTGCACTCAACCAGTGAATCCACCGATCCTGATATTGTAAGAAACGAGTTTGATGCCGGTACTGCGTGGTTACGATCGACGATGGTGCCTGGGGCAGGGTCCAATGCATCGTAATACATTGCCCCGGACTCGCTACAATTAAAAGAGCACCCCAACTCTGGTAAGCATAGTTGGCAATATGGCTGTTCGGAAAATCCACTATAAAACACCCCTTCGCACTGATCCGGGTTTGAATCACATGCCGCCATGCATTCGTCCAAGTTTTTGCCGTACTCGCTTTTGTTTGGGTGCTGCTCCGACTCTGCGCAGAATTCCACTACTTGTTCGGGGTTTGTTGGGATATAAAGACGACTTAATTCGATGATTTCCACCCTCCCATTTGGCAGTTTGGTGATGAAATCTGCATCATGTAGCTCCAAAGATGAAACGCCCAATATTCCAGCTACAGATACACGTGCACCCTCTTCCTGGATTACCGAATGTAACTCCAAACGGCCATTGACAAGCATAGAAACAGAAGCACCCAGGGTCACTCCCGTGATCTCGCCTAGTCCGCTTGCTCCAATCGTTACGACGTTATCTTGGCTGCTGATGTTTCGTCTCCATTCGCCCCCGTTTATTTCAAGTATCCCCTCGTTATATATATATCCATCCACTATTGTGCCGATGTTTTCGAGCACCAGCTCCCCGAAAGCGCCAATGTTGATGGACGGATTCGACATTGTGGGCAGTCGCCCAAGCTCTTCATCAAATACACCTTGAATCACCACCTTGCTATGGCGGCCAACATTAAAAGTGAGATCACCCGGCAGGAACGCAGATCTTCTTACTTTCAAAGTGCGCTTGTTGGACCCGTCGTAAATTAGCGTCTGAAGGAGCTCGGGAATGGTCTCGTTGCTCACAATAAAGCCGTCTTCGTCTTGCTCATAATCTTGCACCAACCGTCGTCGAGCGTCATAGTAGAGACGACGTCCCCCAGCTCGTTCTCCTGCATCATAACTTTCCCCGAGACCATCTACGATTCCCACAGGCGCAGTTGTGCACGCTTCCTCGCCATCGACAAGTACGGTCTTATTGCCACCATAGGTGCGTTGAACTTGAACTTGCAGGATCGACGCGCATTCGTTGTCAAATGCAGAGTAACTAAGTGGGCTCCCTGGTGGGGTCAAGTCCATGTCGAAAACGAGTTGCTGAATTCCAGAATCTCCGCCAAAACAGAATGTGCCGAAAACGGCATGCGGGGCGCATAGACTAGGACATTTGAAGGTGTCCCAAAAACCCCATCTCGGAAAAGCCGTACGCATGTGATCACGGCTTGGCCCGGAAACAACATCTATGCTGCCCGTTATGCAAACAGAGCCCCCCTGTGAAGGAGGAACAATCATAAAGCGCTTTGCGAATTCCCCACGGTTAATTGGTAGTTTAGCTTCCTTCGTAACCAAGGGTCCTCGAATGAATTGGGTTTCAGTTTTTACTGTGGAAAATCGAAGCGGGGGACCGTCAACATCTAATGGGAAGAATCCTGGTGTAAGATCTCCGACTGTTTGCACGCGAAGAAAATACTCCTTCGTCCGTTGATTTACTTCCCCGCAGGTACCCTGGGCAGTCAAATCAAGACCAATACTAGCATGATAAGGTGCTCCCAAAGCAATAGACTTTTCGTCATCAAGCAGCGACGACGACTTTGTTTGAAACACCCGCAACTTGCATGTAAATTTGGAATCATCATCGCTGCTGCAACTCGCGCGCTCTCCACACCCCGAAACCATATCGTCCGTTGCCAAATCATAAAAGGTCTCCTCTTTGTCGGTTCGCATAAGCACAACTTTGATGTTTGAAACCAGCACCTGGCCTACCTGAGGGGCTGCATTTTGGATACTAACAACGCTGGGGAGGCGCTTACTGACACCCTGAACGGCGACCTCACCAATTTGAGGATTTTCCCTAGAGCTAGTGAAGCGTGTTCCGCCAGTCTTTGCAAAATACCGAACATCTCCTGCGATGGAACTCACGAATGCATCCTTGTATCCATCTGAGTCTAGGTCAGCGAAAGCTACGCTAAGACGTTTCCCGCCCACGTCATGAAACGGGTTTTTATCATCGTCGCGAGTAAACCGTGGGCGGGTCGCAGTTCCGATGTTACTGTACAACACCAACTTGTCCATAGAACCAACAAACACGTCCAAGTCACCATCAGAGTCGAAGTCCATAAATGAAATCTTCATTTCATAAAAGTTGATTGCGCCCAACGGGTTGCCGAGGTCGCTACCGTCCACTTCAAACCTGGGTTGCGTGGAGCTCCCTTTGTTGATGTAACGAACGATTCCACTATGGTACGTGGCAATGTATGCGTCCAACAACCCCTTACCAAAGAGATCAGCAAAGGCGATATGTGCGTGGCTTGCAACTTTTACACCATTGAGCGGGTTCATGTCGTCATTACGGGTAAACTTTGGGGATGTCAATGACCCATCATTATGGAGATACAGTATCGTCCCATCAAACTGGCCATAAAATGCATCAAGCTTGCCATCTTTGTCAAGGTCGGCAAATGCTAACGGCGTATTGCTTTTGGAACCATCCACACCAGAAAATGGATTATCACCTGAAAGTTTAAAGTCTGGTGTCGTCGATGTCCCCACATTGACGTAAAATTTGATCTCCTTTTCGTAGCGGGACGCGACAATTGCATCCAAAAGGCCGTCTCCATTGAGATCAGCAAAAGCTACGTTGCCATCTCCACCCTCAGCTTTTACGACATCCGTGAATCCATCCAGTGGCGCTTCCATAAACACATTGACACCAAACGAAGATTCTCCAGCATACGTGTTGCCTAACATGACTCTATCGACAAGGACGTTTTGGGGGGTTTGATTAGCATCGAGTTCTACACCGGCACGTAACTCGAAACCCACCACAGTCGAATCCCATGCAAATTCACGCCAAAATCCACGTTGACCTCCTTGTCTAGACCTAGCAACCGGCTGGAACACTAAAAGTTTCGTATCAACACAAGATTCTGGCGGCGGAATCCGCCCCTCATCAAAACTAATCACTGCCGCAGAGTAAGATGGGAGCAAAATTTGCCCCCCTCGAATCGACACACGGGAAGCATCAGGAAACGGAGACGACTTGGGAATGGAACAAAGCAAAGTAGCTGTTTCTGACTCTTCTGTGCATTGTTGAACAACAAAGTGACTCACATCTAAAGTTTCGCCAAAGTCTCCCCGAAGACGCAAAATCAAGCACCCATCCTCATCAGCAGGAACACTAGAGAAGGATTCCAAATCAACCACTTGTCCAGAACTATAAACGGTGTTATTTTGAACAGACATCCCCGTCCAAACGTCCACTTTTTTATATCCAGAGAGCTTTTCTACGAAATCGAGCTCGAATTTGTTTGTTACGTAACCAAGGGAAGCTCCCGGACTAACAAAAGTGCATCTTTCTTGAGCTGAAATGGCACTCTCATCGGTCGAGGCAGGATAAATACGATAGCATTTGTCTAACTCGCTCGTCGACCACCAACCATCGGGACACGTTTCATACACAGCGCTTGCGCCATCAATCAACTCAATCGATGCATTTTCCCCTTGCTCAATCACGCTAGAATTGGCACCACCAAATGGCATTCCTGCTTGAACGAACACCGTATTGTCTTTCAGCGCTAGCTGTACGTTTTCTGCGTCTAGCTCATTTTTAAAAAACAGTGTACCGTTCTCCACGACCTGGATCGCGCAGTCCTTCAGTGTACCTGGACCGTTGATTTGAAAGCCTCCTGTAACATTTGGTATTATGATCGTTTCGTACTCGCAATCCACTGTCCGGTCCTCTTTTATTGTAACAGTCACGGATAATTCTTCGTCTGAAGCTCGCGATGCCACACACGAGAGCTCATCTACTTGACTCACAGACACCACGAGGGATCCATTCACAGGCTTTGTATCGCGACAAACATCAAACACTTTCTCTGACGAAGACAGTGCAAAATATATACCCGTAGTCGCACCAGCTACACAAACCGTCGCCACAAGCAGAATCACCTTCCACTTTTTCGAAATGCCACTACCAAAGATGCCATTGCCCACATCAGCCCCATTCAATTCGCCATCATCGCCAGTGAACGCAGGATTATCCACCGCTACAGCTATTATTTCATCACTCTTTTTACCTTTACTAACCCTCATCGGTCTTTTTCAAGAGATCACAATTTCTCGTTTGCTTTCGTTTCACCCTTTTTTTTTTTCCTGATTTTTTTTTCTTCTACCACCTCCCGGAAAAAGTAAGTAGATGAAACACTACTAGTCAAAAAAAGGCCGCGCCACACGTGCTACTCCTCATGTTCCACTTGTAAATTCTTTGACGAATCTTTGCTTTAAATGGCCGCCTCCGTTTCCAGTTTCCACATACAAGATAAAAGCTCGACGCCGATCCGGCCTGTACCAGTGAAGTTAACACGTGTCGCGGCCTGCAAGTGCCAGTGTCAGTGAGCGCCGGCGCCGGCGGCGCCGCCGGCTCGTGTACATAACGGATTTCTCGTTGACGCTGCCATTGATCAATATGCAAGCGCACAACCATCCATATTGATCACGTGTTCTCGATTTCAAGAGCGTGCATCTAAAGTAACAGACCCTAACATACCTACAGGTGTCGTCCCAAGAGAGTCAAGGGAGCCTCGGGAACTTGTGACTCCGACAAGACCTGGGGGCGGGGAGAAAGCCCTCGTTTTCCTTTTTTTTCCACCACACGATGGACGCGACATCGGAGAGAGGGAGAGAGATAACACGAGAGACACGCTAGCAACTAAATTTGACCTAACCTTGTTTTCTGGTCTTGAATGATGTTTACGTTTTAGTGACTAGGGGGCTCTTCATGACTATTGGACCGATACTTGGCGTTGAGAGGGATACGTGACACCTCGCAGAAATATGTTTTCGGCTCCAACTTGATTACAGTGTTGAGTGGAATGGAAATAAAAGGGGCGTCTTCACGAGAGTCGCCCATAAAGTAGCAATACAAAATGCGCAAAATTCCTTGGTGCCCAACGACCACAACGGGATCGACCTGTCGTTCGATTTCGTGAACTATCGGGTCCAAACGCTGGATTACGTCAAGGTAAGACTCTCCGCGTGGATACCTGTACCCAAGCTTGTCGTCCTTGCGACTTTTAAATTCTTGGGGCGCTTTTTCTTGAATTTCCGCGTATGTCATGCCGTCGAAAACACCAGCATATATTTCATCCAGCGCGGGGCACACGTGAGGGCGCATTATGACCCAGCCATCGTCGCACTTGTGATGAGCGATATGCCGCGCAGTGAGTTGCGTCCTCTGCAAACTACTCGTATATAGGCGGGCGTGCTCTACGACACGGTTCGACTCATCTTTAAAGGATCCGTCCTCATTTAGACCGAGGATATTAGTGTGCACAAACTTGGCGAGATCGACTGCATAAGCTTCACCAGATTCACTCAGCGAGGAGTCTCCCCCGATTTTGCCCAACACGTTATACTCTGATTGGCCGTGTCTACTTAGATATATTGCGCGCTTCTTCGTGTGAATGTTCATCAAGAAATTCACGATTCGACCAGGCAAAAACCCAGATATATGGTTCATCGTTATTTGACGCCCATTGTCGATAAGTTTTATAAAGGTTAGAAAACGAGCTTCGTCTTCGCTAATTGTTTCGTAGTTTTTCTTATAATGTCCAATACGCTTTTTGAAATCAAGAACAGCAGCTTCAGCATCCATTCCCTCATAATCTGGAGAAGAAAGCTTTGTGTCGTTTATATTTGCCATCACGTTTTGCTCGTCATTTACAATGCTCTCTATAAACATTACCTTACGTCGACTTTCCAAAACCGGCTGTAACTCTGCGTCGATCCATCGCCGACGATCAGCCGTTGAATTCGTTGCATCAAATATTGCCACCCGACCACATTCATCGCCTTCCTTTAGCCATGCTTTCAGGTCGTTCAGCGCAGTTTGGGCCAGTTCGTGCCGCTTTGCACGTGACTCCTTGTTGTCTGGATCGAAAAACTCGTGCGGCGACTTTGCTCCCATCAATTTCCGGCGGTAGTTACCCACATTGAATACCCGAGTTGTCGATCCATGAAAAAACTGTAAATATTGGCACAATCTTCTAGCAATATGTGTTTTCCCTGTAGCTGGTAGTCCTACCATAACAATCACATAACGATCCCCAAAAGCACCTCCAAGACTTGATCCAAGAGAAAGATTCACACTAGGTGAATTCGTTTGTGGTTTAGGATTCTCTACATTTGCTGTAATATGATCAAAACCAACAAGTGGTTTCGCCAAAGGCGGTTCCACTTCATCTTGATCACCCATCTTCTTCTTCTTCTTCTTCCTCCTTTTTCTTCTGCTTTTTTCCCTTGTCTTCCTTCCCGAAGCCTTACTTCCTGTCGTCGCTACCTCCCTCCCTACTTACCTACAATCTCTCCACTCTAACGTTAGGGATAGATCGACAGTCATTTTCAATTCACTCACAATACATTCAATTCGCCTTGCCTGCCTGTGCTTTCTTCTTCGTAAGTGCTCACGAGAGAGAGAGAGAGAGAAGATTGATTGATTGTTTGATTGATCGAGGAGAAAGAAACAAAAAAGAAATGTCGGCTTTTTATTCAATTAGGCCAAATAACCTTTTTTTTTTCTCGTCCTTTGCCTCTTTTCTTTCTTTCTTTCCCCAAAGTCCCACCAAGAGTGGCGTAAGTAAGACGACGACAAGGCGACGAAGGGAGGAA
>JACLAD010002836.1_pt1 | contig 17942 bp, 8 predicted proteins | sample 8027901 | NCBI WGS metagenome assembly JACLAD01 (sample SAMN15725071, study PRJNA655200) | protist metagenome | isolation source: fluorescence activated cell sorting (FACS) single amplified genomes of... | place: Spain: Blaines Bay Microbial Observatory, Mediterranean Sea | collected 2016-07-05 | reverse complement strand
TTTTTTATTTATTTAATTATTATTAATTTAAAAAACACACCTGAAATCCACTGATATTGTTTGTTTTCGACAGAACATGTCGCACTTTAGAAGGTTAAAAGCCTAATTGTCTATTTTTATATCAATATATCCGAAATGTATAAATAATTTAAAGCTTTTATAATATATGTTCATATGATATTTTTTTGTACTATAAAAACCTTTAAAAAGAGAGTATTGGAATGTCGCACTTGTTTGGGTGCCAAGTTTCACTCGAGTAAGCTATACCAATAGCAGGGGAATCTATCGCAATTATAGGGAAATAATTTGTACTAATTAGACTATAAAATATACATAATATTATAATTTACAATTTTTTTATCAAATCTTCAAAAACTATGTTGTACTATTGAAACTTCAAAATTAAAATTAGACATTCAAAGTACAAGCTCGTATCTTTTTCGGATTGGTCCGGATTGTATTGATTGATGTATAAAGTCAACCCTAAGATACATATAGACGTCCTAATATACATTGCTTAGCTGATGGCTGCTGATAAATATGATTTCCATATTGGTTACGACAAATATGCTCATGATTTATTGCATAAATACTGAGATAATACTATTTCAATATTAACTTCAAAATTAAAATGAGACGTTTTAACAACAGTCTTGTAACTTTTGGTAATTGAAGGTAATTTATATGAGTGGTATGTAAAGTCAACAATGAGATGTATATACACCACCTAATATAGGTTGGTTACGTGGCAACAGGTGGGAAATATGATTTTTACATCCCATATGACAAATAATAAATTGATTGGGTTGAGTGTTTTTGTTTTGTATGTCATTCAACGTTTGTATCAATAATTTCCAACTTGATGATTCTTAAGAAATCGAGGTTTATATAGACACAGCACTAAATACATTTATATAGGTATATTAATCATAAATTATACTTATTAGTACCCAACACTACTGTTTCTCTCTAACCCTAATTCTAAGAAAGATAAGGCTCAAAACCTGGTATAGCTGATCTTTTCACGGGCCCCCATTAATTTTTATTATATATATATATGACATTTATAAAATTTATTATATATATAATTAATTAATGCATAATTTATTTTTAATTTACTCATGATAATTCCTACTCTCCAGAAAGAATACAATAACTGAGACAAATCTATCTCACTAAACTGAAAGATGGACAATGAATCGTAACATTGCGATAGAGTTCATTGAAATCCACAGAGTGTGCCAATATTTTTAAGATACAAAAATATTGGTGGAGGTAAATAGATGCAATTAACGCATTATATGCATCAATTGAAAACTGTGTATTGTTCAAAGGTGTGTGATACATCGTACCGTGGTAGAGTATATCATAATCCTTCTTGCATATACAGTTTAAAGTGCAATATATTTATTATATATATATAATTTAATTTACATATAAAAAAAAAGACTTAAAATTAGTGTGTGCTCTGATGCGAATTTGTAATTTTTTTTATAAAAATACATGTGAAAATGGTGGTTAAAATCTAAGTTACAACACGTTAATAATGATTTTACTTCCCCCGTGCTAAAATTAAAAGTAATATTTATGTGCTCAATACTCAATTTTCAATTTCAAGAAAATAATAATTCTACGTTCGTATCATATATATCATAGGTAAAGCTCCTAATGAACCTCTGCAAACTAATACTCTACACGCTATTAGGCTACGAACTTCGTACGAACTACAAAAAATTAATATGCACATATTTTATGTACACACGCCATTAATAAAAAAATTATAAAAATTTAATATGTTGGTACGCGCGTGTATATATTTACCGTCAAGAAGGGTTTTTTTTTTCGTTTTTTTTTATTCATATTCCCAATCATCCTCTTCGTCTGTATCATCATCACTATCAGCTTTACCACCATTTTGTTGTCTTTCAATTTTCCAAAAATCAGTACTCTTTACAATAGCTGGATCTATATCAAATCCATCTCTAGGCCATTTATGTTTTCGTGGTTCATTTGGATCGAAATTATTTAAAATAGTATCAACAGTGGTACCACCACTACTACCATATCTAGACATACCACCTAAATTGAATTTATGAAAACGTTCTTTACCACGACAAAATTCCCATCCATTTAAAGTATTTTCGTATTCTCCTGGGCCTAAATTTTTATTTTGCTTTTTTGGTTTTGGAGTAAATCTACGTTTTGGAAATGGTAATTCCATGTGTCTTCTCCTTGCAATGATTGTTTTCATTGTTTCGTTATGATCTATTGGTCGCGTATATCCTTTTTTAATTGGTTTTTTTGTTGGTTTGTATGACAGTTGCACAAAGCTAGATGTATTGCGTTTTGGATCTTTTATTTTGCAACTATCGCGCGGGTATGGGTATGTGCCTGGTCCAGGCGCATCGCCTTTTGTTGAAAATTCTTTTTGAAAACGATCACGTTTAGATTGAAATTGTGTATGGTATGCTAACAACGACGTATCAACGAATGGTTTCACTTTATGTTTTGAAGTTATATAACAATGTGGTGGATTGTCTAATTTCAACGGTTTCCTTCGTATACTTTTAGTTGGGGATTGGATATATGCAGACATGTGATTCCATGCTCTGGAATCAACATCAAGCGTCGAACTTAGTTTCTCTTGCCCTGGATCTTTAAATTTTTTCGATTCATCTTCAAAACGTCGATTTTTATGAAATATGACTGGTTTTGTCAATGGCTCTTCGTCTGGCAATAAAAAATAATCTGGTTGTGAATACCGTATACGCGGTCCAACGGTTACTGGTCTTTTTTGTGACTTTGGCGCTGCTTCGAAAAATTTATTTAATAAGTTTGTCGTTGCTTGTTGCCTTGCTGGATCTGGATCAATAACACCAGTAAATAATACTTGGAAACGTTTTGCTTGTGATATCGTGACTTCACGAGGTTCACGTGGACCAAGGCCATCTTTTTTTTTCACCACTGCACCTTTTCCACGTTGTTCAAACTTTAACTTTTGCAATCTACCCATACCAAGCATTGGGGATTGCCTTGCTTTGCCACCTGTGACATTATTTTGCTTATCGAATTTATCAATATGATATGTTAAAATTTCATTGATATGTGGTATTTTGTTTGTATTTTTATAATCATGAACATTGAAACGATGATGCAATGGTGTTGAATTCGATCTACTTATTCTAGTTTTCTTTTTAATTGGCATGTTTCGTTTTATATGTTTTGTTACCGTTGTAATATGTGTGTCATATATATTTCTATGTACTTCCATATGTACACATATTTATAGAAAGAGAGAGAATATATATATATGACACACATATTTATATACATTTATATATATGACAAATAGATATACTGTATCATTTTATATGAGCGCATCATCATAGAGAAGAAGAAGAGAATATAAAAATAATAACAGATATATATGTATATCATATACTACGTATTATACCCTATATAACTGTATACTATCTCCCAACACCCAACACCTAGCTGTATATAGCATTATTAGACGACTTAGACACTAATACAAGTATGTTTCGGACGGGTACAATAATCTAATGTCAAAAAGGGGGGACGATCGACATATATGTAGTATAGTCTTGTACATTTTATATACAGTACATGTACATATGACCTTCATGTACTAGATGTTTACAACAAATATTGTAGAATAATAGAGTACAGACGATATCAAACAATCAGTCATCATTGAAGATATATATCATTATTATTAGTAAAATACAATATTTCATTGCTTTGAAAGAATCATTCGCTGTTTAACTGTGGGGAAAAAAAGATCCATACAATCCAATCCATCATATTATGCATTTATCATCCATTTTATTATTATTAACAATAATAATTCTTTCAAGTAATACCTATTATGTAATATCAACATCTCCATCAACAAATGCAACGAAGAAAACGACGATAAAACATTTAAATAAACATATTGACTCATTAAATAATGCAATTGGAGAGGAACAAGAAGTAGAACGTCAAAATGCAAAGGAACTTTGTACGGATGATTTAAATATCTCACCACATATTCAATATATGAATAATAATACATATAATAACGATGATGATAATGATATAAATCAAAATCAGATCGATAACAACAACACATCCTTGCCTATATTACATGGTTGCACTTCAAATTCTACATGTGCTTTATTAAATAAAAATAGACAGCTAGAATATGATGGAATGAAATTATGCGCTATTACATCATCATCCTCATCATCATTAGTTGATGAATCAAATATCACAGGCAATCATGCAATAGAAATATCGCGTCTACAAGAGAAAATTAAAGCTGTAGAAGCACAATTACATTTTGGCAGTAATAAAAGACGTATGGAACGAGAGAAAGCTATACAACATTTGCAAAATCATAATGATGCATTGAAGACAATTGATCATTTACAAGCACACGTAGTAGAAAAACTAACGAATTTGGGAGACGAAAATGAACAAATGTCATCATTATCATCTAATTTATTAGAAATGTTTGAAACATCATCCTCGTTACAAAAATTAAAAGCAACATATATGAACTCTTTTTTGGAACTGAAACAACAAATTCTTATTACAAAACGAGTAACATATCATCCACACAACCATGATATTCAGATGAAAAAAAATAAGAAGAGAATAACTAAATTAAAATTACTTTTAAGCAAATTGGGAATAGCTATTAAGCACTCTCGTAATATTGAGAAAGAACGACAAAAACTTTTAGAGAACAATTGGAAAGATGTCAAAAATGAATTAATTCAACAAAAGCATCAACATACAAATAATGTGGATGAACTTGTTATGAAAAAAAATGATTTGTTACATTTACATAATAAGAAAGAAAAATATAAATTGAAAAGGATGAAAGAAAAGCAAGAGATATGCCTTCGTAATTTAAGGAAATTAAGCATGAAGATGAGACAGGAAGCATTGAAATGTATAAATGATTATAATACGTATGTAGAAAATAGTAAAGAACGTGAAAGTGAAATGCAACAAACGAATGAAATTCAATCTCATTCCGATCAACATATTGAATTGAGTCATCATTTTTGATTGTGTTTTTTCTTATGTGCGAGGTGTGGAGAGGAGAGAAATAGAAGAGCGAGAGAGATTAATTTTTTCTATTCTCTCGTAAAATGAGAGCACTTAAATTTTGAAAAAAATATTACGAACTTCGTGTCATCTCTTATATTTTCACATTTTACTTCCCTCCTCTTCCCTCTGCACCATTTCTTTCAATGTGATCTCATCTCTGCAGCCATTCACATCACACGGATTACTAAAAAAAATATTATATATATGTAATATTAATGAGTTCTTGTGAAAAAGGATCAAGATTCGCAAAATTCTCTAAGTTGCCTCACCACTAGCTAGCTAATTTAAAAATGTACGAGTATGTTACAACACACATAGACTCTCTCTCTCTCTCTACTCGGCACTTCATCAAACTACTACTATTCAAAGATATATGATTGATTACGTAATTTTATACTCGTATGCATATATATATATTTCAATAAACATAACCTGCAACACCATATCTGAAAATCAAACCCAATGAACAACAAATAACTTGAAAAATTAGTAAATAAATACATAATGTATCTTCACGTAATGGACCAAAAATTTGTAACATTAAATTGATTAGCGTCAAATTTACATAATTATATTCACCTTCCTCAGTGATTTTCTTTCTATCGTTTAAACGTGATGGGTGCATTAAACCAGTTTTAGGATTAAATGTTGGCAAACGATGTCGTGGCAATTTTATAATACGTGTTAATTGTGGCAAGGAATATAAAAAATTTAATATTTGTGGGACAAATAATAATAGTAATGTTTTACTAAAATGTCCTAAAATAGCTGCAACTGCAAATGTCATACCAGCAAAATGTGTAAACGTATCTCCAACAAATATACGTGCCGGCCACCAATTTAAAGATAACAAACCTAATGTTGTTGCAACAAATGGTATCATAATAATTAATGACATTAAATGTTGCTCATCGTTACCAGTAAATACAACCGGGTCCCCTTCATGACTTAATTCTAAACAATTCATTGCTATGATGGCAAGGCCAATAATAACAGATTGTCCAGCTTCTAAACCATTAATTCCTGCATAAATGTTGATTGCATTGGTGCAAAATACACTTAATAAAAGCATATATAAATGATAAAAAAGTCCTAGCTTAACAATTGCACCATTCGATGCTCTATCCACAGGTGCTAAAAAATCCAATGCCACACCAAGAAAGGTTAATTCATTACCTTCCCCAACAATTAAAAATCTCAATGGTTTTGGCATGACAATATCAGTCACACCTTGGTATGAAACTAATAATGGTAATGATGCAATTGCTGGTATGACATATTTATATCTATGTGGTATATCTAACACATCGTCGCAAAACCCTAATAGTAAACCGAAACATATGGTCAATAATGCAGCATAATATTGCATAATACTTTCTTGTTCGTTTACTTTATTATGATATGCATAAAATAATTGACATAAAATTAAACAAACCAAAAACATGGCACCGGAAATAATTCCAACACCTTCAGGGACTGGTGTATTTTCATCCGGTGTCCCTTTACGTCCTAAATCTCGCCCTTGTAAACATGGTGGAAATTTGAGTTTTGTTCTTGGTATGGCATATACAGTAAGTGCGTATCCAACAAATGATACAATGCAATTCCAAATAATTAATCTAAAATATATGGAAGTGGCAACATCAACATATTTTAAAATAATTCCAAGTATCGTAATTAATATAGTCGATGAAACAATACAACGTTTCCAATAAGATGACATGTTGTTGTTGTTTAGTATAAATCTTTATATTTCTGTATGATTATTGACTCTCCACTTCTCCTCTGATAGTAGGTATGTATACTTTGTCAATCTTCTTTTTCTTGTGGCAGCGGTTAATTAGCTATTATTATTCTAATCACTACGTTAGATTCTATATATAAATTTATTATTTAAGTTAAAGTCATTTATTATGGCGTGCTTTGGTTTTTTTTTTGTGCTTTTTTACTAGTGTTATCGAGAGTTAGAGTAGTGGAGTATAGTATATCCAGACAATCATTTATTATATTTTTTTAGGATCATTATTTCCAGATAATTTAATAAAAATATAGATATTAATACAATCATTTTTTAATATTTAAATACATCATAATTGTATAGTAAATGTAAAGACTAATAATATTTTATCTATAATCTCTAATAATATTTTCTACAAATTGATATGTTGTAATATATCCGATATTGTTTCCAATACAATGCTATAAACCTGTTACATGGATAAAGTTGGACCGGGGGGGCAAAACACACAAGCAAAGAAGATAAAAGATATTATATTTGTACATAGTGAGATAGATTGATAGATACAATATATATAGATAGATAGAGAGAAACACATATCATACATGGTAGATACCAAATAAAACAAAAAAAGAAACATATTAAATATCAAACAATATAATACACATACAATATTATCACGATGGCACAAATTGTTGTAAATGCAGTGCCTATTACCAATTATGGGGCAAGCAATATTGTCGTAAACGCAGTACCAATCCAAGCAAAAACCACGAGTATTGCAGAAGTCAAGGGAAAAGATTTATCTGAAACAAAGGAAGAGTTGACGACTGATGGTTCCAGTGGACATGACTATCGCATTGGGTTATCATGGGATTTCGCAGACAAAGATGGTGATGGCAAAGGAGATACTGATTTGGACTTAAGTGCAATTTGTTTAGATGCAGAAGGACGTTTTAAAGGTGCTTGCTACTTTGCTGAAATGAGACCTTTTGCAAGAGCAATTTTGCATCATGGTGATAACAGAGACGGGAAAGGAGAAGGGGATGATGAAGTGATTGAGATTGATTTAGATGGTTTGAAGCAACAAGGTATTGCTGTCGTATACTTTGTAGTCAATTCGTTCAATGGGGATTCCTTTCGCAATGTGAAAACTGCAACTTGCCGTGTAGTTGCCAATCTTGGTAAACCAGTTGAAATTCATAATTGCAGTATGGCATGTGAATCTAGAACAGCTACTTCTATCATTGCAGCACGTGCATATTCGCAAGATAATCGATGGTATTTCAACAATATTTGTGCTACTGGAAATGAAAATTGTTTTGCCGGGTTAATACCTGAATGCCAAGGATTATCCGAAGATATAATTCCAGGTATTGAAGTACGTAAACCACCAAAATCATTAATATTGACAAAAGGTGAATCATTACAAATTTCTGGTACACAATGTACTGTTGGTTGTGGATGGGATATGGTTAGTAAAGCTATTGACTTGGATGCATCTGTTAAATGTTACGATGCAAATTACAGATGTTTAGATACATGTTTCTTTGGTAGGAAAGTATTATTCAATGGGGCTGTTCGACATAGCGGCGATAACCGCACAGGTGAAGGGGATGGCGATGATGAAAGTATTGTTATTGATTTTACAAGATTGCCAATGAATGTATCCTATTGCATGGTGTTAGCTAATTCTTATGATGGTGATAAATTCACCGGAATTAAAAATGCATATGTCCGATTGCTCAATCAAGGAAATGTAGAGACACACCGTTATGCTTTAGCTAATTTTGGTGCATTCGTTGGGTATATTATTTGCACGTTTTACAAAGCAGCAAATGGATCATGGAAAATGAAAGCAAACTCACAACCGTGTAGAGGAAATACATCTAAAAAGAAAGAATCCGAACAAGATTGTTTGAGTGCATTGAATCATTTTTATGATCATATGCATCGATAAGCATCAATTAAATTGTCTACATTTCTCATTAGTGGTATATAGGGTTGCTATAAAAATACAGTTTCGCAATTTTACACAATATTTTATCACACCACACTCTGTGTTTAAAAAAGTGAACAGAAAAAGTTTTGCTGTGCGTTTCTATTTTTAATAATATATATCAAGTTATGATATGCATACAACAATATTTTAATAGCGCAGGTTAATTCGTTGTATATATGCATATCTTTATATCATTATATTTTGTGTGTTGAAAGAAATGTGCGTGTCATATTTTTACATATATTTTACGAACGTAAAATTTTTTATCTAGAATAAAATAAATACGGTTCGTACGAGAAAGTATATCTATATACGACTGTATAAGAGTACATATTTATACGAAGTATTATATCTTATAAAATATTATAGTGTACGCAGTATATATTTTATATATTAATACAATCACTAATACAAAAGTATTAACCACATATCCAAATACTCGTATGAGATTTTTAAAAAAATTAAGAAATACTTCGTGCACGAGATAACATTTACGACGTATGCTTATCATATATTTTCTTTTTTTACAAAGGACAAAGCGTACCCACATTTAACTCTTCGGCATTTTGAAAGACTGCTCCACTTGTTACTACATCTTGTATAGAAGTACCAACAGATTTAAACATTGTAATTTTTTTCTTATTTTTGTCATTAGAAGCATTATTATTAATATCTTCTTCTTTGTTTATTGTTAAAACATCACAAGCAACATAGACGTTTTCCAATTGTTCTTTTGAAACATTTTTAAATTCACCAACATTAAACGCTTCCTTACTGTCACACACAAGAATTCCTTCATTTATAATTTTTTTAATAACTCCATCTGGAACTTCTTGCATTGTAGACTGATAGGAACCAATAGCATTAATATGAATATGTCTTTCATTATTATCAATCCATTCTGATTGAAACAATGGTTTAGATGTATTAGTACAACAACAAATGATATCAACATTAGACAATGCCTCTTTTACAGCATTTTCATTAGTTAATAAACAGAAAGAATATGCAAGGACATTATTTATTTTTTCCAATTTTTGTATTAATGTTTTTGCTCTTTCTTCCGTCCTATTTATTATAGTAACTTGTTTGATTGATTTTCTCACTTCCATAACGGCTTTGAAATGTTCTTCTGCTTGTAAACCAGCGCCAAAAATCACAAGATTAGTAGCATTTTCATTTGCAAATATATCTGTAAAAACGCCAGAGCCAGCAGCTGTTCGTAATCCTGTTAAATATTCAGCATCCATCAAACCTTTTGTAACACCAGTTTGTACATCAAATAAGATAATGGAACCAGGTACAGTGGGTAATTCTAAATTGCTATTTTTCGCTCTAACAGAAACAATTTTACATCCTAAGACGCGTACGTTGTCCTTACTATTATTATTATTCTCCTCAAAATATGCTGGTTTAAACAATGTAATTCCTTCATTAGGTACAGAAAGTAATATTCTTTCTGGTATAACTGATTTTGTTGATGGTGATAATGATTGAAAAGCTTTTCGTTGTAATTCAATAGCTTCTTTCATTTGAATACATTTTTTTACATCTTGTTGGGAGATAACCCGTACCATGTTTTTCTCTGCCATTTTCTTTGTTTAACAATCTATTCTTTAAAATCTATGATGTATCTATTCTTTGTTCTCTCTTGTATTTTATCGATCGCTATACCAATTATAGTCACACAATATATGTGCTGCACTATACTGTATCAATAATAATAATATCTATAATGTATATATATGTATGTCCTATTAATCTATATGATGTGCACATGTATAATATAATATGATGATGATAAAATGATGATATAGTACCTGGTATGTTACCAGAGGTGCAGTATTATTATTATGGCGGCTGGTATGTACCAGGTAGCGCTATTACTATGAGGATACCAGGATATACGAACCAGAGAGGATAGAGCTACCACCTGGTATTATAACAACAACAAGATACTGTACAAAGATACGCCCTCTCGCTCTCCAATTCACACAGTACAACCTCTATAAAAACCTATAATAATACATGTGATGAAGAATGAATTGTTAAAGTAGAACAATAATAAACAATCATACAATATATTTATATCACATAACAATAAAGAAACAATACGATTCTACGAATATAAAAATATGAGTTCACGAGTTCAATTAAATAGCCAACAAGTAAAAGTTGAATTTTTTTATGATACGTCATCTCCTTGGACATACTTGGCTTTTGCAAGGATACGTGAAGTGTGCAAAAAACATAATGCTTCTTTAATATTAATACCAATGTTAGTTGGTGGGGTCTTTAATGTAGCAAACAAAGGATTATATGCTGCAAGAGATCGTATGATGGCTAAATCGGATAAATCAAAGCCAAAGGCGGAAAGAGGGAAACCATCTGCAAAAGAAGTTTGGGGTGGCTCTGATTTGAAAAACTGGGCAGATTAGTAAGTAAGGCGCTAAACTCAAATAATCCTTGAAAGTAATTCCTTCTAACAAAGTATACATAATATAAACTACGTTTCACAGCATGGGTTTAAATATAAATTCAATGAGTCAACGTTTTAACGCCCGTACAAAGAGTGGGGCCCCAGGTCACCCGATCAGTTCAGTTAAAATGTTACGGGGAGCATTAATTGCATTAGAGGAAGGTGAAGACGCAATGATTCGTTTCAGTTTCATATCCTTTGACGCTTATTGGGGTACGTTAGTTGATGTAAATGATGACGATGTTCTTCTTGATATGCATAAAGCAGCCAATCTGAAAATTAAACCTGAAATATTTTTGGAACGCTGTAAAAGTGATCAAAACATTAAAAAAAAGTTACGCGAAAATACAGAAGAGGTGATTCGACGTGGTGGATTTGGCTCTCCATCAATTTTCATAAGTAATAGTAAAAGTAATTTTGAAACACAAATGCATTGGGGTAATGATAGAATGGAATTAGTTGAAGCTGCAATATTGAAGGCACAAGGGAAGCCATATCGATTCCACGACACGTATGGTATTCATTCCATATTACCACTGCCTATTAATCGCCCTGAAAAAGGATGGGCTACTTTGGATCAGTAAAAAGAAGTACAAAAAAGAGTATGTACAGAGATACAAAGAGAAAGAGACAGCAGGGGAGAGAGAGAGAGAGACGACAAGAGCTGAGATTATGTATATAATATACTTCGTATTTTAAATATTAAATCTGTAATTACAAGATGTAAAAAATTATGATACACCATTTTATCATACATGTCATTATGATCCAGATATCATAAATAAAAAAATTGATGGTTAAAAAATCTAACTTATTACTTTGTATTATAAAATATTTTTTCTTTCCGTGGACAATACTACGCTCAACACAGATATATTCATATATATATTATGCATTTTAATATATATTATTATGTATCATAAAATCATATCATAACGTCAACAGGGCTCTTTTCTTTTATTTGAGTGTTGAAGTACATCATCACACTGTGGCCTGTGGTCACACTCCATATATATATATATATATATATATATATTAATATTCGATTCGAGAAAAAATTTGGTTTTATTTCTGGCAATCAAAAAACTCCGATTTATCTTCAAACTTTCTAACAAAAGTACAAGGAAAACCGCCATACATGTCGTATCTTTTCTTTAAGATTTCAGCTTTTAATATTTTTAATACTTCCGCCATGCTTTTGCCTATAACTACTTTTGCATTGATTTTATAAAGCACATCACCCATTTTTACTGAGCGATTAACACCCGGCGAAAAAATAGTTGACGAATAGGAAGGATCAAATTTATAGGCTTGACTTTTCAACGCAAATCCAGGCATTTTTTTCTCAACAGCAAGAACGAAAAAATTCGTTTTCGTCTTTGGATCAATAGTTTTGCAACGAATTTCTGCCAATGAAAGATTCATTTTATATAGGTATGCAGGGTTTGAAGATGTATCCCGTTGCATTTGTACCTTTACTTGATATATGCCTTTTCTTTTACGCTCATTTTTCCTGTGGTCTTTTAATGCCTTAAACGTTGGTAAACAAAGTCTTTTCACGAGTTTTGAAGATAATTGTTTTTCCTTCATTTTCACAATATGTTTATAAATATTAGTACCAATTTTGTTCAACCATGCTGTTTTGCGTTTCCTCGCTTCAACTAGGACTTTCCATATGCTATCAAGAACAAGTTTGATACGCTTATCTTTCATAAAAAATTTAATGAAGGGGAGAAACTCTTTGAAGATTACCTGCTGTTGAGCATCCGAAAAAATGTTATTTTCATTTTTCAATACACTGGCAATAAAATTAAGTTTGTTCCTTGTTGCAATGTGGTTCTTATTGTATTCAAAATACGAATTACACTCATACATCTGTTGGTTACCAAGCAAAGCACTAAGTTTAATAGTTTTTACATTAGACACTGGATAGCCGGGAATCAATTTAACTTGCTTGGGAAAAACTAATAAAGATCGTATAAAATGCTCAATCTCTATGCCGTATTTATCTTTTGCGATGAACAAATTTTTCATATATATCTCAAATGCATCCTTGTTATATTGGCATATTAAGCATTTAAATGTTAAGTTTTCGCTAATCTTTGACATATAGTTTCTATCATCTAATTTTTTAAACAATTTAATTAACATTTCATCTAATCTTTGCTTCTTACTTTGGATTGAAATGGAAGATGCTTTTGAAAATCTATCCCAAAGATTCGACCACGCATTTTTGAGATTATGATGGCACCCAGCACTCGGATTACAACTATGCTGCTTTTCTTTGCCTGGACCTCTGCTTCTTAACTCTTTCATAAACAATACGCATATATGTAAAAAATTCAATTCAGGATCGTTTTGGAGACTAGTTGGTAGAACTTTCCATGTCTCCGTAAACCTCTTAAGCTCATATACTGACTGCGATAGTGCAATTGGCTTTAACTTATTTAACACGCCAGTGACAATTGTCTTTCGCATATCCCCGACCAATACAGAAGGTTTCTTGCTTCTAGCCAAATATGCATCATAGTTACGAATCTGTAAAAGAAGTGAAGTATATACCTTTTCTTGCAAGGTTTCGCTACTAGCGAATAAAATTTTAACCATGTCTATATCAAATTTCTCTAAACAAAAAGCTTCTCGAATCATAGTTCTTTCTTTCTTTAACCTCTTTTGCGTAAGATTAATATCAAATCCCATCTTTGCAGAACCATTTAAACATTTGTTTTCAGAATTAATATTGAATAAGTCACCAATACAACTATGTTTAAAAACTAAAATTTTTAAAAAGTGTTTGCCAAACGTTGTTGCTTTAGAATGAAACTTGCAACACCAATATAAAAAGCGATAAAATCTATGTGATCTAGACGTTTGAGGACGATTAGAATAATATTGAGTTTGTCGAAACTTAAAGTCTATAGACCCAGCCAATCGGACTGCTAATGCTTTAGTGCAACTAGACGTCATGATGGAAAGAGCAGCAGATGCAGCTAGCATTTCACATTTTTCAGCATAATTCCACAATTTCAAATCCCTTAAAGCAAATTCTACTTGGGTGAACGTACACAATTGAACAATACAAGCGTTGGATCCTTGTGCTAGGATGCTTTCAATCTTTGTTTCCGCGGCAATGACTTGGTCATACGAAGGCATCAAACCAGTAGAATTTGACGATTTAAAATGTTGAAATACATGCCCAGCAAATACTCTGTGGGACGAATCACCGGCATAAGCATTAAGATCACCACTGATAGTAGTACTGTAGAACGGTCGTTCACATACTATACTTAATGGTGCTTCTAAAGACCTGATAACATTTGTTGCAGCTAATAATTTTGCATTATGTTCTTGCATTTTTCCAATATGAACATTGGCATCAATAGTTGATAAATATTTACCATTAACAGAAATTAGTAAATCTCCTGGTTTAATTTTGCCCCTTGCATCATGATCGCTTGGTTCATTTGAAGTAAATCCTTCGGTTTTTTTGGTAACATATACGCGGCCAAATGGGCCTGCGTAAATTTCTAAACCTAATCTTTTTTGTTTAAATGTGGCTGATAATTCCATTGCTTGCCCTTTACCATTACTATTGTTGTCGTTATTGTCATTGCTGCTACTATTACTGCTGTTACTGCTGCCACTACCACGAGTACCCCCTTCATTGATTAAATTAATCGTATTTGCAGCGTTAGCTTTATCGTGTCGTTCAGTCATTTTACCGAAAAAAAGGCGCAGTCCCATTAGATATTCTGCCACTTCTAGAGTTGCAGGTGGTACTGACGGCGAACGTCGTTGCAATGCTCTTTTAATATGACCGGTATCCTTTACGGATAACTCTCGTGCTAAACAACCAGCAGTCACAAAATCCCAATATCTTCTAAATTTGGTCATACAAGAAAAATTAGAAAAAATTAAAGACATCGACGATTTCCTTGATGCTAATATTTGTTGAATAGCAAATTGAACTCGACCTTGTTCAAGCGCGATCGATGTATAAAATTCTGGTATAACAGAAGAATTTCCCGGAGCACGATATGGTGCAAATTCGCCCCTCTTGATAACATCTAAAGCACTTGTATCAAATAGTAATGCTTGTATCATGTCGCGCATGCTTGCAGTTTTCGTAACATTTAATAAATCTTTCAAGCGCAGTTTTAAGCGATCTAAAAGCTCTTGCTTCACCACAATTTCAGTTTTTCCAGCAACATAAGCCATTTGCCGCGCCCTCATCTGCTCACCACTGTTTGGTGTTACGTCTTTATATTGGTATTTCGTATATTGAATTTTACAGCTTGGGTGTGCACATTTCAATTTAGACGATGTCCGATTTCGGAAATGAATATTAAGTCCTAATTTTGAAACAGCATGTTTACAATGGGGTGGCATCATATTCAAGCGCACACTTAAGTTTGATGTTGATAAAAGGCATTTTCCGACAGGCACCTTGGCAATAGCAGAAGAAGTTGAAGATTTTTTTTTTTCTGATTCTGTTTTATAAAAATCTGGTTTGATTATACGGAACCATTGTTTTCCTAATTTTAAAACTAACTTTTCATATTTTTTCTCGGCATTTTTGTCCCATTTATCATCGGAGCAACTGACTTCATTTTGCAACGGGCTCCATGTTTGACGGCCAATTTGCTCTGTCATTGCATCCAATATTGCTATACCGTGAACTATTGTAGATTGTGTTTCAGACATATGATAATTTCGAAAACTATTCTCAATTTTACGGATGTATTCCTCACAAGCATATACAACATTATCAAAGTCATGTGACACATGATCAAATCGTTGTGACCGCCCTCGCAAAAATCCAAAGAAGCCATAGTCATCGTCACTATCATCATCATACTCGTAAACCTCCTGTCCTTTATGATACTTATCAAAGATGCGTTTAACAGATGAGATAGTTTCTCTCATATCAGACTTCGCGTTAGCTGATAGTGTGCCTTGAGTACGAAGAAAAATATTTGATAATACTACCTTTTGCTCTTTCCAATAATTTGAGTCAAACCCTTTAAGCACTGCAATGCAATGCGGTTTAGTAGCGATTGACCACCACTTACATTCCTTTGCAGGGGTTTCGCAAATCATGCAGTAACATTTGTCGCAACATTTCATATTTTGTAAGCGGCGTTTTTTCTTTTGTGCTGGCGTATCCCTATCGACAGTTTCAAAATGTTGTGTCCTAAAATGGGGTTGATACTTATGAACTGGGCAATCTTTTCTAGCATGTGGTAATTCGTAACTAGATGTATTATCCGTTGAACTAATAAAAACAATATCATCATCATCATCATTATTATTATTATTCTTGGATTTGCTTTTTTTACTTGACACTTTACTATTGCTAGCACTGTTTAGACCAGTTTTCGCATACTGCATTTTTGCCCATTCTTCCGGACCGTAAAAATCTGCTTCTGAAAGTTCTATAACATCTGGTGGAATATCTGCCATGCCGAATGCAACCGGTTCTGGTTTCACATCAACCAGGTCATCTTTATCAACAGCAGTACTCCCTTTTCCTTTTTTCCTTGCTTTTGGCTTTGATGTCGCTTTTCTTTTTTTTGCACTAGTCGTGGTAGTAGTAGTTGTAGTTGTTGTTGTCGCCGCCGTACGTGCTGTTGCTCCATCATCATCATTATCTGAAGTCAAATCAACTACAACGCCACTATTATTATTGTTATTGTTGCTTGTACTGCTTAATATTACTACATCATCACCATTTTCATCATTTTTTTCATCATCACTATCAGAGAGTAATATTTCATTATTTCTTTGTGCATTTGCGAGCGATGCGGTTGGAATGGAATCAGAGTTGCTATTATTATTGTTATTATTATTTGTCGTTGTCGTTGCTGTTGTTCCAGATGAGGAAGAAGATGCAGAAGTCGTCGTCGTTGTCGTTGATGATGATGATGTGGCAGTGTCATTTGACGTCGTCACAGGAGCAACTGGGGTACTGTCGCTATTACTATTGCTTAAACCCGTGCCTCCTTGGCTACGCGGTACATATAAAGCTGGGTGTTCGTCTGGATTCGTATTTGCTTCCACAACTTCACCGTCTTTCGGTCTAAATAATCCATATTTTCTTAACGCTTGCCGCGTATGGTGTTCCGTGTACCCATCAACATACCGACAAGTGTACAGCTTCGTACTTGAATTAAACTCATCAATCGTTGCAGTCCAAGTGCCGTAACCAATAAATCTTTTATCGAAACAAGCTCCTATCAAATCTTGACCTTCTACTGTGTCGGCAATTTTTTGTCGTTTCTCCTCTCGTTCGCGCGCTTCTTGACCTCTAGTACGACGTTTTCTTTTACTTTGCGTAATTGGCGTCGTTGTTGACATTGTTATGATAATAATAATAATACCTTTTGAAACAAAAAGAGAAAACACGAAGGAAGAAGGGGACAGGGGGGTGGTGGGATATCTATTGATATATGAGAACTATACTATGATATAATATATGAATGATACTATTAGATCAATGAGATGATTATTGATATCATTGTATGTCTTTTTTGTTTTCAATATGAGATAATCATTTATTTTACTTAGACAGATGTTTTTTTTGAATGATGAATAATCAT
>JACLAD010011389.1_pt1 | contig 17945 bp, 28 predicted proteins | sample 8027901 | NCBI WGS metagenome assembly JACLAD01 (sample SAMN15725071, study PRJNA655200) | protist metagenome | isolation source: fluorescence activated cell sorting (FACS) single amplified genomes of... | place: Spain: Blaines Bay Microbial Observatory, Mediterranean Sea | collected 2016-07-05 | reverse complement strand
TAAAAGTCGTTTAGCCGCAGACAGATGTGAGGTAAAAATAATGAGGCCCGGTAGCGCTCCAACGCAGGCCGAGCCTCTAACCACTAAGCTCAGATGGAGAGCTACATGGCTGATATGCAATCTACCGGAACCACCGCAGGAGCGTCTACCGTCAAGAGGAGGCGAAGAACACACTTTGGGCCTTACGTCATCCAATGTCGGGGCTGTGGTGGGTTCGCGCACAGAGATGGCCCTGCGCAAAAGCGATGCAAGCCATGCTCGCGCGAGTTCAACCTCGCAAAGAAGCGCGCAGAGCAGGCGTCTCGAACTGGCGGCAGCTATATAGCCAATGGCGCCATCAAGCCCTGCGCAGAGTGTGGTGGGGGCTTTGCAAGTAAATGTGCCCGACAGAAGTATTGTGATGGCTGTCGGGACGCAGCTCGCCGGCAAGTGCGACTCAAGTGCTGCAAGCGCTCCCATCAGAAAAACCGCGAGGAGCGTAGGGCGTCATCCAAAGCGCATTATGAGGCGAATAAGGCTGAAATCCTCGCGTACCGAGCCACGGAGGAATATCGGGCGTATCGCAGAGAGATCAACCGTCGGCGATATGCAAAAAATCCAAGATATCGACTGAACCGACGCATGAGCGGCGGCATCGCTCGCTACCTACAGAACGGCAAGCAATCACGGTCATGGGCGTCAATGGTTCCCTATAGCCTCGATGAGCTCGCCACTCACTTGGAGCGGCAGTTTGTGCCCGGCATGAGCTGGGGGAACTATGGGGAGTGGGAGATAGATCACATCCTTCCCCTCTCTTCCTTCTCCTTTTCCGGGCCGGAAGACGCCGACTTTCAGGGCGCTTGGGCGCTCACAAATCTCAGACCACTTTGGCGGCCACAGAACCGCGCTAAGCACGCGCGACGAACGCTGCTCATATAAAGGGAAATCCCATGACCAATCGCCTCCCGGCTTTTATCCTCACCGACTGCGCCCTCGCCGTTCCCGGCGCGGGCGGCAACCGGATCGGCCAAGTCTCCGAAATCACCATCCCGGTGATGGAGAAGACCATCGAGACCTTTCGCAACGGTGGCATGATCAAGCCGCGCGAGGTCGCGATGGGCTACGAGGTCACCACCGCGTCGTTCAAGGAGACAGCGCTCGATCCCGACATGCTGCAGCTCTACGGCTTTGGCAACGCCGAGAGCATCATCGCCTACGGGTCGATGCGTTCGGAGGACGGAACCGAGCACGCCGCGCGCTTCGAGATGGTATGCGACGTCAAGAGCGTGGACATGGGCAACTGGGTCAGCGCGCAGAAGGGCGAGGTCTCCTATGGCCTGAGCGTCCATTCCGGCATCCTCTACATCGACGACGCCGAGGTCTATGCTTTCGACGACTTCGGCGTTCGCGTGGGCGGCGTCGAGCAGTTCCCCGGTCGCCGGGCTGCGCTACGGCTGGATTGAGGGTAGGGGCGAGAGCGCAATCTTGCGTTGCGCTTTGGCCCCTATCTCCTAGTCTGCTTCGGGTTGACTGGCCCAAGGTTCTGATATGCTCGATTTCCTCGCCCTTCCGATACTAGCTGGCTTCGCGGTAGGCGCCTTCATGGTGATCTTCATGAAAGGCCGCCGCCGCCGGGGGATGGCAGTTTTCGCCACATCGTTCGTTGCTACGATCGTATGGGGCCTCCTCGTGGCCGCAGAGGCGGATAAGGAAGCAAGCGCCATGGGCTTCATCGACGATGCTGACCGACGCGCTGCCGAAGAAGCTGGGTATGACAGCGCAGTGGACTGGGCGCCTGTTCGGGACGACGTCTTAGCGGCACAGGCAGAAGAAAAAGCGCGCCTGGCCGCAGAATCCGAACGCCAGCGCGCCCGAGAAGCTGAGGCCGAAGCGCAGCGAAAGCAGAAAGCGGTGCAAGAGGCCGCAGCCCAGAAGGCAGCCGAGAAGCGGCAGGGGTTCCACTGCCTGTCTTCATGGGATGGTTCGCATCGCGCCGTGAAAAGCGCAGTGGAAGACATGATGCGCGATCCCGACAGTTTCGAGCACGTGAAAACGCTGATCGCGCCGGTGGACGAGAACGGCCAGCACGAACTGCGCATGACCTACAGGGCACGCAACGGCTTTGGCGGCATGAATGTCGGCATCGCGTCCGCCCGAATTGACAACGAAACCTGCAATTACACGCTCCTGAGCGTGGAGTAGCGCTTCCCAGCCACGGCCGGGCATCATCGAAAATTTAGCGGTCGAGCCTGCACCCTTCGGTGCGGGCCGATCCCTTTTGCCAAGAGGCCACCATGACCGATCGCCCCAAGACCCTGACCGTCACCCTCGAAGAACCTGTCGAGCACAAGGGCCAGTCCTACGAGAGCCTGACCTTCCGCCGGGCCAAGGCAAAGGATTTCGTCGCCATGGACGTGGTGAAGGGTGAGATGCGCAAGACGATGGCGCTGTTCGCATCCATGGCCGGCGTCCCCATGCCGGTGATCGAGGAGCTTGACGCCGAAGATTTCGCGCGAATGGGCGTGGAGATCGCGCCCCTGATGGGAAAGTCGATGAAGACCGTCGCAGCGGCGGCGGAAGCGGTGGAGACGTCAGCTTCGCCCGAATGATCGCCGAGATTGGCCGATACCTTCACCAGAGCATAGACGAGGTCGAGGAATGGGAGGCCGAGAGGTTCTTCCGGTACCACGACCAGATCCGCGACATCCTCGCGGATGAGCGGCCCGAGTAGGGGCCACCTCCGACAGCACCAACCGACGCGCCCGGCCAGCCGGGTCTTTTCGCATGGGAGATCGACATGGCGACGATGACCTCACGCCTGATCATGTCGCTGGTCGATCATGTGACCGGCCCGGCGCGCAACGTGCAGCATGCGATCTCCAAGACGCAGGACCAGATCGAGCGCAACAACCGCGCGATCCGCGAGACGCAAGGCAAGCTGCTCGGTGCCGCCGGAGGCGCGGTCGCGTTCGCCGCCGCCTTGGCGAAGCCGGTGCAAGCCGCGACCGAGTTCGAGAGCGCGATGGCCGACGTGAAGAAGGTCGTCGATTTCCCGACGCCGGAATCCTACGCGGCCTTCCGCGAGGAGATCTTCGCCCTGTCGCGCGAGATCCCCATCACGGTGCAGGGCTTGACCGAGATCGCCGCCGCAGCCGGGCAGGCGGGCATCGCGGGCGACGAGCTGATTCGGTTCACCGGTGCGGCCGCGCGGATCGGAACGGCCTTCGACATTTCGGCGGACGAGGCCGGATCGGCGATGGCCAAGATGATGACTGGCCTAGGCCTGACGCTCGATGAGACCGTCCTGCTGACCGACGCGATGAACCATCTGTCGAACAGCCAGGCCTCGAGCGCAGCCGAGATCCTCGATGTGGTGCGCCGTGTTGGCGCGCAGGGCAAGCAATTCGGATTCAACGCCACGCAGGTCTCAGCCTTCGCCTCGGCGATGATCGCCGCCGGCTCGCAGTCCGACGTGGCTGCGACCAGCTTCAATAACATGGGGCGCGCGCTGACGATGGGTGCCAGCGCGCCCAAGCGGCTTTCCGAGGGGCTCGACACGCTTGGCCTCGATGCGATCGAAGTCGCCAAGCGGATGCAAGAGGACGCCGTTGGCACGACCATCGATGTGCTGGAGCGGATCAACGCGCTTCCGAAAGAAATGCAGGCGGCGATCTCGAACGACGTATTCGGAGCCGAGGCCCGCGCCCTGGGCCCGCTGCTGACGAACCTCGACCTTCTGCGCGAGACGCTGGGTCTCGTGGGCGACGAGAGCGCCTATGCCGGATCGTCTTTCGCGGAATTCGAGAACCGTAACAAGACATTCGAAGCCGACATGCAGCGGTTTCGCAATGTCATGGCCGAACTGTCCATCACGCTGGGCGAGGCAATCATTCCCGCCCTGGCTGATACGATGGAGCGACTGACCCCGATCATCAGCGCGATGGCCGAATGGGCAGAGCAGAACGGCGACCTGATCCGCACAGTCGTAAGCCTTACGGCAGCAATGCTGGGCCTGCGGGTCGGCCTTCTGGCGCTGAAGCTGGTCGGGCTGACTGGCAAGGGGGGGCTATCTCTGGGCGCTCTCTGCTGGCCTGTCGAGCGTGGGCCGGGCCGGGTCCGCCATGCGAGGGGCGGTGACTCAAGCCATCGCCCTGCAGGGGGCGCTCGCGGCCATGTCCGGCGCGCAGGTCACGCGGCTCGACAAGGTGAAGGCCGGGCTGCGCGGCATCGCGGGGCTCACCGGGCTTACTGCGGCGGCTGGCGCGGTCAAGGCCGTAGTTGCGGCTCTGGCTGCGGTCAGTGCGCCCGTCTGGGGCACAGTGGCTGTCGTGGCTGCAGCCATCGGTGCTGCCGGTGTCCTGATCTGGAAGAACTGGGACCGGATCGCCGCCATCTTTCGGGGGGTCGCCCGCGCCATCGCCGATGACCTCGGTCCGAAGCTGGAAGCGATCAGGGCCAAGCTCGGGTTTCTCGATCCCGTCTTCGCCGCGGCTAAGGAGATGGTTAAGGACTTCGGCGAGATCTTCTCAGGTGCCGCCGACATGATCGGTCGCGCCTTCTCGGGCGATTTCTGGTCGCGCACCGTGCTGAGCGACACGGAGAAGGCGGGCGTCGAGCAGCGCGCCTACGACATGGCCGCAGGCATCATGAGCGCGATGCAAGGCCTCGCGGGTGACATGCTGGCGGCGGGCAAGGAAGCCATCGCGAGCCTGTGGGCCGGGATGGAAGCCAAGCTCGCCGACCTCCTCGAATGGGTGAAGGGCATCCCGGCTCGTATCGCAGAGGCCATGCCGAAGATCGACCTATGGCCCAGCGACCGGCCCGATGCGCCCCTGATGCGCGACCCCGACCCGGAAGCCGGCGTGCAGCAGCGCATGGGCATGGGCACTCCGCATGTCGAGAAGCCCGATGGCGAGCATGCGGGCGGCGGTTCCATCTTCCCGGGCCGGTCTTACCTAGTCGGTGAGCGCCACGCCGAGATGCTCTTCCCTTCCCGGGCTGCCTATGTGGCCAGCCACCAGCAGACCCGCGCGCTAATGGACATGGCGCGCCGCAGCCGGGTGGCGCCGGCCGCGCGCAGCGTGGCGGCCTCCGCATCCATCCCGCGCGCTACCGGCCCCACTGGTCCCGCATCCATCAATTTCGGCGACATCGTGATCCAGGGTGGGGCCAATGCCTCCGCCGACGACATCGGGCGCGCGCTTGGACGTCACGCAAACGCGGCTCTCCGCTCTCATTACTCGGACAATTTCTGATGGCAGGTCTTTCCCTCATGACGCTGGGCCCGTTCCAGTTCCAGGCGCTTGGCTTCGGCTACGATAGCCGCTCGAAAAGCCAGAAGACCGGATGGGCCACCATCCCCGTCGCGGGCGGCATGGATCGGGTGCAATGGGTCGGCGGTGACAGCCGCACCGAGACGATCCGAGGCGCCGTGTTCCAACAGTTCGGCGGTCAGATCTCGATCGAGGGGCTGAAGCTCGCCGCACGGCTCGGCACGGTGCTGCCGTTCGTCGATCTGTCCTCGGGGCTGTTCAACGTGTTCGGCATGCACGTCGTCGAGGAGATCACCGAGGACCAAGACGTGTTCGATGCTTCGGGGTCCCCGCTCAAGAACGCCTATTCGATCAAGCTGCGGCGCTACGAGGGATCGCTTACCGGCGCATCCCCGCTCTCTATCGTGAGCCTGCTGGGATGATCGTGACCCTCACCATCCCCGAGACCATCGATCAGGTCTGCCGGCGCATCTACGGCGCCGAGAGCGGCTATGTCGAGCCGGTCCTCGCCGCCAATCCGGGCTTGGCCGCCAAGACGAAGATCCTCTCCGTCGGGACGTCCATCGACATGCCGGAGATCGCCGCCCCCGAGGCGGTGGCCCCGGTCGTCACGCTGTGGGACTGACGCCATGCGCCCTGTCTGCCAGATCCTGATCGACGGCGCTCCGGCGTCTGGCCTCTTCATGCAGCGCCTGATCAGCTGCACCGTGACCGACAACGAGGGCATCTCGGCGGATATGGTCGAGATCGAGCTCGACGACAATCCGCCTGCCGCCCTGCCGCGCCGCGGAGCAGTGCTGTCCATCAGCATGGGCTACCCCGGCCGCGTTGCCTTCATGGGCGAATTCCTGGCCGAAGAGATCGAGGCGCGGGCGCTGCCCTACAGCCTGCGGATCACCGGCAAGTCTGCCGACATGGGGGGGCGGGAAAAAGGGCAGAAGGAGCGCCACTGGGACGACGTGACGCTTGGCGACCTGATCAAGGAGATCGCTGCGGATCATGGTCTCGCCTCCTCGGTGGACCCGGCGTTGGCATCGTTCTCCTACCCGTGGATAGGGCAGATCGGCGAGAGCGACATCGCCTTCCTCGAGCGGCTGGCGGAGCGCCACGGCGCGATCTTTGCGATCAAGCGCCAGACGGTCATCTTCGCGCAGCGCGGCGCAGCCGTATCGCCCACGGGCGCAGCGCTGACCTCTGCAGTCCTGACGCCTGCGGTCATCGCACCGGGCAGCTGCTCCTTCACGCTCAGTGAGCGCTCGAAATACGCCGAGGTCATTGCGGTCTACATGGACCGCGCCAGCGGCGAGCGGCGCGAGGTGACGGTCGAGACGGACCCCGAGGGCGAGGGGGCGTTCACGATCGACCAGCCCTATGCATCGCAGGCCGAGGCTCGCTCCGCCGCAACTGCCCGCGCACGAGAACTGCAGCGCCGCGCCCTGAACTTCGGCGCTCAGATCATCGGCGACCCCGCCATCCGTGGTGGCGCGCCCGTCGTCTTCGCCGGGGTGCGCCCTGGCCTCGACGGCACTGAATTCATCGTCGAGACCGCCACCCATGCCTTCTCTAAGGCGGGCGGCTACACGACCACCCTCACCGGCAAGCTCAAGGTGTAACCCCCATGGCATTTGACGAATTCGGCAACCTGTTGGCGAGCTTCCCCAGCGGGGCGGCAGCCCCTATCGATTTCCGCGGCAGGAGTTTCTTGAACCTTAGAGCGTTTGGCCTCGCGGACCCTGTGGCTGCCACCGTGACAGATGGCGGCGATCTTTCGGTCAGCGGCGGGTCATTCATTCGCATTGAGGCCGATGACACGGCAGTCGTGCGCCGCATCGTGGACGCACCGGGCGTCGGAGCTCCATCGCTCCTGCTGATGAACGGCGGCCCGGCGAATGTGGTCCTCGCCCATTCTGACCTGCTGAACATGCCGGGAGACCAAAATGTCACGATCGCGGCGGGTGATGTCGTGCAGATGGTGTTGGCCTCCGGGGTATGGCGATTGGTCGGCGACGCTGGGGCGGCGATGCTGTCGAGGGCATCGCTGAAGACCTACTTCGACACGCTCTATGCGACCCCGGCGGCCGTCACGGCCGCCGGAATTTCGCAGCTCGTGGGGCAGTCCTCCCTTTCCCGGCCTGGTGAGGCGGTACAACTTTTTAGCGCGACCCTGGCAGGGAGGCCGGAGGACAAATCGTCTCTCGGCGATGAATCCGGCGTGAGCGTCGTAAACAGCGCCACGCTGGGCCGCGCGATCGAGGTCTCCGGCGCGGAGGTGATCGTGGCACGGCGCCAGCCAGTGGCCATCGAGCCGGGGCGCATCTATCGCCCCGAGTTCGATGTCATCCGCGCAACCGATCCGGCGGACCCGGCGGGTCACAGCGTCCGACTTGGTATTTCCTGGCAGGGCGGTGCATTTTCCGAACTGCAGAACGACATACTTCTGACCGAGACTCGACCTGTCGCAGCTGGTCAATGGCGACCGGCGCTGGGAACGTGGTCTCTTGACATGCCAGAGGCTGACAATGTGATTCCCGGCGCGGCGAATTACGCTGCTCCTTATGTCCAGACATTCGGCACAGACGGAGCGGTGCGGATCGGTCAAGTCGGTCTGCGCGACGTGACCGACGATGTCCTCGGCGCGGCGCGGGATACGGCGATGCGCGACGGGTTGGCCAACGGATTTGACGCAAGCATTTTGCCGGATCGTCTGCGCGTGGACGAAACGTCTATGCCCTACGCGCTTGCTGCAAAGCATGGTGGCAAGCTGATTGACTTCACTAACCGGGCGGCGGTGCCTTTCGCCAATGGCGCGGACATCGAGGCGGTAATGGACGCTGCTGGCGGTGTAGGGATGATCCCGACAGCATCCGACCGCAGGCCTGTCGTCGATATTTACCGAGGGCGGCGTGTCGCCCGCTCCGAAGCAGTTGGGACGCGCCTGAAGGTTGCGGGAGATGGAAACCTGTTGCCGCCCATGGACGACATGACACTGATTTTCAGCCATGTCGTCACAGGTGAAGGCCGCAAAGCGTCCATTTGGCAACACGCTTCGGAAGGGTCGGGCCGCGTCCAGATCACCGCAAACGGCCAATACAATGGCGAGTTCGTCGTGGGCGTTGCGGGCCGGATGAACTTCTTTCTGGACGGCGCGGCGGACGGTGGTAGCGGATTCTCGGGGCAGCCGGTCTCGGCTGCACACCCTATCGGTGTGCCGTCCACCTTTGCCTTGGTTATGCGGTCTGGCACGGGTGCGTCTGAGCTTTGGCAGGACGGGCAGATCATTGACCGCTTTACCCGGCCCGCGGCGCTGCTGGACAGTACGGGTTATCTCTTTTCCCATGCGTCTGTGGATGCGTATGATGCCAGCGGGCAGGCCTTCGGGCGAGTGGCGGTCCTACATGCAGCCCTCGATGCGAATGAGTTGGCCTCTGTCGGGGCTTGGGTTGCAGATGGCCTTGGCCTGGAGTGGCAAAAAGCCGCCAGCCCCTCGGTGGACTACGCAAATCATGCGCTGTCGCTTTTCGATCAGGGTGATGCAGGCGATGTCTGGGACTTCACGTCCCCCGAAACATACGGAAGGGTCCAGACAAGCAATACCATAGCGATTGCCGCTGGCCTTCGTCCCGAGCCCGTTCGTCTTGTCCCGACCCAATCAACAAGCGCGCCCATGTTCTCGCGCGTGAAAGGGCATTTGGCTATCGAGGCAACCGATGGGGCGCGCCTCCGCCGTGAAGACTTCGAGCCTATCCTTCCGGGTCCGCCAATGACACTGGTGTTCTCGCACCGGGTGGAGAACTCGGCCCGTAAGGCGATCCTCTGGCAGCACGCTTCGGGCGCGGCGGGGCGCGTTCAGATCACTGCAAATGCTCGGTATACGGGCGCAGCCTTGTCAGAAGCGGCAGGTTCAGTCCAGTTCTTTATCGACGGGATCTCGGACGGCCACGGCGCGAATGGGCAACCGCGCACCTTGCCCCACCCGGTCGGCTATGCGTCCACCTTCGCGCTGGTCCTTCGTCCGGGGACGGGGGCGTCCGAATTGTGGCAGGACGGGAAGCTTGCTGACACATTCACGGCACCACCTGTCGTTTATCAAGACACCGGGTACATTTTCAGCCACTCAGCAGTCGCCGGTTATGATGAGTCGGGCCAGTCGCTTGGCCGAATGATGGTCATTGGCCGACCTCTTTCCGAAGGGGAGATCCGGCTTGCAGGCAAGTGGTGCGCCGAAGCGGTGGGTATGGAGTGGCAGCCAGCGGCGACCTCGGCAAGCGATCTGTCTACTCCGATCACGGCGGACGGTGCAGTCGTCATGTATGTGCCGAGCTTTTCGGGCGGGGGTGACGTTGAACTCTACAGCAAGGACCCTGACGCGGTGCGCCACCCTGCGTCGCTTACCAAAGTGATGACGGCCATGGTGATGCTGGACAACCTGTCGGATATGGCGGCCACCTTCACCGTTGAGGCAGGAGATGCGACAGGTGGGTCAGGCAATAACCTACAGACCGGCGATGTCATCAGCGCAAGTGACGCACTCTACAACATGATGTTGCCCAGCTCCAACGTCACCACCAGCGTCGTCGCGCGCTCGATTGGAGAGACGCTCGCCGGAGGCGCTGCTGCATATGACAAGTTCGTCGCCGCGATGAATGCCAAGGCCGCCGCTCTTGGTATGGCCTCGACCAACTTTACGAATGCCTCGGGCTTGGACAATTCGGGCATGGTGACCACGCCGCGCGACATGGCGAAAATGTTTATGGCTGCCCTGGACTACCCAGAGATATTGGCCCGGTGGGGAGCGGCCACACACGACATTACCATCACAGGCCCGAATGCGCGCACCGAAAGCGTTTCCCACTCTCTCGACCTGATCGAGAATGGGGACGCGGACGCAATCGGAGGCAAGACCGGCACGACAGCACAGGCTGGCAGCAGCTTGGGCCTGCTCGCTGCGATGCCCAACGGAAACCGGGTCATGGTCCTCATTATCGGCAGCACATCCGACGCAAATCGCTATGCCGATGCGCGAGCCGTAATGAGCGCAGTCAGGGACGCCTACCAGTGGCCTGCCGTCCTTCCTGTCAGGAAGTAATGGCATGATCGTCCTACGCATCATGCGCGACATCGCGGCGCAGGGTTCGGGCTGATGGAGGCCCTGCTCCTGGAGTGGGGCCCGCCCGGTTTGGGCCTGCTGGCTCTCGGCAAGCTCTATCTCGACGAACGCAAGGACCGGAAAGAAGCGCAGGCGGCGCTTCAGACCGCGCTGCGCGAGCATGGCGAGGCAATGCTGATGGTGACGAAGGACGTGACCGGATCGCTCGACGCCATGCGCCACGCGATCTCCCGGCAATCGAGAGGGCGGGACGATGTGTAGCTGGTGGCCGTTCCGCGTCCGGCCGCGCCGGAACCCCTACGCCGATGCCCTGGGTGCCGCGCGCCAGTCTTCGACGATAGCTATCGCCACGGTGCACTCGAAGCGCCGCGAGTTCGAGGCCGCCCTCGACCAGATGATGACCACGAACGAGGAGAGGCGGGATGACGCTCGGCCTGAATGAAGTAACCGGCCTTGCTGCCACCATCGTCTGCGCATGGGGCGTAGTGGGGCTTGCCCCGCACCTCCTGCGTCCGGAGCGGCGCGCGGCGTTCTGGCTGTCGGTGACCGTGGTCCTGCTGCTGGCGCAGGGGGCGGGCCGCACCCTCTACTGGGACGGCATGGCGACCATGCTGGGCGATGATCGCACCGCAGCCCTGCGCGAAGCACTGGGCGGTATCGGCATCAACTGGCTGTGGAACCTGATCCTGCTCGGGGCAGGCTACAGTCTCCTGCGACTGCTGCACCTCCTGATCCCCGACGACGACCGGCCCGATTGGCCGCTGTGGAAGGCCCCGATCTATCCGGCCAAGGTGAGCTTCGCCGCCTTCGTCGAGTACCTGCGCAGCCTTTGGTCCGATCGCCGCAAGCGCATCGGCAAGGACTGACCCCTCCGCCAGTTTCAATCACAGGCCCCGCCAGCGGGGTCTCTTCGCATGGGAGAACGCCATGAAGATCAGCGACCGCGGCCTGCTCGAGATCGCCGAGCACGAGGGCATCGTGCCCGCGCCCTATTACGATAGCGTGGGCGTCCTGACCTACGGCATCGGCCACACCAAGAACGCCGGCGGCATCGACCCGGCGGACCTGCCGCGCGGCATGCCCGACGATCTCGACGCGGCGATCGACCGGGCGCTCGAGGTCTTCCGCGCTGACATCGCGAGCTACGAGGCGCGGGTGAACGAGGCGATCAAGGTGCCGCTCGAGCAGCACCAGTTCGATGCGCTCGGCTCCTTCGATCTGAACACCGGCGGCATCTACCGCGCGATCCTCACGCGCCAGATCAACGCCGGCGACCCGAAGGCCTCCGAGCACTTCTTCGGTTGGCTCCGGCCGCCGGAGATCCGCAAGCGCCGCACGGCGGAGAAGCGGCTCTTCGACACCGGCGATTACGACTGGAACGGCGACGAGATCGCGGTCTGGCGCGTCGACGAGCGCGGCAAGCTGCGCGGGGTGTTGAAGACGATCATCGGCGCCGAGCTGCTGGCGCGTATGCAGCGCCCGGCCGCGCCAGCCGTCACCGACGCCGCCGCACTCATCGAGAAGATCCACGCGCTCACGGCAGCGCATCTCGCTCAGAAAGGAGCCTGACTCATGGCCGAAGAACTCATCGAAGCCCTGCTGCCCTACGTGGTGGCCGGGATCGTCTCCGTGGTGTCCCTCGCGTGGGGCTATGCCGCCGTCTATGCCAGGCGCAAATGGGGCATCCAGATCGAGGCCATCGACCGTGAGGCCCTGCACAGCGCCATTGCGACCGGTGTGGACCTTGTGACGGACAAGGGGCTGACCCGCGACCAGCGCATCGAGGCAGTCAAGGATTACGTCGCCAAGTCGGTGCCGGATGCCCTGCGCAAGCTGGCCCCGCCGCCGGACGTGCTGACCGGGTTGATCGTGTCGAAGTTGGCGGCGCGCGGGGGCATCTACTGATGCCCGCCCGCGTCCTCTCCATCAATCGCTGTCCCGGTCCTTGCCCCACGCAGACCTGACACATCGGCCCGGCCGTGCGCCGGGTCGAACTCCCATTCTCTGATCATAGAGGTGCGCCATGCCCTTCGAGAACTCCACTGCCGCCTGGTCCGACGGCGTTACCCTGACCTCCGATGAGGGTTGGCAGAACCGCGGCGTGCATTCGGTGCTGGTTTTGGCTGCCGACGCGAAGCCTGCCGCCGATTTCGATGGCGGAACGATACTCTATCCCGCCAAAGGCGATCTCTTCAAAGCCGGGGCAACCGTCTATCATCGCACGCTGCACCCCGATGGCTCCCGCATCTGGCGGGAGCCGAAGTAATGTACGTCTATCCTCTCGCCGACGGCGGCTGGCCGGTCGCCGGCGGCGGGCTCTGGGTGTTCCCGGAGCTTTGGCGAGGCGCCTTCGACCCCATCGGCTTCATCCCCGGCGCGGTGCTGATGAACGCCGCGCATTCCCACTATCCCCATCCTTTCGATCCCGCTGGCTTCATTGCAGGCGCGGTGCTGATGGACGCGACCGCAGGAGGTGCAGCATGACCAACATGCCGACGATTTACAAAGACGCAGGCGGCATCGGAGCATTGCCCGGCGATAACGTGCGGATGGTTCTGGATACGAATGGGCTGGAATTGGGGTCGGCAAAAACCCTGACCAGGGTGACTGTAGTTAACGGGGCAATCAATAACGGTGACGGCACCTACACGCTGCCGAACAGCGATAGCGAGGTCCGCTTTAATTTCGGAACCTCTTTCGAAAACAAGTTCTATCAGATTGAGATCGAGATCGTCAGCACGCCCGGCACCGGCACGCTTTACAGCGACATTGCCGATACCGAAACCTTCGCCAGATCGGCGGCGACGGCCGGTGTGTGGCGATACATGGGGAGGCGCGGGCCATCATACCATTTCGTAGATTTCCGACATACTGGCGCGGAAGGGATCGTCATCAAGGCCCCGGTCGTCCGCGAACTCCCCGGCATCCACGCCGACCAGCCCTCGACGGCATTGCAGCCGGTGCTGGTCGATCAGGGCAACGGCTATACTGCCCTCCGCTTCGACGGCGTGGACGACAAGCTGCCGCAGGTCTATCCCGAAGCCAAGACCGGCGACCTGCTTATCTGCGGGCGGAATGGTAGCTGGATCGACCGTGACGTCTCCGTTGCGGCTGGTGGCTCTCTGAGCGTCATCTCTGGCAAGGACAGCCCGAAGACGCCCGGCATTGCTCCGGCTCTGGGTGACATCGTGGGGCATCTCCATGCGCCTCGGACGCTCAATGACTACGAGATTGCCAAGCTGACCGAGTATTGGCAGGAGCGGGGAGCCAAGGGGCTGCTTGTGCCGTCTGGGGTGGAGTTGGTGACGAATGGTGGGTTTGATAATGATATTAGCGGGTGGACGGATAACGGGGGCAATGTGTCTTGGTCGAATGGAACCCTTAAGGTTGAGACACAAAAGATAGGGGACAAGGGGGGGTATCAGGATGTAGTTTTGTCCGAACCAGGATATTACCTATTGAGCGGTCTAGCTGAAAACTCCGGTAACGGGAGGGCCGCATTCTTTCGGATAAATACGACAGATTGGGTAAATATAGTAGGAACCCAAGAGGTTCTGTCTGGCGAAAGCTCCACAGTGGCAGCGGTAGCCTATGCCTCTGGAACTGTCCGCATAACATGCGATATTGGCGACTTGACTGGCGCAGGGAAGGTAGGACATTTCGATAACGTCTCCCTCCAAAAGCTGGTGATCCAATGACCCATTACAGCGCAATCCTGATCGTCCCGGCTGACCTGCTGGACAAAGCCAACCGCCTCGGTGCTGCTCTTGGCCACGGACCGGAAAGCTACACGGTCCCTCTTGGAGACGGCGAGACAGTCACGCATTACGGCTCACGCTCGCGGGTGCAGCCGATCTTCATCGCCACACTTTCGGCGGCTGGAGCTGTGCCTGTTGAGGAACTGGACAGGCTGGGGATCGACCCGGCGATGGTGCAGGCAGGCGGTGAGGTAGTCTCCGGGCTGGACCTTGAGGGCCATGGGCTAACCGAAGCGGATCTACAGGCCGTCATTGCCGGGTTGGTCTGGGGGTTCGAGCCAGAAGGGTCGGTCGATCCTGCCCAGCACTTCGCGCAGGTGGCCTCCACGCTGACCGAGCCGGGACCGACAGTCGCGGTTTAGCTGATGGTGCGCCTGTAGGTGTGCCGCCCGCTGGAGTGATCCAGCGGGCGGTTATTCATTTGCGGAGGGCGGTGCGGACGATCTCGACAGCTTCGTGCTCGTCGTCTGTCATCACCCTGTTCTTCTCAATGACATCAAGCAACCGGAGAAAAATAGATTCTGCTGTCTTGCGCAGCCGCGCGTTCTCAGCGTCCTTGGCGTCGAGGGCGTCGGCTGCCTCGTGGAGCAGGTCGCCAAGCAGGCTATGCTGGAAGCTCTGCGTTGCGGGCGTCTCGTCCCGCAGCCGCTCGGCCAGCGTCTTGTCGGTCATGGGGTGTCCTCCTGCTCAAGCCATCGGCGGCACAGCCATGCTTCGGCCTCTGCCTCATGGCGGGCGGCTACAGCGCGAGCGTCATGGCGCGGGGAATGACGCCCGTCAGGCATCGTGCGGACCCTTCCCCATATCCCGACCTCTCTGGCCAGCTCGGGGGTGGTCATGTCCTCGTATCGCTTATGCATCCTTCCGCTCCCCCTCATAGGCGGCGCGAACCGCAATCCACGCGAACGTCACGGCTCCGTAGGCGGCGACCATACCGGCGGCCCATCGCAGCAGATCAACCATTCTGGCTCTCCCCATAGTCGGTGAGGGCGGCGTCGAGAGCGTGCATCGTCTCGTGATCCACCAGCCAGACCATTTCACCGTTATCGTCTTCGATGCCGACTTCACGCCCGTTCTTTGCGCGGTAGGTCGAAAAGCGTTCGTCGCGGACTGCTTTGGCCGCCTCAAGCAGCCCCTCAACAGGGGCGGGGCGGGTGTCGGCGCGGCGGTTCCATGCGGCGATGGGGTCGTCTGCCAGATAATCGTTGAACCAGACCCCGCACTTGCGGCAACCGTAGGCGTGACTTTCTTCGACGGTATGATCGTGGCTGATGTCGGCCTCGCCGCCACAGAAGGGGCACGGGCGCAGGTTTGCGTCATCCACTTTGGCGGCATCCTCTCCTAGTCCCGCAAAGCGACAGGCGCATTCGGCAACTGGCATCTCGCATCCGTAGCATGTGTCCGGGCTGTCGGGTGTATCGGTCATGTCGTCTCTCCGGTCACAGGGTCAGAGGGTGGGGTGCTTACTGGACGTCGCCGGGCTTGCGGTTGAGAGCCGCATCCATCTCTTGCGCGGCCTCCGCGAGATCCCGCTCGAACTCTGGATTGTCGATGTCGCCCGCCAGAGCTTCTTGAGCTTCGCGCAGGCGATGCGCCGCGTTCTCAATGGCGATGTTGCGTTCCATCTCACTCTCAAAATAGGCGGTGTTGTAGTCGGTGGTCATGTCGTTCTCCGTCATAGGTTAGGGGAGGGCAGCGGCGGAAGCGCATCAAGCGGCATCCATGCGACGGGCATAGTCGGATCGAATTGGAAGTCGTCGCCTTCCTCATCGTCCCAGACGAGGTGCTCGCAGTTCCAAGGGCGGATCAGCGTCTCGCCGTTCTTCATGCGGATGATGCACCAGACGTGCTCATAGCTGGCCTTGCCGGGCTTTTCGGGCAGAGCGTCTGTTGTCAGGGTCCAAGTCATGTCAGTCCTCACAGGTCAGGGAATGTGCGGGGGAGCGGGTGGGCCGGCGCATCCGGCGGCGCCTCTGGGCCCAGCAAGATCGCGTCGAGCTCCATCTGGTCGCGGGGCATGTCTCGGCCGGGCTCGGCATTGCGCCAGGCGGCGACACGGCGCACGGCATCGGCGCGGGCGGCCCAGCGGCCGTATTCGACGCCCGCCGCGAAGGTCGCGTCGTGGGCAGCCTGCGCTTCGGCCAGCTGGGCGCGGAGGCGGAGGATTTCGGCGGCTTGGGGGTCAGTCATGCGCGGCCCTCCAGCCGGTCGCAGAAGGCCAGCACGTCAGCAGCCCGAAACGTCGCCACGCAGTCGAACCCGCCTCCCTTTACCTCCTGCACGGTGCACAGCCGCCCGAGCGGACCAGCGCGCCCGGCGAGGCGCACGTCTCGACCGCGGGGCAGGGTGGCGCGGTGGAGTGTCAGATACAGGTGGGTGATCGGCTGGCCGTCAAGCGGGGATGTGGCGCTTGCGGCTGCGCGGAGTTCGGCGGGGGTCATGGCGCGACCTCGCGAAAGTACGAAGTGCACGGTGGTTCACTGAACCTGCGTGAACCGGATCGCCTTGGATAAACCGGGCATCCACCCTCTTTAAAAAGAGTGCTCTTGGCCGTGCAGCAGTGGTTTGGCGGGGCGGCCCTTCGTTTACACCGAAGATGTCGGGGGTTCGAGCCCCTCACCACCCACCATCCTTTCCCCCCGAAGATCGTCCGTCGCGCCCTGCCTCGGGGCAGGGTTGTCGGAATGACGCGCCGCCTGCCGCGCGCCCGGATATTGCCGAAGGAAGGGGGATGTCCCCGCCTACCCGGCAACTGGACCGGCACCTGCCCCGGGGTCATGAAAACAATCTCGCGCGGGGAGCGTTTTTGCGCCGATCGGCGCTTGACGCCCCCCGCCGCACTGCCTAGAACCCGCCTCACGTTCGGTGCTACCGGACGACGAGATGCGCGGTTGTAGCTCAGTTGGTTAGAGTACCGGCCTGTCACGCCGGGGGTCGCGGGTTCGAGCCCCGTCAACCGCGCCATTCTCGTCTGTTTCGGATCGTCGACCGTGCGCGGTTGTAGCTCAGTTGGTTAGAGTACCGGCCTGTCACGCCGGGGGTCGCGGGTTCGAGCCCCGTCAACCGCGCCACCAACGCCATCACGGCCCCGTCGCTCGCCCGAGCGCGGGGCCGTTTGCGTTTTGGGCGGCTTTGCAAGGATCGCGCCGCGCGCTTCGCGGACCCGACGGGATTTGCGTATTTGAAGAAAGATGAACGAGGGCCGCGCGCCCTGTTTCGCCGCCGGCCCCTTGGCGGGCGGGGTGGGCATGGCGGGTGCCCTTCGGTTCATTTTCCCATAAATACGCAAATCGACCGGCCCGCCCTTCCGCGCGCCGGTCGGGGCCTTTTGCGCTCAGCCCTTCTCGGCCAGCGCCGCGAGCACCCGCGCCCAGCTGCGGATGCCCTTGTGAAAGCTGCGCAGGTCGTATTTCTCGTTCGGGCTGTGGATCAGGTCGTCATTGTTGGCGAAACCCAGCAGCATCGAATCCATGCCCAGCTCGGTCTTGAAATACCCCGCGATCGGGATCGAGCCGCCCGCGCCGACAAAGGCCGCGGGCTTGGGCCATTCGGGACCGAGCGCCCGGCGCGCCGTCTCGAAGGCCGGGGCGTCGGTCGACATGACGCTGGCGGGGGCGGCGCCATGGCCGTGGAATTCGACCGTGCAGTCGGGCGGCAGCATCGATTGCACATGGGCGCGAAACGTCTCCCGGATGCGCGCGGGGTCCTGCTGGCCGACGAGGCGGAAGCTGATCTTGGCGCTGGCCTGGCTCGGCAGCACCGTCTTGAAGCCCGCCCCCGCATAGCCGCCCGCGATGCCGTTGACCTCGCAGGTCGGTCGCGCCCAGA
>JACLAD010000382.1_pt1 | contig 17948 bp, 18 predicted proteins | sample 8027901 | NCBI WGS metagenome assembly JACLAD01 (sample SAMN15725071, study PRJNA655200) | protist metagenome | isolation source: fluorescence activated cell sorting (FACS) single amplified genomes of... | place: Spain: Blaines Bay Microbial Observatory, Mediterranean Sea | collected 2016-07-05 | reverse complement strand
TAAGAGTGTATTCGAATATATCATAAGTATTACTAATATATATAATATATTACAGATTATGCTAGTACTAATAATAAACTTACTGTAACATTATTGTTCGAATATCTGATGAATAAACGTCCTACAATGTACGCAATTGTCGAAGAATAGTGCCCTCTACGCATGCTATTGTCTTGCATCATCCGTCGACTGTCGGTGGCATCAAAGACCGGACGAAGTTTTCATACATCGCATTGAAGCGCTGCACCGGAGTTAAACAGAACGATCGCCCATCCATTTTACGGGGAAGTTGTCCACAGTCGTATTTATCATGTATCTCTCGAAACCAAAGATTCTCACGATTGACTTGGTTCCAATCCCACATCATTTGAGAAAATATTACTTCACTGACGCTTGATTTTTCAATTTTCTGACTTAGAATAATACCAAAACTCGCATTTCTCCAGTTGGCCGCATTTTTTGTTGTAAATGTTTCTGACAATTTCCCAGAATTTTCTTCATAATCACCAATGCCGTCTTCTTCAAGCAAGAGATTATCTACACCGACTACCGACTCCAAATTTTCACGAAAATTGGCCACATCCACAATGCATTTGAAGGGTAGGAACATCAAACACGTGTGTCGAAAATTGTATTGGGACAATACATACTTCCATACCTATAAAATAAACCATTGAAATTGCATAACCTCATGATACGTCCTTATCGCTAGGAAACATTATCGAATGATACCTGCGCCCACCAATCACTGCGCCACACACTATACTTATGGTCCACGTATGCCGTTTCCAAAAACTATGGGTGGAGCATGTCGTTAGAAACTTCATGTGTGGTCATGTTCACATTAACTGAATAGTTGTTGATATGTGCAACAAACCTGCACTGGCACGCTTGTTTTTGGATCACACATCATTTTTTTTTCTGTTGTTGGCGCACTTATTACTAGTTCATGCTTCTGCGCTATGCTGATATACTATATCACAGCACGGCACTTGTCAAGGATTTGAAAATACAAGCAAGACAATTGAAATGTTTATACCTCCAGTGGATCAAAACTAGATGGCACCTGTATGTCCCCATCCCAGAAAAATAAATATGAATAGGGTTTCACCTGACAAGAATATATCAAGTGTTGCTTAGATCAGATCATATTGATGCATAATGATGGATTTCCATGTTCATAATAGGAGGGAGCCCAACTCACTAAATCCGGAGTCAGGAGTTTTCTCGCGAATGATAGTTTGTCGTAGACACCTTCTCGTTCAGCCCACACGTGTTCAACACTTGGATGTCCCAAAATGTCGTTATGTTGCCATGACTACAATCAAGAATATGTAACGTTGTGAACGACAAGAACAACAAGTAAGCTAAAATTAGCACAACCAAAGTCGAACTACCCGCATGTGGGCACAGCTTTCGGTGTGAAAAATGATGTAATTAAAATGTTCCTACATTAAACACATTCGGAATACAAATGATTGAAACTTCTAATATCGTCGCTATTATTTGGCACATGGATTTGAATTGGAGTGCGCAGTCATAGCCAACGATAAGTGCAGACCGTTCCAAACTGTTTAACCAATTTTTCACTGTGCTCAAGATGGTCCAAAGTTACACTAAGCGTCACCAGAGACTTTCCTTTTGGAATTGTTGCTATTTGTGGAAGCGACTTTGGTCTGCGGTACGCAAATAGATATGTTTCAGCATGAGTGAAGACGCAAACAGACAAGCAATACTTACCTTAAAAAAATATTACTTGAACAAATAGCCGGTTCGTTGGAACTCTGCATATGAAAATTACAAAAGGCTTCTTCCTACGATTGTTCTGATCATCACAACACATTTTTTTTTCTCAAGTTTGTGACTACCTTGTTAAAAACAATACCCAAAACACCGGCAAAAGTAGCAAGTCCAGCCAGGACCAGTAGAACTATGGCTAAAAAAACTACACAGCGTGGTGCCTGGCACGAATATTACAGATTAATCTGGTGATATTAGAACATATACGTTGGACGGTATTGTGCTGATACACAAGAATCGAGTTACATAGTCTTACTTGACTATGTTTTACTTAACCTTGTTGACTTTAGCAACTAGGGCATAGTCATCATTCTTCTTCTGTTTTAGTGCTTCAAGCTGTTGAATTACATGGCGTCTTTTCATCATCAAGACCATTTCATGAAACCAAGGGCGCAAGCTTTTAAAGCAATTTATAACGCCTTTGAAAGCCCGAGCAATAAAAATCTGTACACAAACTAAACTTAGATGTCGAATATCTGCAAAAGTCGAAGAGAAGAAAGCACAATAACCTCGAGAAAGAACCAAAAGTTACCCCACGACATCAGATTGAAAAATCCGACGGCAAAGTGCCTACCTCCCAAAACTAGAAACGGCCCCAAAATAAGAAAATTCACCATCTGCAAAGATAAAATATGACACATCGTTTCAATGAAAAAAAAGTATTCACACGAGTAATAATTACATACCATATTGACCGCAAAACTTGCGCAAAATGATTTGAAAACTCTGATCGACATGTAGGCCGCAAAAGGCTGAAATTTTGTAATAGCACATATAATTTATGGAAATGAAATTTATGGCAATGTGATGTGTATTTAAAAAAGTCCTTCAAGTTTTGAATGGTTCCATGTATACATTTCGATTGAGCGTGCAAGATACCTCTGCCCAAAATGGCGCCAACGCAAGAACTATCCAAAACCGATTGGCTGCATCGTTCCAAATGCGAGGGATAACATCCAAAAGATAATTGGATGGATAAGCAAAGTAGTAACTCATCTGCAAGCAGAATAATGTTTGTAATTTAGTTTCTCCTTTCAGAACAACTTGAAACCTTTTGATGCGATATGTGATCTGCGTGCACTTACCGCGAAAGCGACATAATATCCATGTTCCTCGCACATGAAGGAAGCTAATCGATCTACATTATCCCGAAGCTCAAAACCACTGGGACAAAATTGCAAATGCAAGTTATGGGGCTTTTAAATTATGATAACTTACAAATCGTACCTGCGTGGCTTAATTGATGAAGGAACATCATCTCTCTGGAACATTAGCATGGGATAATGCCCAAACGATCGCTGTAGATTCGCATAAAAGCCTGCGTCCACAGACGCGCCCGAGAATGCTTCCGCAACAAGATTTTCCATGGCTTCGCGATTCACAGCGTAGGCAGCAGTAGTAAGAGATTGTACCTTTTTAATTGTTGCGATATCGGTATCTTCACAAACCAGTATCATTGTTGAAAAGAAAAATACATCCCATCCCGCCCCATTATCTTTATCCTGTAGAAATTTGACAACTGTGGTCAGCTTATCAGCTGTGAATCGCGAGCGAGAGAGGCCTATATCATCCTCAAACACAACAACGTGTCCATAGCCGTTACTCAGTGCATGATCTGCGACAAATCGGTGGGCGTTGTAGCAGCCACGGACCCCATCTTGATCTCTCGAGGTTTTTAAAACTGTAATCTGTTCGAAGGGGATATTTGCTTTGACTACCAATTCGAATAGCGTGGGTTTCAGCCTCGAATTTTCATGACCTTTCAACGTTATCACGTAAATCATATCGAAATACGACCAATTGTGAGTGGAATGGTCGGGTCCAAGCCCGGGAAATATCAATTTCGGGGCCGGATGCATGACTTTCACAGAATTCAAAAATTTGTGATCATGTTTTGCTGTCCAATTGGCATATGTCAAAACTTTATTATTATTTGAATCTGTCCAATAAGAATTTTCGCCGTCTTTGTGCGACCGTCTATTATTTTTCTTGATATCATGTGAAGCATATGCCCACGTACATAGGCATGCAAAACCCAGTACGAATAAGAGAGGTCGCAACATACTAGCACGCGGCTTTATGTGGCGAGGGTGCTATGTTAAGTTGGTTCTATATATACAAATTATGGGTTATTTATGTGTACAGTTATGTGGCAAGACGTGTTTATATACAAATTTGGGTGTTTTGGGTCAATGTGGTCGTCGTGTTGGTATGTTGGTATGCGGTGCAAGCCATCATGCAGGGGCTGTGGTATAGAATCGTTATGATTGGTTTTAAAAAACTAATTATCAATTTGGATTGGTCGTTGAAAATACAGAATATGTTTTGATTGGTTTTAAATATATTGTTGTTTGGCCTCGTATTTTATATTTTCGGCTTATAAAATAATCATTTTACCACTGTATTTTGTTCTAAAACAATTATATTTATCGTAATAAATAACAAATAATGTCTTTTTTTGCGAAGTGAAAAAATTGTTTCTCTCCATTCTTTACACGCTTTGGTTTGTTTGGTATACACACATACCACACACACATTCACATGTATGTATATGCGTGTATGTATGCATAGATATTTGAACATACACACTTACACACAAAAAAGCATATATAAACGTATGTGTAGATATGCTTATGCAAATCCGTGTATATACGTGCACATACACATACACATACACATACACATACACACACACATACACATACACATACACATACACATACACATACACATACACATAAACATGCATGTGCACGATATTTGGCCTTGTAGAAGTGTATTTGTATACTTACATTTTGGCTTGACATCGATAGTACCAGTAGTATACCAAATCAAGCCATTGTGATCGCATCATGTGCTTTGACTTACCATTCTTGATTTGCTTTTTTCCTCGTGAAGATTCACATTGTGAAGAAACGCCACTATGATAAGAACACATATACGTATGCGATGTTGCATGTAATGTCGCGATGAGCACTACAACAGGCGCAACCAGGTTTTTGGACTCTGCTCGAAAACCAAAGTTGTTTTTAGTTGCTGATTCTTTCGAAGTACTATGTGGACAACATCTTTCGTGTGCTCGGTAGGTTCTACTCGAATGGTCCGCCGCGCCATCGCCTTTCGCAATCATTGAATTCATCGCAATTTCCATTTGTGGATGAGGACGATGGGAGCTTCAATAGACCATGCTCAGCAGACGATAAACACCATATATGGAGGTCAATGTCATGTGGAGAGAGATATGCAAGTTTTATATATACGATGAGTCACAACCTGTTTTGTTGACTGTGTTTACATAAAATTTACATTTGTTACCTTCTTCGAACAAAACAAGCAAAACGCTCGTTCATCTTCTCTCTTGTTCTAATTATTGACAGCGATTCGATTCCAGCAGACGACGACACTTCTGGTGATCGCCATCTGATGACGGTATTGCAATAATTGCATTCTGAACAGTTTGAGATTTGATTTTGCTTTCTCGAATTTTTTACGAACTTGCCTTTTCATGTTCTTGCAGCGTGTTCGCAGGCAAGTTTCGCATTCATTTGATGGTACGAGCTTCCCTTCTAAGTTCCAAGAGGCTATGCTCGACTCGTTGCCGCAATCTCCAAATGCCACACAAATCGTTGATTTTCATGATGATCTTTCTCGAAAAAAGAAAGCAAATAAGTTAGACGAACGAATATCAGAGAATTCGTGGACTGAAAATGATTTTCGGGAATCGGAAACCTCGGGAAAGGTCTCTACATCAAGCAGCAATAGGAGCACAAATTCATTGGCACGTTTACTCGAACAGTAATTTGACCGTGCAATCGACCATTGACAAAATTTGGAACTTTTTAACAAGGGTTCATCTTATGACGGATTATCCATTACCGGATGCAAAAACATCAGTTGTTATAAACTATGTTGGAGCATATGCTGGAGTCAAACGCACAGACTTTTTGAATTAGTACGTCTTATGGTGTTAGAATCAAATAGATTAAAGCTTAAATATCACTATAAGACGTACTAATTCAACTAATCTCTATGCAAGTGAACAATACAAGACCCTTATGCTTCGTCTGCTCAAAGTCTTGGATGCCAATTTTTCTGAAGCAGACCATAAAACGTAAGATGGGGTTACAAGATAAGAAATCGGAGTCAAATCAAACAACAATGCTTACTTTTCTTCTTCAAGAGCTGTTAACATCATTTTTTCTTACGCGTTCTAGAAATGTTATAATTTTTAAAGAGTGGCAACATGATACCGCAGAAAGCAATCTCATGTCCAAATTACAATTTTCCGCGGTAACGTTAAGAATCGTTTTGATTTTTCTTTTTACGTTTGTTGCATGCGTGCATAAACAATGGATTTAATTTGATTAGAGAATATTTGCCGAGATAAGCTAACAAATATTTTCATTACTACTGTAGTCTCTTTTTGAACTCGCTGATCATTGGGTAAATGAAATATCCGTTCAAGCTTATTGCGATTTTCTTCAAAATCTACTCAAAGAAGTGACATGGTGTGTCCATTACGAACCTGGACCTTTCCGTACACTAACAAACTGTAGATTCATGACAACATCTAATCTCGTTAAATTTATATTCTCTTCGACAGGCTTGTGAAATTCGATAAGCAAGACTTTCTCGTTTGGCATCGGCTACAAGCCATCAAATGTTGTGTTACTTCAGATGGAGAAATTAGATGGAATGATCAAACCACTCGAACAGGTAGGGGTTGTTTATGATGTAAAATGTTTGATTTTTGTCCTTTCTTTCTGTTTCGCTGTACTATTCCAAAGTACTATTGCAGTACTGTTTCGAATTTGTAGAGTTTTGAACAATGCTTTGGTATCCATGTTGCTCTATTAATTGGATATTTTTTTATCTTGATTGATGTTCATTCCTTCATTTCGTTGCTTATAATTAGTTAGCAATTCATAAAATGTTTACTTCTTGCAGTAAAACCGAAGGTTGAAATTGATAAGCCTGATCCAATCAAGATATTGTTGCAAACGCAGTGTCAAACTCTACCAAACCCTCCTTTATTTGGTACAACGCGAACTATCTCAACATTAGAAGATTACTCGTCGAAAACGTGTAGATACGACCAGTATGCTAGAGGATATGAAGGGTAATTCTTGTTTTTTTCATGAAATATAATCAGTACATGAAGAACATGTGGCATATCCAACATGCCCTTACAGGGTAGTTCGTGCTGCGACTGCAAGCGCCTATCGACGTCTAAAGCGTGGACTTCGACATGATATTCCAGATAAACGAATGAGCGCCCTTCTCGGCAAATTCGGGTCTATTCCCGTTCATACACATTCGTATGATTTGGATCTAGATTTTGACCCTCAATTGGACCGAGGTGACGGATGCCGACACCCAAAAGCTAATTTCGAGCTACAACAAACAATCCCGAGATGTCCTGGCTCATTGTGTAGATTTAGAACTAGCGATATGAAGCCAAAAAAAACGTATAGAAAGAGCCACAATGTAGAAACCAAAGCAACACGGTCGCATTTTCCAGATTTGAAATTAAGTTCATCGATGAATCGGAACCGTGCTTTGTATTTGCAACAGCAAGCATCGAAAATCGATCATCGGATTTCATCTAGAATTGCTAGGCAGCGGGTACATGACATGCAAGTTCTGTATACCGACTTAATACCTGACAAGTTTCAAATGGTTGCATGTCATTAATATATTTAGGCCAAATCTGCTACTCAGCTGCGTTCCCATCGTAAATATCGCAAGAAACGAACCAGACAGAGTAATTTAGTGAAAAAACATGAAAAGAAACAGCTTGTTACCATAACTTCCGACCACTTGCCAAAAATTAAATGTGCCGCCCAAGAGCAGAATAATTATTACTTTGGTACTGGTGGGCTACCCAACTGTGCTGCCCTCACAAATCGTGTGAACGCTACTTTAACAAAGCGATCTGTGTTGCCATCAAGACAGGTGTCCCGGCTGACAAGCTCCAACAATGTTGATCTGCGAGTTGCACGCATGGTGACACGAACTAACTGGCTACCTGGTGGGTGATCATCGTACTCAAGCGTTCGTTGGATTACTACTGTATTACTTGCATTATTTGGATCAAGTCGTTTGAAGTGAGTATTTTGTAATAACAGACTTGACACCTTGACACACCGACAAAAATATTCTTTGGCTTCATTATAATTTATGATAGAAACAAGAGACAGTGAATTTTTTTATGTAGGATTTCCTATTATGTTAGTTTCTATTGGATGGCCTTCTTTCTCATTGTACTACTTAGGCGAGGTCCGGAAATCTAGTCAAAAACAACCAAATCTAGTAAATTGTAGGCTTTTAAGACGATTGTTATTATCTAGTTAAAATCCAGTGAAAAATCTAGTATATAATCCAGCAGCTACTTAGGCCTGTAACACAAATAACATTAAAGATTTTATTGGAAAACACTCATGATAGTAATTGGAAGAACTGTTTTTGAGCCCTTGAATTTGCAATGAGTACTGTACTGTAATTGGGCTACACTGGTGTGGTAATTACGCCAATTGACAACGGCTTGATTTGAGAAACATCGGTAGTGTAAAAAAGTGTGTAGCGTAGAAAATAATGATGACATGATTTCTATTATATTCTTATCATATATCATCATCTTATATGAATATTCATATAAATCCTTTTTTTGTTTAATTTTCATTAAAATCTGTACAAATCCCTGTAAAATCTAGTACTGTGTACTATTATAATCTAGACTCTATAACTTTTTTTCATAATCTAGTAGATTACTAGATTACTAGATTTCCAGACCTAGCTACTATTCGGATAGTAAGCTTAATAATTTTAAAAATACATTGTATCATCGCGTCATTATCAAATGCAAAGCGAAAAGGAAAGAAGGAAACGACACCTTCGTTGAAAACTCCACGATTTTTTCCGGCAACAGCACATACCACATGCAGAAGCCCAGCATTGGTGATGACATGCTACGACAGTCACTGGTTTGATGAACATAGTGTAGGAATTCCTATGACTTGTCGCCTTTGGTCAGCTTCTGATCAGGACTACTCAAAAAAAGTGCGTTCGACTGACAGTTTGTGTGCAACGCATTGAATTTCTTACAAAAAAATATACAACTAGGAAAAAATATATATCTAGCATATAAATACAAACATCATGGGTGATTTGCTACTTACAAAGTATTGAGTCCAACATATTAACATATTAGATATTCTAGTTACTATTGTTAACATTATTTAACTTTTGTACATTGTTAATTAGTTTGTTGAGTGTTCATTACCTAAACCAAGTACCCAGCAATATAAAATATATTATATTTGTTTCATGTGGTGAGCCTGATGGTCGCATTGCCGTATTGAATCCATCACAGTGACAAAGTCAAGGCAACATAATTTCTTTGAATTGCGACATCTGTTTTAGGCATAGGTCGCTGCATCGAGCGCTCCATATCCTACAGGTTTTGGGACCGTCTTGAATATTATCTTATTGCGAATGATTGCGATTGTTTGGTAGTGAACGTCTGCGAAAACACTGCCTGCTTTTCCACTATTTTCTCTCGCTGACTCGTCGTGGTCAGGTGCTGAGACGGATTTAATGGCTTCAACCTTTTTTAGTGCTGCCAGGGGCTTCTTTAGCTTTTCAATCTTGCCCTCCAGTAGGTGCGCACCGATTCTAAAAAGTACTTTATCCTCCTATAAGCAGAAATTCGGGTATTTTGTTCGAAATATGTTTATTTTGACAAAACAGGAACTTTTAGATTGAGTATGCAAATAATTGACTTCATGCAAGGCTCGATGACTTACTTTTCGGAAAGTTAATCCTCCAAGATCGAACCCATTCAATTTAGTTTTATTTGATGTACGGAGCAATCCTTGCAGTTCTATCATCACTAGCCCATCTGAAAAATACTTGTTAAGCTGTGCAGATGATTCCGAGCTCCCATGTTGTTTCGGCTTTACAAATATTATAGTCATATCGATTGACAAACAGTAGATGAATGAAGGCTTTATCGGAGGTAAAAAAGAAATGATACCAGTACGACTAACTTGGTTGATAGATAGATAGGTATGGCAGGATATATATTATATATTATATATATATGTGTGTGTGTGTGTGTGTGTGTGTGTGTGTGTTGCAATAGCGTGTAATGAATGACTGCCGCAAAAGATTTGCAGCGAAAACAAAACATCAAAAAAACCCGCGCATTTTCCTCTTAATTTTGTTTTCGTAATTTTTCCCCAAAACAAAATTATGGGGACTACACGACCTCGAATTTGGTTTTGTTTAAAAACGCGCTGTGAAAAATGATGTCTTATTTATTCATATTGTTACGTTATTTATTAAACTATATTGTGATTAAACACATAAATAATATCTTCACTGAGAAAAAATGGCGATGCCCGATGCCATACAAACATTTGAGTTGAAGAAGGAAAGCGAGTTACGCTTGGAAGTATCGACCAAACCTATTCAAATCACGGTTCGGAAAATTGTGTTAAAAATCTATAATGTTATTGACTGTTCTTTCTTGGGTTCTTTTTTTGGTCAGTATGACATTTACCTTTTATGACTGACAGCTCGAGAAAGGCACTGCAGAAGTTTTTGGATGCGAAATGAAACTAAAAGAAATATATACCTTTAAGCAGACCAACGTAGCTATATTCACCTGGTCTAAACGCTTTTTTATAATATTTGGCAACGAAAACCAAATTGATAAATCTTGCGATTGAATAGTTCCTTCAAATCGACTTCAGGTTTGGTGCTACCTTGATAGCTCGGGGAAGCATTGGTAGAGAACATAACAACGAAGCGTAAGTATTTTGTAATGATCGATCCCCTATCTAATTGATTTCTTAATATTTTTTAATGGAATTTGCGTAGGTATGTTTCTGATCAGACGCCGATGCGAGATTATGTAACCGCTCACGGACAGGCAAGTTTTACACAACTGCACTCGATATCAGCGCATTTAAGATCTATCCTTTTTACGCTTGAAGATTGATCAACAACGGGCTGAAAGACTTGAAGACACACGGGCAGGTGGTCCTGTCGAGCATGGCCCGCGGGTAATATCAGTTTGTGACCATCATATTGTTCCTTGAAATAATGTCATTGACTTGAAAAAAGGTTGCGGTTGTTGGCCCGGAAGACACAGGAAAGTCGACACTGTGCCGAATTTTACTCAATTACGCAGTTCGATTAAAACGATGCCCAATATTCGTTGATCTTGATCTTGGCCAAGTAATTATATTTTCTATAATTGTGGTTCTTTATTAACACTCACAGCTATAATTATGTTGTATGTACGTATTCCTACATACTAGGGAGAAATTACTATGCCTGGATGTATAGCTGCCACACCTGTTGACAACACTTGTGTTTCTGTGGAATCCGGAATTCGTTCGGCGGTTCCAATCGTATACTTTCACGGTGATACTTCGCCAAAGAACAAAGAATTGTTCAAGAGTCTTCTTGGTGGGTTATCCAAAGCAATTGACAGGTTCTTTTCTTTTTTTTTGTGCTGTGCGATAGTCTATTCAAGTTTTGAGTGAGTTTGCGTGGGCGCGGATGCTTTAGGCGTATGGATGGTAACCAAAAGGCGGCTGCATCTGGACTCGTTGTCAATACTTGTGGATGGACCACGGGAGTCGGCTATGATTTGCTTCGGAACACCATTAGGATTTTACGCCTGGACATAGTGCTGGTGATGGAGGATGACAAACTACTACATGATTTAACTCAGGATTTCCCGGACATTACGGTGATAAAGATGAAAGCATCAGGTACCCCCATTCACTTGCTTATTTACTTCACAGTTTGAACGTCCTTCCATAGTTTATTTTTTGTAACGTAATCGTCCGTCCTAAACATGATCGTCCGTCCATAATTGTCATGCAGGTGGTAAAAGACCTAAAAGTAAAGATTTCAAAAGGAGCTTACGTCAAGCGAGAATAATGGAATATTTTAATGGCGATCTTACTGGAAAATATCCGGTTCTCACGAGCCAATCCCTAAGTTTGGCAGTCTTTTCCATTTTTAATTTTTGTGTTTGATTCGTATAGAAACTTTCGCCCGTACTCACCAAATTAAAATTCGCTGAAATGCAAATATATGAAGTTGGATGCGATACTGAATCGGAGGTTTGCACATGATAGCAACACTCATTCTAATTTTGTGTTATAGCTTGTATATTTAAAGGTTCCAGACCAGCTGGTACCATTCGGTCAAAAGAGCGACGCGGCTAGTTTGCGTGTCACACGCATCGAAATAGATGATACTCGCTTAAGACATGCCATTCTTGCAATATCTCGCAGCAAAACGCCAGACGACATCAAAACTTCATGCGTTGCTGGGTTTCTACATGTGCAGGTTGGAACCTTTTGAAGTAAATCGTTTTGTCGTTTGCAAATAGCAGTACCACATGTCCACATAATCATGACAACCCTGTGTAGGAAATTGACCGTGAAAAAGGTGAGATACAGGCGCTTGCTCCTTGCGATGGTAAACTTCCTGGGACAATTTTCATCTTAGGAAAGATCAAGTGGTTGACAGGTGTATGAATTATTATGATTGATACTAGGCAACCATTTTCAACCAATACACTTTTGGCATACAGTATTTTGAACAGTTTATCATAAGATTCAAGCTCTTGGATAGTGCTAGTACTAAATTCAGTATTTCATGACAAATTTATTGTATTTCTATATTGGATTTCCATATTCGAACTTTATTGTTTACAGTAAAACATAAATATTTTCGTATACAGCTACAATAATTGGGCAATGCGAAATGTTTCATCTGTCACGATTACATAATCTTTGAGTACAGTAAACTGGCCTTTCGAACGACAATACTTGTCGTTTTTGTAAAAGTAACGAAATTGACATGCGTCATGTAACCAATGACAACCATCAGCCGATACGGGATGCAATGGAATAAAGCAAGACTAAGATGCCGAAAAGATTGAAATTATTTATCGCTTTGAATCCACAAATGAAACTGCTATCTAAACTTGTGGCTAAGGGACAGGTCGTTCAAACTAGATTCGCATGTCTGGAATTTTTCGCGCCGGATACGCCACCATATCGCCGTAACGGATTATTGCTATCGAACTTGCCATGAAGAAAAGGCTTCCATATGCGGTTGTAATTTTTGCCTTGTGTCGTGTTGCCCACTGCGTACTTGATTCATATCCTCTAACAAAACAAATCAAAATACTTTTCAAATACCGCCCTCCCCCCAAAAAACACAGGTATATCATGTAGAAATATGGAAAATGATCAGTTCTAAATCAACAAATAATATTTTTGGTAACAAAACGCTTCCTTCAAATTGCAGCGAACAAATGAATAAACAGACAAACAAACGAACAACCGAACACTGACGTAAATAAACATCAACAAATACAAATACAAATATACACATACACTAACATCCAAAGTTATACATATATACATGTACATGAAATATATATACATATATATACAACAAAGACAAGCACAAATACATCCAGATACAAATCTCGACGTACGTTGCCAACGCTTGGAGTGCCCTTTGCACTATTCCTGTCTGGTTGTCCGCCATTGCCTCGAGGTACAAACTCTGCTGCTTCTAACTCATTTTGTCCCAAAATAATTATAAAAAGGCCCAAATAGCTCCATATAAACTACAATATTGTAGTAAAATAATATAACAATATGAAATAAAAAAGATAGTAAATTGAAAATTGCAATATTTAAAAATAAATAGTTTCATTTTAAAAACCCGAAGTCGGGAAAAATGCGGAAGTCTGGAACACACAAACACAGCACAGCACACTTCAATTTCTCTACACAACACAACACAGCACAGCACAGCACAGCACAGCACAATACAATACAATACAATACAATACAATACAATACAATAAGATAAAACACGCACATTGCATAACAAGCACCAAATACATACAACAATCGATATCGAGGACACACCATAATTTGACTTAAATCAAACGTCAGTTTCCACGAAAACAGTAATATCATGAGTGATTTATCGAGTAAAGACTTCTACAAAATCCTTGGAGTTAGCAAAACTGCTTCCAGCAGAGACATTAAGAAGGCATACCGCAAGCTTGCAAAAAAGTATCATCCTGATAGAAATGCTGGTGATCAAACGGCGGCGGAAAACTTTAAGAAAGTCAGCGAAGCATACGAGACTCTTAGCGACGATCAAAAGCGAAAGCAGTATGATATGTGTGGCGGTATGCCTATGGGTGGCAATCCCTTTGCTGGAGGAAATCCTTTTGCAGGTGCAAACCCTTTCGCAGGTGGAAACCCCTTTTCTGGATCTACCTCCAATGGTGGCATGCCCTCAACCTTCACTTTTACAACAAGTAGTGGAATGGGCGGTATGCCATTCTCTTTCGATATGGGCGATATGGGCGAATCAGGAAGCAACGCCGGCGGGATGCCATTTGCATTTGGCGGAATGAGCGGTGGTAGTGGGTTATCCGATATATTTCAAATGTTCTCTCAGGGCGGTGGCATGTTCGGCAGTTTTGGTAGCGGCATCGATAGCATGGATAAACGAGGTGGCATGAATAACATGAATATGTTTACCGAACAGGGTGCAAAGGGAGTCAATCTCCGGCATGGCACAGAAATAACTGTTGTTGGTTTAAACTCTTCCAAATATAACCACAAATCTGGGCGTGTGATTCAGTACGCTCCATCTAAAGATCGATACATGGTGCGCATGCACGACGGCTCCACAATTGCAGTCCGCAGAACAAACTTACAACAAACAGTAGATCAGGCTGAGATCATAGGCCTGAAAAGCCGCCATGACTTGAATGGTTCTCGAGCTAAAGTCGTGCGTTATGACGACAAAAAAAAACGTTATGTAGTACAGGTTTCTCGTACTGAACGATCGGCACTGAGAAAGGAGAATGTAATTCTACCGCCAGGCACAAGTGTTGTTGTTGAAGATCTGAAGAATGCCCAAAAGTGGAATGGATCGGAAGGTCGAATCGGGAATTTCGATAAACAGACAGGTCGATACATTGTTGACATGGGCCAGCAAAAATTGAGACTTCGACCTGCAAACATACGTGCGTGAATATCGACGATATTACTTGGACTTGTGCTGCATGTGAAACCATTTGTAAAGGAGTTCACATGTCGAACAGTTTACTCCTATAATATAATATATAAGTTAATACAATTGTGTTATGAATTCAATTTTTTCAGTGATGTTTAGTTCGGGCTACTACAACGTACTACTACTACTACTACTACTAATACAGTACTAACTTAATAGTACTTGAACAGTCTATTCCCTAAAGTTTTTAATCATGCAACAAATCTGTTTTTAAAAAAAAAATATCTTAATGCATGTCTTAATAACTTTAGGTAAATTTGAGGACTGTGGGTTGATTCGATTAAAGCAATTAAAAATTAAAAAAAACTAAATTATAAGTGGTGTTTCAGTCTATAATGTGTTGTTCATTCAGAGATTTTCTGAGACGAGGTCAAATTGTGTGCATTAGATAACACTGAACTCATATAAATAGTCTACTTAGGGTTCCTAGTCTACCTCCTAAGCGAATTGTGGATGTCGGTCACCATTAACAGATAATATGCACTTAAGTCTTGTTCGATATGCTAAAATCAATTCACGAAAGGACTCGATCGACACGTCATGTAATACTAGTACCACAATATCAAAATAACATATACTGTACAAATTGTATTATACCCACACAGAATTCAGTTGTATAATACAACTCGATTCTGTGTTACGTACATGTAGTTAGCCATGTTTGATATGTACAGCACCCCTATTGCCAGGTAGTTGGAACAAAAGTGCATACCTCGCCGAGCTAGGAATAGGAGTAGGGGGGCCTGGAAGGCACCGGGCAAGGCACCAGACCTGCCATACTGTTCTGGGATGGGTATTTTTGAACACGTTTATATATATACTTAATGCAGAAGACACTGTATGTATGACGGCACAGTGTGGTTGGGCAAGGAGAGAAGGAATTCTATCTATTGGCCAATGGAGTTGTCGCATCAGGACGTGGAGGGCGGACGCATTTTCCTATTGACACTTCTGTCCTCACCCAAACGTGACTCCTTTGAAAACCGTTTCAATGCGGAATTCATGACTGCACTCAACCGCAACCTCGACAAGGTTGAAGCATATGACAAGGCATGCGCGCTGGTGATGACCTCGCGCGGCAAGTACTTCAGCAACGGACTCGACCTGACCACTTTTCTGGATCCGAAATGCGACAAGCAAGCCTTCATGAACCAGTTTCATGGGATACTCGCCCGGATGACTACTTTTGCGATTCCGACTGTGGCGGCCATCAATGGGCATGCGTTCGCTGGTGGGTTTTGTTTGGCACTTTCTCACGACTACCGAGTAATGAATTCAGCAAAAGGCTTTATGTGCATGAACGAAATCGAGCTTAACCTAGCCCTGACAGACCAGATGGCAGCATTACTAAAGTCCAAATGTTATTCTTTGCATGTCATGCGCGATGTCCTCCTCCAAGCAAAGCGTTTTAATGCTCAGGCGGCACTTGATGCAAAACTGGTTGACGATATTGCTGAGGGAGAGACCCCTGTTCTTGAGAAGGCGATCCAATTCGCATCAAGAATTGTGAAGTACGGTGCTCCTGCCACTCGAAATACATATGCTGCTCTCAAAAATAATATTTATGGGGCTCAAATTGCTACAATGAAGGCAAAACTTTAGGCCAGATGAAACTCGAATGTGCATACAAATCTTAATTATTCATTACCTTCGTTGAAAAAAGCAGCGACCCCATAGAGTTTTTTGGCTCTGGTAAAAAAGTTTGTAACTCGCCTGTGAAATACTAGTGTGAAACGCCAGTGTATCGGTAGAGGTCAAATAAGATACCAAGATCTAAGTTTACTGGTTTTTTCAACATAGTTCAGTACCACATGTATATTAATACTATCATCAAAGTATGCTCTCAATTCGAACCTGCATCCATGAGTCGATTGTATGATGCTGTATCATAAGGATATGCAGAAATAAAATCATCTTGCGGCACACATCCTGCAAAGCACGGGAAGTAATACTTACATGTAGTAAATTGTGGTACAGTATGTATACTGTAATGATGTTTGTTGCTGGAACCATGCGAAGAATACTTGGAACAGAACCAAATAATTTAAGAACCTTTATAAGGTTGATATATATGATATGCTACATAATAGTACTACAATAGTATTAAATTAATATAGGTAGTGCGGTTTTGCATCTGCTTGACTTGACGACGTATTCGAATACTATAACATGTTGGTTGCATGCACCGCATATTAGACACTGAAAACCAAACCTTCCTTCCTTCCTTCCTTCCTTCCTTCCTTCCTTCCTTCCTTCTATGGTGAATCTATCTTTTCGACTTCGGCAATTGTCGGCAGGTCATACTTGATATACACGTAATTGGAAGGAAACCAACCAACCAAGCCGTTGCAATCACCTTCCCACCAGCCACTATCATCCTCCCTCAAAACTTGGATAACATCACCTGTCTTGATGCTAATCTCGCAGTCCTCCACAGCATCATAATCTGCTAGTGCAACGACCACCTTGCCATCTCCAACTATTGTGCTAGATTCCAGGTCTAGCTCACCAGAGATGTTCATTTCACCAGAATAGTTAAATTCTCCAGAGTAATTCATATCTTCATTATAGTGCGGAGACGGATGCAAGTCTCCGTTCGCTATTTCTGTGGACACGTTCATCTCGTCTACACAAAAATATATTTGAAAGGCCAATTGAGCGCAATCAAACTTAAAATTATTAAATCAGCGTATCAGAATCTTAAAAACTCACGGCCATCAAATGAGTATTCGAGTTGATCTGTACTCCCTTCCAGACTATACAAAGATATTACAAGGTCTACAAACGAATTACATGCGAATTTCCAAACGCAGCATATAACCTATCGTACTGGCCATCGCCGTATATATCTTCTCCATAATTGAAATAATCTTCGTCAGGATATTGCGCTCCACTCTCTCCTTCTGTGTAGGTAGATGGATGTAGGATATCAAGTAAGAAGATAAGTGCCCCATAGAATATCTTGCAACAAAACCAACCAAGATAATTTTGATAATAATCAGAGT
>JACLAD010005101.1_pt1 | contig 17955 bp, 11 predicted proteins | sample 8027901 | NCBI WGS metagenome assembly JACLAD01 (sample SAMN15725071, study PRJNA655200) | protist metagenome | isolation source: fluorescence activated cell sorting (FACS) single amplified genomes of... | place: Spain: Blaines Bay Microbial Observatory, Mediterranean Sea | collected 2016-07-05 | reverse complement strand
GTTGTTATTGTTAGGGTTAGGATTAGGTTAGAGATTAGAGGTATGTAGTTGTTAGGTCGAGGGTCGCCGGTAAGGATTATGTATAGCGCGAAGCGCAGAGATATTCGAATATCTATAAATAAGAGTTTAAAGATATTTAGATTAAGAGGGGAATATATAATATGTTACTTCTATTAAACGCTTAGCGTGTCGTAGACGCACTTAGAAGCTAGAGGCTAGAGGCTAGAGGCTAGAGGCTAGAAGCTAGAGCTATGCTGTAGCGAGGGTGACCGGTGGCGCTGTTTTTTATTTTGCACTGTTATTTTTGTACTGTTTACTGTTTTTAAAAACAGCGAACGGTAAACAGTATATGAGTTGGCTAAAACGATGGCAAGTACAAAGTAAACAGCGTACATTAAATTAAAAGCTACTCTTAAAATAAAACAGTAAACAGTAAACAGCGCCAGGGAAGACCGGTGGTGCTGTTATTTTTTTAAACAAAGTAAATCATAGCTACTAACTACAAACTACTAAACCTAATCTTCTTCCTCGGCTTCCTCGTCGTCCCTGAAGTCTACGCTGCTCCGCGAGATGCCCCCGTTCACATTTCTCACCATGCGCATTAGCTCACAAGGCGAGGACCCACTCTTTTTTTTTTTTTTTCGGCGATGGCGGTGGGCTTTTTTTACAAAAAAAGAAAAAAAATAAGGGATATACTGTTCCTGGTGCTGTTTACTGTTTTGATTTTTGATAACAGTAAACAGTAAACAGCACAACGATAGAGGACATACTATCGCTAACAGTAAACAGTAAACAGTGCATGAGTTGGCTAAAACGACGGCCAGTACAAAGTAAACAGTGCATATACATAGATTTTAAAATTATCGGTCAGCCCTGCGCTGTAGAAGTAGTAGTAGTAGTAGTAGTAGATAGTAGATATATATACTGTGCGTAGTTATAGTTATAGTTATACCTAGGCAGTTATAAGTAGTAGTAGTAGTAGCTACTACTACTACTTCTAGTGCTAGTAGCTAGTAGTGTAGTGCTAGTAGCTAGTACTAGTACTAGTACTAGTACTACGTAGTAGTAGTAGTAGTAGTAGTAGAGCAAGTAGAAGAAAACAACAATAGAAGATAAAGGTAGAAGTAGAAGTAGTGCTTGCTTCGAATTTCGAAGTAGAAGCTAGAGTAAGCTGAGAAAATTTGAGTACACTGGTATAGACTGGCTGGCGATTCTACCTATATACCTATCATCTACTTCTCCTATAACTAAAACTAAAACGATAAAATAAGCAAGCTACTGCAATTCACTATAAGTATACTTGTAATTTCTCAGATTTGACCAAAGATTATTGTTCGCATAGCGGCTGTAGAAATGCTTTAGGTCGTAGTTATCAATATCGCTGTACCCTTTAGACCCATTCCCTTTCATTTGTACACCTATAGGCTTCTGTCGAATACAAGCGTACACCACAGCGTTTGAAGCGGTGGCGCCCACGTTATACACATTCTCAGGTCCGAATATTTTTATCAATGCAAGTTGAAAGATTTCGTGGAGGTACATTTTTGCCCCCATATGAAGCATCTCAGTGTTGTTATTGTACTGCTTTGCGTAGTTGTCGTTCAGTTTCCTCAAATACCGAAATTCGGGTGATGTGGGATCTGTAGGCTGCACCCATTCAATAATCAAGAACTTTTTTACTTTTTTCGCGACTAGTCCAATAGCTCTACTCAGACTACCATGATGATGATCAGAGCAATGATAAAGCCAGTGTACGAGATTTGTGGCCACTACAATATCCGCTTTTTCAGTATTTAAGATGCTTTCTGTTGAACCAACATTTATTTGAGTCTTTCTCGATCCAAAACGATCAGTAAAAACATCCTCAATAAAATCAACATAATTATTCATTGTACTATAGGAACCAACAGAAGTCGCTCCAGCTAATATACTTAGGAAACTAAAGTAACCCATATGATGTCCAATCTCTAATACAGTTTTATCCTGAGCGCATAGCAGCATAAAATTGGAGAATACATCTTCTAATTTCAAATATCTTTTTCCAAAAGGATGAATGCTTTGTACATTGCCATCATTCTCCACAATTTGATATCCCTCTTCTATGTTGTCGCGATTACTAGTAAAAACCAAGCGCGTCTTCTCTTCTTGCACAAGGAATGATTCGTTTTCGTACGATTCACATATTTGTTTTACTACATCTTGATTTTTTTCAATGACATCATTTTCTATGACGTTAACATCGTCAGAATTTGTCGCTAGTTTATTAGCCAAATCAAACATACCCTTCACAGCTTCTCCCAACTTCACAGTATGTAATTCGTGTAAATAAGGCAAGAGCCACTCTATTCCTGCTACCGAATATACGGTAAGCAGTTCGATGGTTGTTTGGATGATATCATGTTCATCCTCATGAGCGACACTATCGAAAGTCTTGTTCCGTATGAATCTTAAGTTGAGGTGGTCAGGGGGGTTGTTCATCATTTTGAGTATTGGAGATACTGCCCAAGAAAAGTCGATCAAAACGATTCTCAATAGCCCTGTATCACTTTCTTGATTAATCAAAAGATTTTCTTTCGAAATATCTCTGTGTACAATCTTCTTCTGTTGCAAAGAGTACAGAAGGTCAGCCATTGCTAATACAAACTCAGCTACCTCCAGCTTTGTGGAGATAATAGACACGTGCCTTTGTATAGGTATACCTTCAATAAATTCTGTTACACATACTCTAGAGTCTTCTCCATGGGGGAAAAGATGGACGGCTGCAGGAAATCGAGGAGTGCCATACGTTGGTCTTCTTGAAAACTCATCTGCTTTGGTTAGGTGGAACAATTCTTTCTCGTGGATATAGAACAACTGTATACACTCTGCTAATGCGTAATCAAAACCTTCTTCAGGATAAGAAGTTGAAGATACTTTGCTCTTTAACTTAAATGCCTTCCCCGTACTAGTCGAATGTTCCGTTATAACAATTTCAGAAGGCGTGGATCCCTTCACAAAATCTGTAGAACCTATGGAAATATCAGGCGATAGCAGTGGATTTGTTACATTTATACCACCAAGAGCCATGGAGATGGCCGTCAAATGCCATGGAACTTTTGAATCCCAATTTGAGCTTGACTTCGGGTAGGCAGCACCACATATTGATTGTAAGGAGAATTTCGATTCGTCAATAATAGAAAGACCTCGAGTTACTAAATATCTGTCCAATTTTTGAAATAACTTGTCATATGTGTTCTCCTCCGCTACATGGATGTCCCAAATACCATGCTTAACAAACAAATCTAACATTCGTTGTGTTATGCCGCGATCATGAAGTAAATGATGATAAAGCTTACTGTAAGCGAAATCAAGGGGTTTGGGTACAATTGCACTACTCGCCTCGTGCAACCTTGAATTTTCTAAAAGATATATAGAATGACTTTTACTAAAGTATTGGGAATCAATGGTCTGGATGTCAAACATAATTAAATGAGAACCGGCTCTGACTAATATATTATCATTTTCGTGAGAAATGCCACCCAAAATTCTCCTGGTGCTGGTAACAGTAGTAACTAACAGATCGATACCATGAAACGGTTCGTCCAGATGAGACATCATGAGATCAGGATCAGCAATAAGAGTATAAAATGAAGTTGTTTGAGCATACTCAGCGTTAAGCTTATTGAAAATATGATTCATGCTGTCAAAGTACTTGAAGCGATAATATCCGAAAAGACCCAGAGATCGTAAATTCATTTGAGTTTCCAATACATCATCAGTAGCATGAAAGACTTTGTGACCAAACAACTCCATCATAGATTTACGTATACTTAGCTTTGCATCATACATTCTCGAATTTACCCAACTAGGTCCATGGGATGTCTTCCGATATTCATACTTGGGTGAGGGATCCACTACAAAGTAGATCATGAAGGGTGTAGTTCCTCTTGAATCATCGACATGAGGATGATTATAGAATTTAGATATAATTCTCACCTTTTCAGTAGATGGAAGGGTGGCGATCTTTCTTGAAAATCTAAACAACAAGCCTGCTTTTTTGAAGAATTCTCGATAGTATGACTCCTTGAAGCTTTGGTGCCAATCAATTAGTAAGTGTTGCTCACCATCTTCCATCGTCCCTTCATTTCCATCGTAATTAGTGACGACATCATCGTCAGAATCTCTATCAAGAAATGCCCATCCAAAATTATCCATTTTGATCTCTCCAAGTAGACTTCGAAAATGCTGATCATCATCGTTGCTGAATTTTACCCCCAGTCTATTGATGCTTTTTCGGATGTCAAATATTTGATCCCGTTCAGTTGAGTTAGCTTCCTCCACACGCCTTGTGCCACCAGTAGATATGTCCACACGTTCTCCAACAAATGATGTTATAATGAAATTTTGACCCACATCTACCAATCTTGGAACTCTCATCTCCCCTTTTCCCCTTATATATGCAAGTATATGTGCTTCTCGCTCGATTATATGAAACAAAGAGAATTTAGTTCTGACATGTTTATACATTTTTCCTCTATCTCTACAAATGAAAATGTCATATGCTATATCACTATTTCCCTTTTCATCGTATAAAAAGTCTCTTTCATACACTTCGCCGTTGTGACAGATCATATTTGATGATATTGTTTTATCAAGTTCCCCCAGAATTTTCAGTTGATATTGCTCACATGCTTCGGTACTTACACCCATTTCATCCAGACAAGACTTTCGGATGGTCGAAAGTATTGGTGACGGATCCCTAGTATTCCTGATAAAAACCAAGTTAGCAATAAATGACGCAGATAAGTTAAATAGATAGGTATAATTGATCAGGCAAGGGTAGATACGGGCATATGAACGAACATGACACACCATGGTATCTCGATATGAATGACTTTATCATCGAAAGCTATATCCATTGATATCGTTGATCTTTGTTTCCATATTCTCTGCATAATCATGTCTGACAGGTAAGATAGAAGCAGTGGGGTGCCAACTACAACCTGTGTACTCCTCTTCAAAAATTCAGTGAAGGATGGAATGAGATTCTCATTATATCCATGATGAAAATCTTGACAAGATAGCCTATAATTTGCATAGATATCAGGTCCAACCCCTATCTGTAGCTCATAAACAGGCTCGTCAACACTCGCGACGGTGAATGTCGCGAAAGTGAGGAGGAGAGAGACCAAAAAAGCGAACGAATGCATCCTCCCGAGTCACTGGAGATCAAAGATCGAAGGATCAATCAAATCAGCGCCTAACTGAGCTCATCTTACATGAAGCAGTGTATACAAATACACATTAGACGGAGATCCGTTGATGCATTTCTCTTCTTTTCGCGTCGTGGGTACAGGTAACCTGGATATGTACCTTCTACTCCACTACCTGCACACAACACTCTGCACTCTCAAAAATGATGTACCTAGGTACCCTACTTTTATAGGTAGGTACCCAGCACAGAGAGCAGAGCAGAGAGGTGAGTGCTTTTTTGCTTAGACCAGCGCAGCTGCCTGCTGCTCTGCTGGCTGCTCTGCTCTGCTGCATTTTAGCAGCATATAGCAGCAGGCAAAAAAGCGATGAAGAACTGAAGTAAGATGGTTATTTTTTTTTATAGGTTCATTGCTGACAGCAGCTGATGCATGCGGTGTTCATCATCTTCTAATCTGTCTCCTTGAAGATTCTTTCTGTACCTTGTGAGCTACGAAAGGGAAAAAAAGACACCCCCCTCTCAGTTGATGATGGCCACTACTTTCGTTCACATTCTATACCTCTTCTTCGTTTCGTTCTTGTCGCTCTCAGATGTGTGTATGGTTGACTGCGTCAATGTGCTTGCAAACAACCCCAACGACGATGTAGAGCAACATGTGATTCTGGATTGGCTTCGAGCATGCACTTCTGATGATATGAACAAAGTCCTGAAACAGTTCACTTCACTTCGATTACACTTTGAGTCTCCCGTATATGCTATAGAAGAGCAAGTGAGACGAAAAGTGGTGTCGCAATTGTATGATATGGCAGATGATGGAAACGGGGGGCAGATCGAAGCAGATATCAGGGGTTCGAAGGACTTCGCAATTTATTTACTAAACGACACCAAACCTGAGTATGGTTATCGTACGACAGAAAGTGGATTACGTATTGTGAATACAAACATGTTCGACATGAAGGAATTTATAGTTCGCTCGATTCAGATGAGGAAATTGGAGCACGAATCAGGCGATGACGAGAAAGATAGCCAAAAGGAGTCGTTCGGTCATCATGGTCTATTACATGCAAGTTACAACATTCAAGAGACCAAAAACGTACTACGCACACTTAACTTATACGAAGCATTGTACAGACAGAGGAGATTCAATTCTCTTATAGACATATTCGATACACTCAATGCAGCTGGAAGTGAATCAACATCAGTGTCAGCTTCTCCACCTTTTTATTACTTGATCATGAGGAACTTTGAGCTATTACCGGATCAAGTCGAAGTAGATGAGCATTTAGATGTAGATATGTTAGTCTCAGACTATTACACTGCCAAAAGATTGCTAGACGCTGAAACTGCCGTCCATCATAATATCATGCACACGCAAACTGTAGACTTTGGAGGATGGAGGATATTAAATTATGTAGAAATAGAAGGAATCAAAATATTGTTTGATGTACGGCACATCGGCGACAATTACTATGACGAAAGGTTCCAGAGAACTATGCTCGCTACGCGACAGAGGAGACATTACGAAATCGTAGGTTTGGATGGTTCAACCAGCAATCATCATTTCTATATACCTGAGCATACAGCATGGATATTTTCGTTAGTATATCATGCTGTTGTCCACAAAGTCCAGATGTCTGAGACGTATAAACATCACTTTTCAACCCACGGGTTACTGGGGTGGGAATGGAAGAATTTTCCTGAGCTATGGACCGGAAATAGGGAAGTCGAAGCCCGTCGGATGTTGTGGCAAAAGCTGCAAAGTTATATGCACCAACATAATTATCGATTTACAAGAGCTAATGATCTAACCGTTGGGTATTTCCTCATCACTGACATTCTTGATATATGGTATGATTAATCAACTCAACTTCCAAACGCCTCAATACGAAGAATTTGAAGCGTGTTTTTTTATCAAATTTTTACAAATGTCTAGAGAGCGAAAAATGCATTTGGCGATGCATTGTACATGATTTGGCGAGCGAGTCACAAATCAAGTGAAGACGCTGTAGAGACAGAGAAAGGTTAAGGTGAAGAGAGGAAAGCAAGGCTGGTTGAGTCAGTCGATGCTTCAGTGGAAGGATCCTAGTTGTTTGTCCTTGTTTCCCTTATTGTAGAGTTGTAATCATGTGAGATAATATAATCGTCATCAACCATCTACCTACCTACTATGTACTTCTATGGATAGTCGAGAGCGATATTTTGTTGGAAAAGTCACTTTTGTCATATCACAGCAGAAAAAATATTTTAATAGGTTTGGCAGCTCCTAGCTAGGTACCAGGTACCAGCAGACAGCAGATACCTGCCTACTTCAAGTACCTAATAAGAAGCTAGCAAGGGGGCTTGAAGGGGGTATCGACGTTATAGATTTCGACGCTACGCTCCACCCAGCATTAGCAGCAGAGCGTCGATCCAAAAAAAATGAAGACAGCAGAGTAGAGGAACCATCATCGCCCACAAATAAAATGGTAGAGGCGCTTCAGACTTTGACAGCGCGATGTCTTGCAAGAGAAGTCAACATCGCAATGCACAGCGGCGATGAAGCAGAATGGAGTAGTTCCATGGTAGATCTACCCCGTGAAGCTAGAGAACTCCTGTTGGAAAGATGTGTTACGAGCTATTCTGCCAATATCGCCCTTTTCGAGAGCCTCACAAAACATGGAATACTCCAGCTAAAGCTCCACATGAAAGCCGAGGAATGTGAGAGAGGGAGCAGTACATTCTCGCATGTGTCGCCACTACCACCGTCATCGTCAGCATTATCATCATCATCATCAGCATCATCATCAGCATCATCAGCGTCATCATCAGCGTCATTCAGCATGATGCAAGTGCTGTCAGTTACTGGCATTGAACATCTCGACATATCCTTCAGTAGTAGTCATGATTCCATCCTCGCCATGTTTGCATCATTGTCACCACCTCCAACATATCCTACACCCTCTATAGCATATTCCATTACTTCCTTAGATGTTTCTCATTGCGACGATATCACGGATGGTGTTGTTTATATCATATCCAAGTATTTCACCAGTCTGATGCATCTAAATGTATCTGCATGCAGCATAACAAAGGAAGGTATACTTCATATAACCTCGTCGACTATGAGAAGTAGCTCACAGCTGCAATCTCTGGATATATCGCATAATTTTGCAAGCATCCATGCAGTGTACAGTCTAAAAGCTATGACTAAACTCAATGCCCTAAATATCAGTTGCCTCAAAAATGTTTACTCAATGGAGGATTATACAAATCTTGTGTGGAGTAATCTAAAAGAGTTTCGTATGGGAGGTCTAGTATGTTTGGAATCAGCTGATATCGCACAGACTATCGCAAATAGCATTTTGACTTTAAAAACGCTAGAGTTAGGGGAATGCTCATTATGTAGTGCTGACCTGGATGTTGCCATTTCCTCGGCTCTCCGCGCAACGGAAGAAAGCCAATTCGATCAATTATTATATAGTGACAACGATTCTAAATCTGTCATTCCATTTACTCCCCTAAAGTTATTAAATCTATCTTGGTGTGATGATTTATCATCTACATCCATTTTTTCTCTTCTGTGTAGAAGTCCAAATATCCGTACATTAATCCTTCAGAAAAGTTGCATACTCTCTCAACATGTAAGTTTGATCAGTAATTATTGTCCTTTGATAGAGGAATTAAATTTGGCACTCTGTTCAGGTATGAGTTGATATTTTGCACAACTTGCATTTCAACGTGAATGACATAATCTTTACATGTGTTGATGTATACATTGATCGCACATATTTATTCATACGTCCATACTTCTATATACGTGTAGATATCAGTAACGATGCGATTAGTTCACTGTCACAATTATCGCATCTTCAGGTCATCAATGTTGCATGGTCGCTAGTTAACGATGAAGGTGTATTGTGGTTGCTAAAATATTGCCCCTTACGATTACTTATTCTGCAAGGCTGCAAAGAATTAACAGAATACTTAGTAGATAGCATCATTGACTCCAAATTAGAGAGAAAAATGAATCTTGATCTCGTAGATATGACTATGGTGGATTGTTGTGAAGCTTCAGTTGCTAAAAAATTGTCAAAATCTCTTCATGAAAAGTGTATAGTGGTTGACTACTACCAATCTAGTTATAGAAACGGACAACTCATGCAAGAATATTTCATAAATATAGGAGCAGAAGAAAATGAAAATAATTATATATAAAATATAAAATAAGACATAAGTAATTAGAAGCAGTATAAATGATACTCGACTTTAGCTACATAGGGATACGAAACGCCAGCTTCCACCTTCCACAAGAAATCAAAATCGAGCTGAAGATCGTTTTGATTTCTAAGAATGGTGTCGACGTGTCGACAGTGTGCAGCACGCTAGCCAGCCTCAGTCGCTCATCTATACTAGCATTAGTTTTATTTATCGTCATCAAATTTGCTTACTGCATAGGCAACAAGAATATCAAGCAAACCGTGCAGCAAAATGGTAACATACATAATATTAATATCATCTCCTGGTGTGATTACTGGCTGGTGTGGGAGCACTGGCGGGTGTCGTTCTTATTGGAGTGGTATTATTACTACTGTCACTAATATTGATATTATCTTGTCCTCTTGTAAGCCCCAGTCCCTTCTTTTCCATTTCACACCTCACTCTTGATGCTGCACCACCTTCCACTGTGTCACAGGTAGTTAGATTGGCATACCAACCACCCATTGGGGTAGGCGCAGCTGTTAAGAAATCAGTGCTTAAGGGAACCTTGTCGAGCCTCTTGTCTTCAGCACCTACTCGACATAATGATCTGATAAATAATTTATCTAAATGAGATTTCAAAGCTGGTATATTTACTTTTGTGTCACATTGTCTTGTTTGTAAATGCTCATTACAAGTCTTCCATGTTTGTGGCACCTTTTTAGAGTATAAAGGGTATCTGAAGTCTCCGGATTTTAGCTCTGTATCATTACAAGAGTGCTTGGCAAAATCTTCATCAGTCTGGAAAGGACACATGTCTCCAAAATAGAAGGATTTGCCTCCTGCTGGAGCACCAGGTGTTGTATGACCTGTACTCATTAAGTAATCACTAAATCCTAACCAATGATTAAAATTACCATAAAAAACACTATCAAACACAAAAGCGACTACTTCAATAACCGCCTAAAACAAATTACCAGATGAATATGGTTACGGAGAAATTGATAACAAGGCAGGTTACTAGATATGATATGAATATGAATGAGAAAAAAATAATAGATGAAGCTTCCAGCAAAATTTCAAGTCAAATTTATCCCTCACAGCGTTCGTTTTCTTGCTGTATATATATATATATATATATATATATATGTGTGTGTGTGTTCATTTCATACATACCTTCGTTTCTGGATGCATGGTGAAGAGTCCATTCGCTAGATGAGATCCATGTGCAGTAATCAATACATCATAATTATTGAACATATCAATCTGTTCTTGCACTGATGTGGTCGCATTTGCTGTGATAACTTCAACTGGGAGAGTAGTATATTCCTGTGCCAATTTTATTACCTCACCTAGGTTTACAAATTTCCTTAACATCACAGTAGCAGATCTTTGGAATATCTTTATTCGCGCTTTAGTTATGTTCAATCCATCTCTTATTGGCTTATTTTCGGCATTACAATACTTGTTTTTATGCGTGAATACATCTGATACGTCAAACCCATGCTCTAACGTGACATTTTCTGGATAGGAGTTGACAGCTTGAGGTTCCTTAACCAGATTATAAGTGTCTTTTCGGAATTGTACCAAATTAGCGCGACCTTTGTAAAGGAGGTAGGAATATCAATCGCGTTGAACAAGCACAGGGAGAATGAGTTTATGAGTGGGAATGAATGAGACAGATAGATAACAGGGAGAAATGTACAAATCAATGACAATTACAAAATAATGATACTGCTTCATAAAAATTATGATGATGATGATGATGATGATGATGATGATAATCATGATGATGTGTTTCACTAGTACCTTGCATCCACAAACCCATTCTTGCACTCAGATATAGATCTTCAAAACATTCTATTCTATCTGCTGGTATTTCTTGCAAAGGATGAAATCCAACTGTATCGTAACTAGTAATATGATCTGTCATATTAGCTTTATCACTTCTATCCTTAATGATTTCCCACATATTTCGTCCCCAAATCCATCCTGTGGCTGAAGGATTTGCACATTGATGTAATTGGACTAATCATTCCGTGTCATGGAATAAATGGAGGGGAGGGGGAAGAGATAAAAAGGTTAAAAATTAATTAAAATCGATCAGAAGAAGAAAAGCAAAGAAACGAAAGGAAGTAGTATGTTACAGTCACACTAACCATGTCTGAAAGGCATTTCTATCTTATTGGCAAATATGTTTTTATAACCATTGTTGGATTGACATAAAGCTGTTTCATACCAAACACCCATCTTCATCATGAAATGCGCCGGGTTTGATGCTATAAATCATGTAAAAATCCATACATAGAGAATAAGAGAATAAATTGACATGGAAGCATTGTCACGATAGTTTATATGCATACATAGATATATCTGTGTCTGTGCATATTAATTTGATCATTGTAAAGCGTACTCACCCCTTTGATGCTGATGAAAACAATTCATAAACAAAGTACTCCCGTGTTTCATAGTGAGATTCACATGTCCTCTATATTGTAGTCTATGAATAAACATAGGTGTAAGTACTTTCTGTCTAGTAAATTTATGCCATTCATTAGCAAGTATTATTCTATTTCTTTTATTAGCCATATGTGACCAATCATTATCTATACCATGCATTCCTACATATATGCCATCACTACCACCTCTGATACAAACATGGTGAAAATGAAACATTTCCCATCCATTAATGTACCCTGGGACCACGTATCGTCTGTACATTCATAGGGTAGATGCATGCATTCATTCGTTAAAAAAATAGAATAAAAGATACAAAAAAACTTCACGTACGATAAGACTGTAGTCCATAAAGCAAAATGAAACGAAGCGAGGATTTAAAAAGGAAATAAGAAAATTGAGCAAGCATAACCGTCATTACACTATTATACAGACATACTTACCGTTTCTTGACATCCCATTCTCCTCCTAATCTCTCTATATATGTCCCATTGAAGAACTTCGTCATATCATTTGTATCATTGTAAGTATTGCTTGTATAGTGTCGATTTAGATGATGACGAGCACTTCTAGTCATTGGAAATGCGTTGAGGCTTGCATTGTTCACGAAATCTGCCTTTGCCAAAAAATGTATACCCTTCGTGCACGATGTTGAAGAGCAGGACGGAGAGCTTGACTCGTGTAAGTGATATATACAGAGATGAAAAGTCATCGCGAAGAAGTAAGTCACAAATGTCGTAGAGATCCTCTTCATTACTCTTCACTACACGATGATGCGCCAATGAGAAACCAATAAATAGGGAAGATGACAATGAGAGGTTGATGTGTAAAACAGAAAAAATGCCCTGTTCCTGCTGTGTTTCCTTCACCTGTACTTATAATTAGTGTTTGTATGTATGATAACACTCTTTACTTTCCCAAAAACTCTTGTGACGATCACAAACTTTAAAGTTACAAGGTAGATAGGCAGGTAGGTAGCTGGGTAGGTAGAAATGCAGTGCTGAATCGAAGGAATAGAACAAATCAGCAGGGAAAAATCACTGCGGGTACTTGCCTCTTACGTCTACCTATTACTCCAGATTCAATTCACAATCTTCTCTTCACAACCAGAAGTAGAGAGTGTCACCACTAGCGGGATTGCATGGCGTGAACCAACTGCATGCGTCCATCGCCTGTTGCCTCGTCAACTACTTTTATCATAATCATATATGCATAGTCTGCTGTTTCTGCTGCTGTGCTGGTGCTGATTGATACTCCTCCGTGTGCTTTCGATGGTCGATGATCATCATTTATTACAAATTTTATAACAATTGTTAATTCGTAGTTTTATAAGGTATTTTGCCAAGCGACGCCAATTTTTACCTTCTAGGTAATATCTCTCCGGTACCTCTAGTTCTGCTTCAGAGCTGGTGATCACCCACGTGACAAGATAATGATAAATGTGATGATCTTCGCCTACTTTTATACGAAAAACCTCTGTTGTTGCCCAATGGTATGCATTCATGTGTGTTGATAGGCCTTTAGGCTGCTCATTATCTTTGTCATGCTTTATCAGAGGTAAGGGAGTCTGCCAAAGATTGCTCATACAGAAAGAATTTCACTCCATCGATACTACTATTTACTATTTATCCTGTCCCAACGAAAGAAAGTGTGTTAGAAGCACGTAGATTTTTCTTAGGCATCAACTAACTCACTACTGTGTGGATTACAACAGAAGTATTGGGCGTCTCTTTGTGTAACAGTGATTAGAGACTAAACTTACTTTAGTACGTGCTTTTATTATTCAAACACCTGCTGCCTATCTACTTCTATTTTCCATGAAGTCGATGGAGGAAACTGTAGAGTATAACTATAGTCGGTGCATCAAAGATGATCACGAGAATAAGAGTCATCGTTCATTAGCTTGTTATGATGAAGGGAAATCTTTGTTTTTGTATATATTGTTACATATCACTAGGATATTGATGATTTCAACTTCGACGATGATAAAAAGGATGATATTACAACCATGGAACTTTTCCCTCCTGTTTTTTTTTGTTTCTATGCCTATTTGTGTGCATTCATATACCACCGAGAAATTATATACAGTGAATGATTTACAACAATTTATGAAAACGTCTTTTATACAAAAGGAGACTGGATTCATACCAGCCGAAGCCCATGCTGATCGATTAGGTATAGTAAAAAAATATGCCGATGGGTTTAATCCGAGTTGGTCTATATATCGATTTCATCATGTTTGTTTACGTGGTGGAAGTGATGGTCTCTACATAGGAATGAATGGAGTAGCCGAAATTACACAACCTCATTCTGAATACTCAATGACAGTAGAAGAATGGAATGAATATATTGGTTCTCGATTTAGTAGTCCCATTAGTGCGGCAACACTTGACGACAGTCATTTTAATTCTAGTAATCCGCCAACTTTGTATCATAACAGTACATTGTTTACAAATTGTAATCGTCAGCATTCGATGGCCTTTAACCCATCTCATCTTATGATGAATGTAGGATGGTTGTATGAATATGCTGAATGTACGCTCCAAAATTTTGGTCGTCAACGCATTTTCAAACATGACTTTAGGTTGCCATTTCGTCAGTTTATGATGCATCAGTGCCCTGATCCGTCGAAAAGTTATTGGCAGTGGGGCCAACATGTACTTCAAGCTGTTGAAGATAGATTGTATGATGGTAAGTGGCCACTGAACTCAACTGACTTCCTTACACTTGCATATCTATCTATCTATATGTGTGTATGTATGTATGTATGTACATCATAAATATCAAACCGCGAGAAATTTCGAATGCATAAAGAAGTGAATGTATTTACTATTATCGCACCCATCTATGCATCTATCCAGTTTTTCATCTATATCTATACATAAATGTATACATTTTCATATGTTACTCATCCATCCATCCATATATATATATATATGTATATTCATCTTCACAGCATATTTGATTAGTAAAGAGCATACAAAAGTGATGAGAAGAGGTAAAGAAAATGATAAAGATGAGCTCATGTGCTTCGATGATCTTTACCTTAGCAGTAGAACAGGTGCCTAGCATTTCTTCGTTTATTGTGTTGTCTCGATTGTACATGTAGTGCAGTATTCGTCTAGCATGATTGTGTTGATTATTGAGTGATGTAATCAATTTCATCTTCATATCCGCATATATATATATGTATATGTTTATGTATACATTATCATTCATTCAATTCACTCTGATGTATGTGTGTGTAAAGTGTCTACCTATATTATTTCACTGATGAACTCTCCATCTATGCACGTATTTATATATATGTGTATACACATACAGGACATTGGCTGGAAGGGGACGATAATTACATCAAATTCAAGAGAGATATTGCCAGACTCTCTGGAGAGCCATCCGAGGCATTAAAAATTTCTGAAAGAGCTATGGATGTTGAAGCAAGTGGAACTGGACTATATCAGAGCTATTGTACTCGTGATCAACAAAAACCTACAAGTGCACGAATAAAACTTTATCAACGTACAGAAAATTTATTCCCACGTACGATTTCTAATGAAAAAGAAGTGGTTGAGTTACTTCAATCGTTTACAACTCATCCTGTGGAAGTGATTACAACTAGTGAGAAAATGACAATGGCACAACAAATACGAACATTTAATGATTTTGATATTCTTGTTACTACACATGGTGCTCATCTTGCTAATGGCATCTTTTCTATGCATCCATTTACATTAGCTGTAGTAGAAATTGTTCCTTTTGTTTATGATAGTACATTTTTCCGTAATTATGATACTGATATCGGTTTCGCTGATTATGTCATATCATCTGGTCACTTGACACCTAAATCAAAAATCCCTAATGGTAAAAATGGTACACAACCGTTTTGTGCTTTCCTTAAATATCAAGATTTTGAAAATAGGAAATGTAGATCTACACATATTTCTAATCCACCCAGGTTGTCTCAGAACTGGATGACATGTACACAAAGTTTTCATTCCCGATCGTGTGATACTTATGTGAACATTACTATTTTGCGTAACGACATGAACAATCTAATAACGAAGAACTTGTGTCACTCCCAAAATACGAATTTAGTCGTGCATGATAGATGAAACACAAGGTTGAGAGATACTGATAAGTAGACTATCTAGAAGTAGAAGTAGAAGTACGTACTTCCAGGTATACTAGGAAGTACATATGTTGAAAAGGAGGAAGAAGACATTTCTACAGACGGATAGAGTAATAGTAGGAATAATAGTTTGAATCAGGCATTTTTTGATTTGAAATTTTCATTGGCTTGTGGCGAATCTAGGATGTAGAGTTGTTTACTCTGCTTGCTGCAATGATGTGTGTGTGTGTGTGTGCGATGTGTACGTAGAAGTGTAGAAGTAGAAGTAAGAAGTAACAAGCACTTCTAGCTTCTAGCTTCTAGTTCTAGTCCTAGTCCTAGTCTTAGTACTAGTACTAGTACTAGAGTACTAGTACTAGTTATTAATTAATGAGCTACAGTAGCTACGTAAGCATCAAGCATCCTAGTCTAGCTAGTAGCTAGTATTAGTATTAGTAGAAGTAGAAGTACAACTTATCATAATTATTAAAACTTCTAGAAGCTAGAAGGGTACTTCTACATAGAAGCTAATAGCTAATAGAAGTAGAAAATAGAAGATAGAAGTAGCTAACATCTACTGCATTACATATTAATATTACATATTACATATAATATACTGACTGAAGATTGAAGTATATATAGTTCTGATTCTGATGAACATACTTTTACTGTATCAAGGAAAGATAGAAATATGTGTAACTTTTTCTAATCAATTCACAATCAGTGATCACCGTCATCATCGTCATTTGGCAGCATCGTTGTTGTTTTTAGCGTTGGGCGACAGTAAATCCAAGGTATCAGAAAATTCACTGGATTCAAAGGGTCCCAAAGCTGATCCTGCCGTCATATCGATGGGAGGTAGCGCTGCTGCAACATTTGCGATCTCTTTATTATTTTCTCCCTCACTGCTACTTGAGTTTTGCATCACAATGCGACCCTCTAACTCAGCTATATATAATCGTAAGGCAGTCATTCGTTTCCTATTCCTTTCCAAAATACCCAATGGATTCATGTTTTCAGCTGAATTTGTCGGTGTTGATACAAATCCATTTCCATTCAAACCAAATCCTCCATCGCCTGCTGCTGCCTGAGGATTTACTCCTGTCATCAGTCCGTCCTCTCTACTTCTTGTTCTATTACCTTTCTTATTACCACTACTACTTGTCGGAGGTAAGAAGGAAGAAGTTGATGGACTTCTCGAGGTGAATGTAGCAGCCGCTTTTTCTTGTGCCTTGATCTGTGCAGCCATTTTCTCTGCTTGTACTCTAGCAAGATGTGTCAATCGACCTGTAGCCGCTTGTACACTTGACTTTATTGTTTTGTTTTTTTCTCTCTGCTTATTAATCTCATCAATCAATTCTAAATTTTTCTTCATCATAGACGATGTACTGCTTGTATGTGACTGCACTTCATTCTCCAAAGCACCTTTCAGTTGTGATACACTTTTTTGAAGAAATTCCTTGTGTCGTTCATATTCATCCGTTACTTCAGGATCCATCGTAGTCTTCACCTCCTGATTACCACTATGTGTAGCAACAAGCTTATCAACACTAGCTTGCAGTTTCACTGGATCTAAAATATCTCCCATACATAATTGTAAATCTGCTTTAAATCCTTTCACTGTTTGCTCCAATTTTTTTGCTTGTGATCTCTTTTGTTGGATTTCATCTTGAGTTTCATTAATACGTACACGTAAAGAACCTATGACCCCATCAAGATTAGCATTACTCTTATGATATTTTTCTAATTCATCATCCATAGATCTTATTTGCTCCTTCATACCAGCTATCTCTTGCTGTCTTGGTTCAATTTGTCGTTTTAATTCTCGGATTTTAAAGTCCAATACAAATTTAAACTTGTCTAATTCTTGATTCTTCTTTTTAAGCTCATAAATACGTTTTTCTTTCTCACCAATTGTAGCATCTCTACTCTTAATATCTTTTTTATGTACAGATATTTCTTTTTCTAAAATTTTGATTTGTCCATGAATTTCTTTTTCTTTCTCTTTTAGACTGATTTCTTC
>JACLAD010007330.1_pt1 | contig 17968 bp, 15 predicted proteins | sample 8027901 | NCBI WGS metagenome assembly JACLAD01 (sample SAMN15725071, study PRJNA655200) | protist metagenome | isolation source: fluorescence activated cell sorting (FACS) single amplified genomes of... | place: Spain: Blaines Bay Microbial Observatory, Mediterranean Sea | collected 2016-07-05 | reverse complement strand
CGTGAAGGAGATAGTGTTGGATCAACGGTAGGATCTGTGGTAGGATCATTGGTTGGATCTATGGTAGGATCAGATGTTGGGTCGTTGGTTGGATTACCAGAAGGATTTGTAGTAGGATTTGTTGTTGAATCTTTTGTTGGCGCTAAATAATTTGATGTGCTCGTAATTATGTGATGTTTATCTCCGATGTTTGTACATACCGTTTGTTGATGATGTTGGATGAGCGGTTGGAATCTGTGTGGGAGATGTAGTGGGATATGCTGTATCTAATACGTTTCCCCATAGAACTACGTTGTCAACATTACAATCGTAAACACTGTAGTATGGTTTGAATTTTATAAATAACAAGGTTGCACCACATATTTCTGCATCTGGTATAGCAACCTCTTGATTAGCATATGGAGACATGGAGGTTGTTGAGGGAGCGGGTGATGACCGTCCAAAAGATGCTAAAATTGTCTCTGGTTCGCTGTCATATGAATAATAAACACTACATTGATACGAAGTGTAAAAATCTGCTCTCAACACCAAATTATTGTACATGTTGATATTGCTGTATTGTTTTGTAGCGAAATAACTTGTACTACCCATAAAAATGCAATTTGTAGAAAAACAATTAGATGTTGTAATAGATGAATATTGAAATGTCCACGAGGAATCAGCAACATCACAGCCATCAAATTCAATCAAATAATCACCAAATAAATAAAAGTGATCAATATAACAATATTCATTATTATATAATGCATTATTCCAAAATTTGATACTTAAATTCGTATAACCAGCATCTACGTGATCAGGAACAGTATATGTTTCATTTAAATATGTTTGCACTGTCGTTCCAGAACTGATACGATATTGAGCCAAAGAAAATGAATTATCATCAAATGCATAATCGAGACGACATAGTTTACCGGAAGGCATAGTGCTCAATGCCCAATCATACTGTATATTAAGATTTACATATTGACTCACATCAATGGTTATCACCATTTCCGAATCAATGGTGGTCGATGCCTCATTCCCTCCCAATCTGGCACATTTATCACCACTGCCTCCAGGACAATTTACTGCATTTAAACCTGTTGTATAACTTCCTGTAAATGTCCATCCTGTGGATGTTGGATCGTTCATATTGTCCTTAAATATTGTCACTGTAAACAAACACAAAAACAGAGAGAAATCAGAATCACTTCAAAGAGATTGTATACCTCTCTTTGGTGTACCATCATTCTCATTGCAGCTGTACTTAGAAAAAATGTCATCATTCACCACAACTGGTTGTTGTCCTTTGTTTACATTTAAAAATACTTTTTGATCCCAAATGAAATATACAGGATTTGTACCATTATATATAAATCCATAATACATAATATAATTTGACCATTCATCATTACAATATTGACCTGAATCATTATACCGTTGCCATGGTTGTATTTGATCTGAATTACAAAACATATCAATATTATAATAATAACCTGATTCATCCTTAATAATTATTGAATCAATACCAACTGAATCATCGGCAGAAGCTGTCATTTCTAAGCTAAATCCGCTGGAAAATTCACAAAACGTATTGCTTTGAGCACCAAACGTTTTTATGTATGTTTTACTCTGTTGATTTGGTATTAAATTGGTCCATTGATATTCATTTGTATCCCAATGCAATGTCAATGAATATGTTGATGATGACTCAGCACCTTCGATGCCTAATGTAGTTACGCCAATTTGCTGTATTTCTGTAAACAAACAACAATCACAAAAACATGCATTGTTTGATGGTATATCAAGATTGTTGGTATCAACATAGTTTTTTGTATACATATTGCTTCATAATATATAGCAACATCGACGCAGAGTATATATACATAACTTGGTGGTTTGATAGCTCCTTCGTGTGCTTGATTTGGATAATTCAATACATTGGATCTAAACTGAGCATATGATATTTTTAAAACAGCATTTTGTTTATTGCCCATTGCATAATTATTATATGAATATCTTTGTGACCAATAACAGCATTCCAGACTTTCTAAAGAAGTGCCTCTAGCCTCTGTTTGTTTAAATTGTTTGGGTAAACAGAATGTATCAATATCATAATAATTACTGTCATCATCGACGACTCTTATTCTTTCAATACGAATTAAATCATTGGTATTATTTCCAATTAATTCAAGTTTCATTTCATAGGTATTCGATGACAATGAATTTGTAATTAATGTTGCATTTGGATTGAGATCGCCCGACGTGCACATATAGTATTTGTTTGATTCAATAATAGTTTCATTTATAATACATTGCCATTGCTCGAGATTCCACGATAATAATAGCTTAACCACAGCAGTCGTTCCAGACAATACATCAGATGATGTTGTAAATCCAAAGGATGATACATCTGTCTGTGACATACCCACTTCCAGAAAGCATATCAAAATTGTCAGCAACATTGACATGGTTTGCTTTTTGCAAAAAGCTAAAGATTTTGAATGAAAACTTACTTTCCAAAACGAGTTAAAAACAAGAACGCATTCTCGGACTAGGAGTTGTAACCTATTTTAAAACCATGATGGTCAGACGCAATGTTAAGCAACTAACATATATTTTCCTTCTAAGAATGTTAACGACGTAGAATGCTGATTACTCCCATTATCAAACGTGAAATAAACCAATTCTGCATCAGATCCATCCACATCAACACAATCTTGTTTTTCAGTTTTATAAGCTCTTAAAATATTTGATAAATCCTCATGAAAAGTTGTCAATAATCTCTCATTTGTATTCATCATTAAATATTGACTTCCATCCTGCCCTTTATATACATTAATATTCATAATATCATCGTTACAAATAGTATTTGTTTCATTTATACATTGATAATTTCCAATCAACAATTCATAATTTGGTGGCAATGTATAACTATTATTCTCATATTGTTGCAAAATTCCATCCAGGACTGGTAATATCATATGCAACACAGCATTTGTCCAAACATATCCATCTGATACATCCGATACCAATGCCGATGTAAAAACACCTAATTTATATTCCGGTACCAACATTAAAGATGATCTAAACCCACTTAATTCTCCTTGTTTACCTCTAAACCATATTGATTTCATCCTACCTGTTGTAGTGTTAAATAGTTCATATGTCATTTCAAATGGTAATCCAACAACTTCTGATAAATCATTTAATAATGTTTGTGGCTCTAATATTTCATTGATTGTAGAACCATCCAATATTTGATTCACTGTGTTGTTGACAGTATAATTATTTCTAAACATAAACATCATGAATTTGGCTAAATCATTAGCATTTGCGATCATTCCACCACAAGGATTAATCCATGATAATGAAGTTCTCGGAGCAGGAATGGCCTCATTATTTTCATTGTAGGTTACTCCAACAGCCATATAATTATCCAATACATTTTGTGAATAATTAAAACCTGAATATGTTGAGAAATTTAATCCATTTAAGATATGCTTTTTTATCATTTCTTCATAACATCCATCACAAAATAATTTCTCAATTGCTCTTCCTAATAAACTAAAACCTAAATTTGAATAATGATACGCATGGTATTGAGGTAAAATTAAGTATCTTTCAGATAATGTTTCCAATATTTTAGTTTCATTACAATTGGTAGAATGCCATGGACACTCTGGGGTTGCTCTGCCTAAACCGCTTGTATGAGATGCTAATTGTCTTAATTTTAAAGGCTCATTTGTATCATAAATAGATTTAATGGAAAAATTCGGTATAAATTTCGTAATTGGATCATTTAATGACAACATGTTATTGTCACGTAAATAATAAGTGAATAAACTGGTGAATACTTTTGTAATTGATCCAAGTTCCACTAAATCATTTCCATTTGGAGATCGTGATGATGCATTAAAATAATTAACTTTTCCATAACCTTTGGTGAATATTTGTTGTTGATCATAAACGATTGTAGTAATTAATCCTGGTGTTTGTTTGGTCACACTTTCCAAATATGTGTCAACTTGTTGCAATATAGAATTAAATGCAGATGAATCTACTGGAACTATATTAGGATAACGTGGACAGCTTTGTGCTGTACACCATTTGTTCCAGATTATGACAGTTGAAACTAGAATAAGTATCAACATCTTTGAAGTAAAAAGATGTCAGCTTTAAAATTGATTGATAACATTATTGATAATATTGATGACTATTTGCAAAATAGGATTGATAAAATATTTCAAATAGGATTTAATAAATGCGCTACACGCAGTATGGGTGAATGGTTTGATAATAACGGTATATCATCACGACATTGGATTGATGTTCCAACAAAACAACAACGTGATCTTTATCAATTTAAACAATATATTGGTACAAATCGTGTAATTGGAAGAAAAATATATAATAATTATTCAAATAATAAAGCATTATTAGATAATTATGATGAATACACATTTTATGGTGATTTTGGTGTTTTCATTCAAAAATCACAAGATTATGATTTGAAGTTTTTAAATAATTCTAATGCCTCAAAAATGTCTATTTATAAATTATTGATTAAACAGTATCCAAATTCTGTTTATATTTTGAATATAAGGAATGTTAATAAATGGTTAAAATCACGTTTTTTACATTATAAAGATGATTATTTTCCGTTAGAAAATCTCAAAAAAGGTCTCAATATTCATGATAATGTCAAATTAGTATTTGGATGGAAACAGTTATGGTATGATTATATATGCAATGTATTGGATTATTTCAATACAAATGATATTATGGATAGATTGTTGATTTATAATTTGGATATTGATTCAACTCATAAATTTATATCATTTTTTGATGAATATGGTATTAAATTATTTATTAAAGATTGTGATGACATTGCAGGTAAAACAAAACCAACAGGAAATAGATTAAATGAATGGAATGAAATAATCAAACAACATCCAGATTTAATGGAAACTGAATCAAATGAATATACAAATATTTTGAATCAATGTTCTCAGAGAAACATTAATATTCGTTATATACATTGAGATTTGATATTTGATATCGTATTTGATACAATATTTGAGATTCACTGTTATTTGATATTTCTAATTGAATGGATATGAATTATATGAGTCTCTAGTTACTGTTTTTAATTCATATTTGTTATTCCCAGCAAATCAAATAATCTTTTATTTCTTCCCTGATCTATATCGACGGCAAACGAAAGCTTCACAGAAACCGTTTTTGCTAAAATAGTGGATCAAGGTGAGGCAAGATACGTTGTTATAATATTACGGGCTGGTTTATTCAAAATTAATTATCATTAAATAATTCAGAATGGATATCATTGAGAATGATATATTTATTTTCCATTAAATAAAATAAAACAAAAATCACCTTCAGCCTCAACCTCTTTCTCATCATCGCTCATCCTCAATCTTCCCGTTTTTCTCATTTTCCTCAAATCTCAACATCCTCAAACTCTGTATTTATATATTGATATTTGATATTTGATATCATATTTGATACAATATTTGACATTCACTGTTATTTGATATTTGTAATTGAGTGAATATGAATTATATGAGTCTCTATATTTACTGTTTTTAATTCACAGAAACCGTTTTTGCTAAAATAGTGGATCAAGGTGAGGCAAGATATTATATTACGTATTGGTTTTATTTTTAATTCAAAATTAATTATCATTAAATAATTCATGAATGGATATCATTGAGAGTCATATATTTATTATACATTAAATTAATCAATATTTTGCATGTCATCGTCTTCATCATCATCATCATCCTCATTTTCAGCCCACGTTTGATATATTTTGTCATCATCAACTTGATGTTTTTTATATCTCTCAGCTTCCTGAGCATATTTTGCTTTATTTTTAATCATATCCTGCATATAATTCATTGCCTGCAAATTATATCCAATTTTATTTCTATACGCTGTTAATTCTTTTTTTGAAATATCCTTTAATCGTTTTAATTGTATTTTTAAATCCTGTGTTGACATTAATTGTTGATGATGATATTTAACTAAAAATAATGAGCAACGAATCATTTTTTCAATTTCTAATCTATTCTTTATACACCATTCTAAATAATAAAATATTGATGATAGATATTCAAATGGTAATATCATTAATACCTCTTCCATGTCACAGGTTGGTATTGCACTCAATCTCTTATACATATATTTTTCAACAGATTCTGTTCCACCAATTCTTAATCGCGGATTTATTACATATTTTGTTTCATTTTTTATACAAAACTTTCTTTTCTCAATATCATTATCACAAATTTGTATGGCTTCAATTAATGATTCACCTCTTTCAATGGATGACATTGTTTTTTTTGATGCTTTATGTGATTCAATTATTCCATCATTAATTAATCCTGATCCTTGAATGACTGTTGGTTGTTTTTTATCTTTCTCACGAACTAAATCAGCATCAAATAGATGCTCTAATTCTTTCTGTTCTTCTTGTAATGGAAATAATGGTTCATTGCTTTCTATATACATTCTAAATGATCGATCACCACCGCTTGAAACTAATAATTGTCCGCTTTTATTAATATCCATACACCAAACTTCTCCATTATGTCCATGTATTTCTTGTATTTTTCTAAATTTATCAGCGTCCCAATATTTAATTAATCCATCTTTTGAACAGGAATAGAAATAATGGGTATTAATAACAAATTTAATCTGCATTATACTATCACTGTGAGCAAATAACGATTTCTTACAATCTCCATGATCAATACCCCAAATTTTAATATTTTTATCAGCGGATCCAGAAACTAATAATGTTGAATCTGATGATATATCCATACCAAATGCAGGTAATTTATGTCCAAATAAAGTTAAATAAAATTTCATTGTGTCAAAGAAGAAAATCTGTATAGTATTATCCAATAACGACGCTGCTAAATATTTACCATTAGCACTAGATACAACACATAATACTTCATCTTGTAATTTAACACTTTTTTTTAATGTGATACAAAGCTGTTTTATATCATCAATCATTTTTAGATTAAATTTCCATATTTTTATACAACTATCAGCTCCTCCTGTTATTATACCACTTCCATCATGGATTAAACACATTGAATATACCTCACCTTGATGAGCTACACATTTTTGTATTAATTGATTAATCACCAAATCATATATTAATATATTTCCTTGTTTTGTAGCAACAAAAACATGTTTATTACCAGGAGCAAATAAACATTTTAATCCATATTCACATTGTAAATTTCTTATACATTCCATCGATCGAGTATTCCATATTTTTAATTCATTCTTGCACGTTGATGCTATCATGGAATCATCAGAACTAAAATTTAATGATCTTACTGCTGTTCGATGTCCATTCCATTTAATACCTGTTAATTCAATATAATTTGGTAAATATTTTTGTTTCCATTCTTCAATTTTAATAAAATTTAAATCCGCATTAATTGCTGGAACTGGTAAATAAATCATTGATATCATATTATTTACATACGATAATAATAGAGGTTGTAATAATACATTATGCGATGATATATCATGTTTAATCAATGATTCTTTTAATTTTAATAAATTTGATTCATCATCATTTGATATAATTACTTCTTTTGCATTATTATTATTATCATCAATATCCATTGATTTTATATCATCATTATTATGTTTTCGACCATGTCTTGGTTTATTTTTCTTTGCTATCAATGATTTTGCAGATTCCTTTGTTTTTAATGAATTCATTGAAATCAATGTTTTCGAAATATCAATACTATTTAATTTATGTTTTGTTCGTATTGGAGTTAATCCAACCAAATAATCACTACCTTCCAATTTTATATTTATACTTTCTTTTATATCATCCATTGATGAATCATTTGTTTTTTTACTCTTCTTTTCCTGTAATTTCTTCTTTTCTTTTTGTGTTCGAATTTGTAATCTTTTCTTAATCTCTTTATTTGTTCGACAGTAAAATAATTGAATCGTACTTGAATTTGTTTGAGCAAATAATAAATTATTTTGTTCATTATACATAATCTGAGTAATTCTTGTTTTTTTACCCATCATTGATCCACATTCAACTGTCCCTAAACAACGAATACGAATCGATGATACAGTGGAAACCACCAATTTTGGTTCAACTTCTTTTTTATCATTACCTTTCATATCAATATCATCATCATCCTCTTCTTTATCGCTATTATCTGAATCAGTAAATTCTTCATCAGATATAATATGTGGTTCAATTTTCCAACAATAAACCTCTGAATCCAATCCACCTGAAACCATAAATTGTTTATCTTTACTTACATCAAATGACCATATTTCATTCCTATTTAATATTTTATTAATATTCAAAAATTACAAAGCAAAAACAAATGTTTTTTTTTTTTATATAATGTAATGTTCAGTGAACAAGAGGATTCTACTTAGTATCAATAGTAAATTATAAGTAAAACGATACCGTCCTGATAAATCTATTATATGCTAACTTGGGACGACCGATTCATCATAAAATAAAGATGAAGAGATCAGCTAGAAAGCAATGCTAAATAATGTGAAAAATAAGAAGTAAAAAGGTATTGTAATATTTGTCAAATCAGCTAAATATTACGGACATTATAGAAAAGTAATTATATCCAAATGATTATGGGATAATAAATAAGATAATGATAGATATTAAATACTAAACTTATGACCAACAATGGTTTGTACACAAGATTGAGTCTCTAATTCCCATAATTTAAGTGATGTATCCCTTGAGGATGAGATTAACATTTCATTATCTTGATCATTTAATGTCCATTTAATATTTGTATTATTCTCATTATTTAATAATAAATCATTAATTTGTATAAATTGTATATTTGTAATAGGTTTAACATGACCACGTAATCTAAACAATCCTCTCTGAGCAATCATATCCCAAACAATTATGTCTGTATCAAAACCACCCGATGCCATTTTTGTTGAATCATGATTAAATGATAATGATGTTACTCTTGAATTATGTCCATTAAATGTAATTAATAATTTTTGTTCTTTATAATCCCATACTTTTATAGTTCCATCATCATGACCAGATATTATGTGATTATTTATTGGTGATAATAATAATGAGGTTATAATTGATGGAGCAATACCAACATCATTTGAACTATCATTTGCTGGCTGTATCAATGTGCTTATTTTCTTTTTTTCAGCCAAACTCCAAATATGAATATCATGCAATGCTGCACAAAATGCAAATTTACCCGATCCATCGTATACAATGTTGCTACCATTTGATGCAATGATACCAAATGTACTCTTATGTTCTACTGAAAGGTATGATTTTTGAATCGGCATTATTGTTTTTTTAGTGTTTTTCGATTTGAACAGAAACAAAACTACAACAAAAACTGTGTATTTACTCACTTATTTTGAAAACAAACGAAACAGACAATGTCAAACGAGGATGATGATATTGAGGAGGAGTTTGAAGAACAAATTGTTGATGCAACAGATTTGCAATTTGATAATGCAGAACCAGAGAATCTATTGAATGACGCTGATTTTCAAGGCGTCATTGAGAATGTTGCTAATTTACAATTTAATTCACCATCAACTAATAAAACACAGCAACACCAACAACAACAACAACATAACCATTCATATAACAATAACAATAAGAATAATCATTATAATAACAATCATAATACGAACAGATGGAATAATAATAATAATCGAGACAGAGGATATGGGAATAGGAGAGGATATGGAGGGAGAACAAGAGGAAGAGAGAGAGGGAGAGGGAGAGGGAGAGGACGTGATAGATTTCAAATACAATCACGACCGTATCAACAACATAGAAATAATAATAATAATAATAATAATAATCGATATAATTATAATTCATCATCCTTGCACCCTCAGAGTGGAAGAGGACGATCATTCATTCATAATGGACAAAGACAGCCATCGATGAATAATACAAATAATAATAATAATACAAATAAAACAATATCAGATTCAGATATATCATCAAAGTGTGCGTATGCTACAATGTGTATTAATAATCAGGAATATTTATCAGGCGCATTTACCTTAGCTTGGTCATTGATGACTTGTGGATCTAAAGCAGATCGTGTTATTATAATTGATCAAGAAATGGATACAAAATATGGTGAATTGATTGATTTAACAGGATTATTTGATCAAAAATTTGTAATACCACGTAAATTGGAATATATTGCAATACAAAAACGATGGAGAAAATATGCAGAGTCTGGCATTTATGATTGGATCAATACATCATTTAATAAATATTATTGTTTTCAATTAAATCAATATTCACGTATTGTTATGCTTGATGCAGATCAATTATGTTTAAAAAATCCTGATGAATTATTTAAATTACAATGTCCAGCGGGAATATGTTCATTTTACAGTGAATTAAATAATACATTGCAATATAAACACCATGGATATAAAGTACCAAATGCTGATATACGAAGATCATATGAACGTCAATGGGGAATCAGAGGATGTTTATTTATGATTGAACCATCAACGAATACATTTAATGATATAATACAAAGATTAGATTATGAACAAAGGGAAAATGGAGGAATTGGTGATAATAAATGCTTTCTTGGAGCGGATGAGAAATTTTTAACTAAATATTATATGACAACAACTGGTGATTTAGCAGATAGTGATTGGACTCATATTCATTCAAAATTCTCTCGATTATCATATATTGATAAAACATCATTGGCGGAAGATCCATATTTTTTACATTTTTGTACATTTAAACCATGGAAATCTCCAGGTTCTGATAAATGGATTCATGAACAATGGGAGGATATCGCCATTTGGTTATTTGCCTCAGCATCGACATCATTATATATTACAAAACGTTTACAACCTCAATTTGATCAATCATATATTGCTAAAATAGCAAATATTATGTCTCCTGATGCTCAGTTTTATGCAGATGTTTTAAAGCAAGAATGGTCCAAAAAATATTTAGATCCTGCATTGGTTACAAATGCTAAACCAACTGAAGTATTATTAAATTTATATCATATTATGGCAAATTCATATAAAGAGATTCAATTAAAAAAACAAAATCAAACAAAGGATTTAAAGAAAAAAATACAAGAAACAATGAATTTAAATCATGATGAAAAACCTATAAATAATGATAATGACAGTAATGAACAAAAAGAAAATATTGAAATAAATAAAGTATCATCGTTTTGGTCATTTGATTATTCCAAACATTTATTATTATCGGCATTATTAAGTAAAAAAAAAGAGAAAATCCCAGATCGTGTTATATGGCAATTTTGGGATAAATCAGAGGATGAAATACCAGAAAATATTAAATTTTGTATTAATTCAGTTCGTCGTAATAATGCCGGATGGAAACATATATTGATTACACCCGAGAATGTATGGAATTATTTATCTGAAAGAGAAGTTCCATCGAATTTATTATTATTTGAGAGAGCGTGTCATATTTCAGATGTAATCAGAGTGGCATTGTTAGCAAAATATGGAGGAATATATTGTGATTCGACAGTAATTTGTTTTGCAAATTGTCGTTATATGGATTTTAATTTTATTTGGGATGAATTACTGATGGAGAAAGGATATGATTTTGTTGGTTTTAAATATGAAGATCAGAAAACAAAATGGAAGAATGATGAGAAATTTTGTTGTTGGTTTATGGCGACAAAAAAAGATAATGGTTTATTATATTCCTGGTTAAATAAAATAAATATTTTGATGGAAAATAAAACATCAAATAATCAGTTAGATATTATTGATTTATTATATTCAAACAAACATACTCCATTTAAAAAATATGTTGCTTTAGGTCCTGGCATTTTAGATGAATTATTCATTGAATATACTCATTATCACACAAATTTTAAATATAAATTATTTGATCCACGGGATTTTGCGTTATTAGATCAATTCTTTAATTATGAACAACTTTGGTATTTAAATTCTAATCAAGAATGGAATTTTAAAGAATGGTTTGATACCAAATCACCTCATTTTATTAAACTATTTTGTGCTGATAAAGGAACAAAGGAATTATATAAAATATTAAAACAAAAATACAATTATTCACAGGATAAACAAGTTAAATTACAGGATATTATGGATTCGGGATTAATTCTTTCTGACATATTTCAATTCGTATAATAATAACATTTTATATTTATTTATTATTTAAAATTAATGTATTATTTCTTTAATTTACCCGTTGTTCAATTTCATTTAAAACTTATTAAAGTCGGTCAGGTTTCAGGTGCTGTAGTTGTAGCAAGTATTGTAACTCTAAATACTGCTCAAAAGTTTACAACTAACAATTATAAAAATACACCATTTAGTATACAGTATTATATTATGCATAAAATGTATTCATATTTTCTTGTTTTGCTATTTGATTTTTTAATTTAACATTCTTTTTATTCTTTGTTGTTCCATTCTTTTTGAAAAATATTTGTTGTTTCAATCTATTGCTCATTGTTGATGGTGCTTCCATTTTTAAATTATGTTTTGTTATTTTTCCATTTCGCTGTTTAACTTCAACTAACTTATTCTCCAATTTATCCCTCATTATATCCTCCAATTCAGATAAACTTTTATTCATATTTTTCTCATCAATTAGTGTTTCATAAAGGCCATTTATTAATAAACTCCCTTTTGTTTTAGTACCATATGATTGATATGGTTCTGTATTGGGATAAAATATTATTCTGTTCTTATTTGGATGTGATAATTCTTCGTTCAAATACCCTTTATCAACATTACCTGGTCCATACGATTGCCATTCTTCATTATCATTATATTTCTTCTCTTCATTATCATCTCCTTTAATTGGCATTGCATCCTGATTTCCTCTACATGCATCAACAAAATAAAACTTCATTGCATTCACTTTATTTCTAACATGCATCCCGTTAAAAGCACATTCTAATTCTGTTCTATCCATTGTATTATATTTATAAAATACATCATTTTTATGCTCAACTGTTGCATAATAATCACTCAGGATCAATGTATCCTTTGTACCATGACCAGAATAAACCACAATGATACCATCATAGCTGCCTTTACTAAATTGTATTTGTGAAGTTTTTATAATAATATTCAAATCATCTAATGTATACTATCTTTATTTGCAATCATATCATAATTATATGTTTCAACAAATGCATCTATGATATGTTGCGAATCTTTCTGTGCACCGACTAGATTCTCCAATTTATATTTACTATTTTTATCTCCATCATATTCTGCAATGCAAATCATTACAAGTAATATTTTTGATAAATATGTATTGTTACCATCTTCAGATTGCATTTTTTCCCTTTTTCCTACATACAATCTTGGTTCAGAATCAGAAAACAATCGGGCAAATAAACTTGGTTTTTTTCTTAACCATAAATAAGCAGTACAACCTCTTAAATCGTGAGTTTTATTATAAGACCATATCCATCTTAAAATCCTGACATTATCATCACGCATTTTTGCAAAGCTACTATCTCTCCAATTGTAAGGATATAAGGTATATTGAGCACAAAATGTAGTATAATTGTCATTTAAAATGTGACAAAGTTGTTGCATAATATCAGTTATTGTTTCTCCTTTTAATTCTAAATGACACCGCGAGCGTCCCTCCTCAAGACAGACCTTCACATCTGCTTTGAAACTCAAGACAATTAGGTCTCCATTTTGAATATTATAACCACGTAATGTCTCACCATTATCGAATGACTTTGCCATATCCATTCCAGCAAATCTTAAATTGGCGTAGATAGGATATTCTCTCTCTTTCGTGTTATATGCTCTCAGTTTCTCTTTGACTTGAAATATCGTGCTATATGGGTGGAATTCCACAGCAATGGTATGTCCTGTTGGATGTTGAATAAATATTTTCATTTTGTCGCCAAGGTATGATGTTCAGTTTCCCATTTTCAAAAATTGTTACTTGAGTTTGTAATAATAATGTCTGTCAATGGAAATCTAATATGTTATCTTTATTCTCAAATTGAATAAGAATGGCAAACTTTGAGAGTCAAGAACAAGAAGAAGAGTGGTTACAAGATATGATGAGCGCTAATTCCTTTGTATTTTCTCAAGAAGGTAACGATCTCTTCAATGATGAACCGAATCAACAACACAATGACAATGAAGAGGACAGTTATGATGATAATTATGAACGTAAAAAAATTGAAATGCAGGAACCAAACTATGAACAAAATTATAGCACACCACGTGATGTTCAAGTAATCAAAAACGATGATGATGATGAGAATGAATCATCAGAAACAGAGGATGAAGAAGAAGAAGAAGTGGAAGATTCAAGCACTATAAGTGATATTGACGGAGATATTGATGATGAGAATAATGAATTAAATGAAGATAAACATGATATAGATAAATATAAAAACAATATTATAAATTATATAGCACCCAATTATTATCCAGATGAAATTGAGAAATTAACGCGAGCAAAAAGAGGACATCATGCTGAATTGAACAGATATATTAATCCATTCACATTAACATATATTGGTATTTATGAGAAATTAGATGAACCTCAATATTATATAAAATGGATAAATTATAAATATGAATCAGATAATACAGCATTTATGTTAATGCTTAGTCTGATTATCATGATATTAGCATCGATTCACGTTTCTTTTACGAGTTTTGTGCTTAATAAATGTTTCTGATTTTAATTAATGTACAAAATGAATAACACACCAATACCATATACTATATTTAGCCGATATTACGTTGCTCGTATTTAGTATCGGTTTGATTGGAATAATGATGGTATTATATATTGCTAAAGTTGTATTAAATAAAAAAAATTGGAAAACAATACTCGTATTTTTGGCGACCATTGGATTGATCATAGTCATCGCTTGGATGGTTTTTGCACATTCTCTCGGAATGAAAAGTTAAAATTAATTTGTTATTATATATCCATACTTTAGCAACACATTAATAATTGTATTTAGATGAAAAAATATTGGTAACAATGGCAATTGGAGCAGCTGTAGTGATTGCAATATGTATTTCAGTTTATTTAATAGCAAATAATATAAACAGCATTGATTGCTATGTAGTATGTACAGGATCCGCTGCTTTATACATTATAATTCAACATACTTTGGCTGCAAACCTTAGCACAGACAAATTTTTAATATATTTCTCATTGTTACTATTTGTATCTACATTAACTGGATATATACCATTTAAACATTATTTTATTTTGATTATAATATTATGGATTGAATATAATATCTCTGGTTTTGCTCGATTTGCTGAATATATTGCAGTTGGAAATAAATCAAATAATACAGAAAATAATGTGGTTACAGAATCGATTAAGTTTGATTATGATATAAAAGAAGAGTCCATGACAGGATATCAACTCATATTTACAAATATTATATTATTAATATTATTTACTATTCTTGGTCTTATCGTTTATCGTAAAGAGAAAGAAAATCGTTACGAATATTTAGAATTTCAATTTATGATTCAACAGAAACAAAATCGGGAAAAAATAAACAATGAAAATAATAATATAAAAATTGATAATAAAGAGATTAAAAATAAAATATTTGATATATTGCCTAAAATCGATGAATTAGATGGTCCGTCTGATGATGAATCAATATCATCGTTAAGTAATGAACATAGAAATCGTCGATTAAGTGATCCATCCAATGATAATGAGAATATTCATCTTAACAAAGCAATCGCTGCTTTACCTCAACCAATATATCGATTACAATCAAATATAGGAAATAATAATCAGAATAATGATGATATGGAAAGACAATGGACTCAAACTTCAAGTATTTATTCTCCAGATGATCATTATAGTAATATTGGAGGAGGAATATATTTCAATCGAGCTAAATGCAATAAACTCCTTTATCAAACGGCAAAGAAATTAATTCAAAGTAAACAAAACAAAGAAAACAAAGAAAACCAAGCAAACTCAGTGATGGATCAAATTATTTTTGATGGTGAAATAAGAATGAGTCCTTTTAATACATTGGGTGCTATATTTGGTCATATGTCCAACTGTCAGAGACCTCAATATATTCCACGTCAAATGCAGCGTATAATGCATAATGCAGCTAAAAATGCACCGGAATTTGATGGATTAAGTAACAATGAAAAGGAGAATGCAATGAAACATAATGAACAGGAAATGAATAATAAACACGAAAAGAAAGAATTATGGTCAATTACACATATTCCATATTGGTACATGACAATGAATAATATATTGCATGGATATCGGAATAATATTGATTTTAAAACTGCTATTTACTCTTTATTTTGTTGTTGGAAACATAATGAATTAATTAATATATGGATTGATTATATATTGTCATTATTACAAATTGTATGGATATGTTATATGTGTTTTGTGGATGATTCATTTTATAAATTACAACCATTACAAACAAAAATTATCGTTTTGTTGTGTTTATCAATTGGGATATTAAGAGGATTTGTATCTGGAACTTGTCATTTATTGCATTGTATGAATGAAGAAATCAGTCGTTTTTGTTGGAATATTGATTATATTTTTTTATTATTATTCCAATGCGTATTAACCATGATTTGGATTCATTTTATATTTTTTTGTAATATAAATCAACAAATTTTATTTGGTTTTTGTTGTATAATTTTATCATTTACATCAATGATAAGTGCCATTTTTCAAAAACAGCCATTGTTAAAAGATGTAAGTATATTTTTCGCGATATGTTATAATTATATATTTTTATTTGGATATGTTGTGATTGTAATAAGTATGAATGATAATGATATGCCATGGATATTGGTTTTATATTGGTTTCTTGGATTTATTTCATTAACCATTGGATGTTTAATTAAATATTTTGAAATTCCGGAGATTTGGTTCTTACGGAAACATATAAAAGAACTGTTAGGTGATCAGGAATTGAATACATTAAAAGCTATGAATGATAAAGGAAAATACGTGGAGATTGATAAAAGATTGAACGAAATTAAATTATCGAGATTAGCATATAATGACAAAAGTGATAAATATTGTATTTATTATTTCGGACATTCACATAATTTATATCACTTATTTTTTCATGGCTTATTGTTTATAAATATTTTTGCTTTCAGAGAATATTTAAACTGGAGACTGGATAACAAATGCTAATGAAATATAAACTTCTTTCATTTGTTTTTTTTTTGTGTAGTATATGATATATGTTTTTCCAAAGAGAGCCTAGTTTCAGAAAGAAGAGGTATAAAAAGAACATTACAGAGTATTATTATTATATTATTATTCAATAACAAATAAACAAACAAACAAACAAACAGTCTGTGAGCTATATATATATTATAGCTGATCATGAGCAACAGCTTCATCAACAACATGATGTAATAAATCCTTTAATGCAGCAACCTGTGATCCACCTCTTTTGCACCAATGCAGAAATTCTTTCATATTTAACTCACCGTCACGATTTTGATCTGCAAATAAAAATATTTCTCGAACCAATGCATTTGCTGTGATTTTAGCGATTGTTCTATATTCATTTTGATCAATATCAATATATAATTCATCCGCGTCTTTATAATTTTTTAATCCCGATAAATGATATTTTGCCTCCAATAAAGCAGTTAAAAATGCTCTAAATTGGCACGCTTTGTACCCCGATTCATGCCACGTTTTATACCACGTATTCAATCAATAACAATGAAACAGCGAATCCATATGTTACGGAGGAAACAACCATTTTTGTTAAATCGGTCGGCATTGACAATATATGGTGGATTAATCACATCATTTGGTGCTGCTTCTTATATGTTATTAAACAAAGGAGCAAAATGTGAGAGAGCAGATCTTAATCTGCGTTTAGTCATAATGGTGTATATG
>JACLAD010009777.1_pt1 | contig 17978 bp, 14 predicted proteins | sample 8027901 | NCBI WGS metagenome assembly JACLAD01 (sample SAMN15725071, study PRJNA655200) | protist metagenome | isolation source: fluorescence activated cell sorting (FACS) single amplified genomes of... | place: Spain: Blaines Bay Microbial Observatory, Mediterranean Sea | collected 2016-07-05 | reverse complement strand
CCTTACACGGATGGAGTGATCTGCGGAAAGGTCGCCAATTATGCAAAGCGGCATCATCATCCAGATCGGTTGACCCATCCCTTGAAGCGAGTTGGACCCAAGGGTACAGGGATTCGTGCGTTTGAAAAGATATCCTGGGCAGAAGCGCTGGATCTGACGGTGACAGCCCTCAAGCAAATTGCTGAAACACATGGGCCGGAGAGCATCTGGCCCTATTTTTATGCCGGCACGATGGGTTGGGTTCAACGAGATGGAATTGAGCGACTTCGGCATGTGATGGGCTATTCTAGGCAACACTCGACGATCTGTGTGGGGCTGTCTGATGCGGGTTGGCTGGTGGGGGCTGGAGAGAAGCGGGGCATAGATGCCAGGGAGATCAGTGAAACAGATCTGCTGGTTGTCTGGGGTGGAAATCCAGTCAATACCCAGATCAACGTCATCCATCGATTTCAGCAGGCCCGAAGACATCGTGGGACCCAGCTAGTGGTGGTTGATCCTTACACGACGGATACCGCAAAGCGAGCAGATTTGCACCTTCGGTTGCAACCTGGAACAGATGGGGCGTTGGCTTGTGCCGTGATGCACATCTTGTTTCGCGATGGTCTGGCAGATTGGGACTATCTGAACAAATACTCGGATGATCCTCAAGGATTGACAGAGCATTTACAGCTGCGAACTCCAGCATGGGCTGCTTCCATTACAGGCTTAGCTGTCAGTGAGATTGAACAGTTTGCGGAGCTTTACGGAAGAAATCTCAGAAGTTTCTTGCGCTTGGGCTACGGATTCACCCGCTCCCGAAATGGAGCCTCCAACATGCACGCAGTCAGCTGTTTGCCAATGGTCACAGGTGCCTGGCAATATCCTGGTGGGGGGGCTCTTTATAGCAATTCGGGCATGTGCGCCTTTGATGTGTCCGAGATCAAAGGCTTGGATCAACTGGATCCGGCCACAAGAGTTTTGGATCAGTCGAGAATTGGGCCAATCCTGTGTGGTCATCCTCAAGATCTACAAGGTGGACCTCCCATCAGGGCCATCTTCATTCAGAATACGAATCCGATGGTTGTGGCACCAGAGACAGACTTGGTTCGACAAGGGTTTTCCAGGGATGATCTCTTCATTTGCGTTCACGAACAATTCCTGACCGAAACTGCTGAAATGGCCGATGTGGTGCTGCCTGCAACCACCTTTTTGGAACACGATGATTGCTATTCAGCTGGGGGTCATACCTTTTTCCAGATCGCCAAGGCTGTAGTTCCACCCCTTGGAGAATGTCGATCAAACCACTGGGTGATTCAGGAACTTGCGATGCGGCTGGAAGCCGAGCACCGAGGATTTCTGAAGAGTGAATGGGAATTGATTACAGGCATGCTGCAGAAATCCGGCTATCAAGAAAAGATTCCGCTCGAAGAAAAAAGTTTTGAAATTGATTTGGATCTTGGTTTTGAAAAAATGCACTTTTTGGATGGCTTTGGTCACAAAGATCGAAAGTTCCATTTCAGAGCAGATTGGACCTATTGGGGTCAGGCAAACCAGAAGATGCCGACGTTTCCGGATCATTGGGAAGTGCGAGATCGTCTATCCCATGAAAAGCTGTATCGCCTGATCACGCCTCCTGCAAGATGGTTTCTCAACTCGACCTTTAACGAGATGTCCCTTTCTCAGGATCGCTTGCTGTCACCAAAAGCGTGGATGCATCCGAGTGATCTGAAACAGGAGGGATTAGAAAACGCTGGGCAGATTAAAGTAGGCAATGAGCGAGGTGAGATCGAAATCGCCTTGGAAGCCAATGAAGAGGTGCGGCCTGGCCTGGTCGTAATTGAAGGGCTGTGGGCAAACCGAGCGTTTCCAGCTGCAAAAGGTGTCAATACGCTCACTTCGGCGGATTTGGCTTTCCCAAATGGAGGTGCGGTTTTTCACGATACAACCGTCTGGGTGAGAGCTTCTTGATTATCTATACAATTTTTCTTAGAGAGTGTTCCGGTTTAGCAAGAATTTTAGATTTTTTTGGAAAATTCCTATTTCATAACAATTATTTGAGTCTTTTCATGTCTTCAACATTTCATCAGGTAATCACAGATGTGGATCAAAATCTTTGGATTGATTCACTAGAGTTGAATGAACAGAACTTATCCACAAACTCCTCCTCAAATTGGGAAATTAAAAAGTCCACTTTGCAGGGAGGCCTGCAGCAGGGGATTGATTTGATCGAGGTGAATAATGGGAATTTTTCTTTTGCCGTGGTCCCAACTCGAGGGATGGGGATTTGGAGAGGATCCTATTCGGACAAGAATCTCGGCTGGGACTCGCCTGTAAAGGACCTTGTGCATCCGGCCTTTATCGAACTAAACGATCGCGGTGGCCTGGGGTGGTTGAAAGGTTTCAATGAGTGGATTGTACGCTGTGGCCTGAGCAGCAATGGCGCTCCGGGAAATGATGTGATCGTTGATAACAATGGAAACAAAGCGGAGGTGTTTCTTCCACTCCATGGAAAGGTTGCCAATATTCCGGCGAGGTTTGTTGAGGTTCAGGTGGAGGTTGGCACCCCAACGATTCTGAAGATTCGAGGGATTGTTGAGGAAACTATGCTGTTTGGTCCAGCACTGCGACTCACAACCGAAATTTCAACTGAGCTTGGTTCAAACAAGCTGACCATTGTGGATGAAGTGACCAACCTGAATACGACACCCGAAGAAATCGAAATGCTGTATCACTGCAACTACGGACCTCCCTTTTTAGAGGAAGGTTCCCAGTTGGTCGCACCTGTAAAGCTAGCAGCCCCAAGAGATCAACGAGCCCGAGAGGATTTTACTACGCTTTCGGAATTCCGTGGACCTACGAACGGTTATGTAGAGCAAGTATATTTCTACGAATTGTTGGGGGATTATTCTGGCGAATCTAAGGTGATGTTGCGTAACCAGGCAGGGGATCTTGGGACTTCGATGAGTTTTTCTTTGGAACAAATGCCATGTTTTTCGCTTTGGAAGAATACCGCATCGCTGAAGAATGGATATGTGACAGGGTTGGAACCAGGATCCAATTTCCCAAACCCGAAGCGTTTCGAACGTGAAAATGGTCGAGTGGTCCTCTTGGAGCCACTGACGAGCAGGAAATTTGAGCTTTCTTTGGAGGTTCATGTGGGTCGTGAAGCTGTGAGTGAAGTAGAGAAGGAGATCAATCAGCTACAAGGTTCAACATCGCCAGAGATTTTAGAGTTTGCTCCCAAAAATCTTTCAGCAGTTTCCTAAAGCTCTCTTAGGTTCTAGGCTTTGAGGAGAACAACCCCCAGTGTGACCAGCACGGCAGCCAGGACTTTTAGGAGGTCTTTGCTTTCCTTGAGGATCAGGATGCCAAGCACTGAGGCCATAACCACACTCGTTTCTCGAAGTGCTGCAACCAGCATGATGGGAGCCGATTCCATGGCCCAAAGCACAGATCCGTAGGCATAGGCTGCCAGCAAACCAGCCCAGACACCGCTCCATCCAAGCTTGATCAAGCGGGGGATTGTTTCGCCTCTGTAAAAATAGAAAGCGTAGGCTTGCACCATCAACATTTCCAGGAAGAAAAGCCAGCAGATATAACCAAGGACGTTTCCTGAATTTCTTACCCCAATTCCGTCGATCAAACTGTAAATTCCGATCAGAACTCCAGTGCCGAGCGCATAAAAAATTGTTGAAGGCTGTTGTTGAAAATATCTGAAGGAACGCAGGCTGAGGCTCAAGATTCCTCCAGCAATCAAAAAGAAAGCGAATAATTGGAGCGTAGAGACGGGTTCATTCAAGAATAGTAAGGAAGCTAAAAAGACCACAATTGGTCCTGTACCTCTCAAGATTGGGTAAGCTTGACCAAGTTCTACGTTGCGATAGGAAAAAGTCAAAAAAACATAGTAGCCGCCGTGAACGACTGTAGACATCATGAGCATCGGCCAGGCGGCTTCCTCCACAGGGCCAATAAACGGAATGAGCGCCAACCCCAGTAAGCCCGTGACCGTGTGCATCGACATCATCATCATGAGCCTGCTCTCAGTTTGCTTCAGCAGCAAATTCCAGAGGGCATGAGAAAGTGCTGCCCCCAGTACCAGGGTGATGACAATGCCGTTCATATAGTGGCTACGCTGAGTCTAGAGATCGAAAGGTTCATTTGGTTTGGCAGCAGTTGATCAGGAAACTCCGGAAAAAATCTCAACTCGGTGCAGACTTTCCAAGTTGTGATCAATCTTCAGTGCTTGAGGTGCTTACCATATTCGTGAACAATCGATCACATAATCAAGTGAGGTCTTTTGCTCAACCTTTCTGAAAATAATTGAAGCTTCCCTCTTACCATGATTGAGATAAATCCCATGACATCAGCTTCCTTGTCCTATCCTGACTTTGAAGATGCAGAATTTCTAAAGGATCACGTCCAGAAAGTACTGAATTTTTACAGGGGACGAGCCCTCGATCCAAGGGGTGGATTCTTTCACGGATTCGAAGATGATGGGTCGCTTTTTGATAAAGATTTCAGGCATCTAGTAAGTTCTTGTCGTTTCATTTTTAACTTTGCAGGCGCATACTGCCGAGAGGGAAATCCTGAGGACTTGGCGTTGGCAGAACATGGGCTCCGATTCCTGACTTCAGCCCATCAGATGCCAGATGATTTTTATGCTTGGGAATTAACAGGAGACCAAGTTAGCGATGGGAGAGCAATGGCCTATGGGCACGCTTTCGTTCTATTTGCTGCTGCTCATGCGCTGCAAGCTGGGCTTGCCTCCGCTCAGTCACTCCTTGATGACGTGTGGTCACTGCTGGAACAACATTTTTGGGAGCCAACTCAGGGAGCTTATCTTGATGAATTGAGTTGGTTAGAGAGAGAGCCCGATAGCTACCGTGGACAGAATGCCAATATGCACATGTGTGAGGCTTGTCTAGCAGCTTGGAAAGCAACAAGTGATGAAAAATTCTTGGACAGAGCCGAGCAACTAGCTCAGAAATTTGCTCTAGAATTGGCAGACTTGAATGGTGGGCTCGTCTGGGAACACTACACGCAAGATTGGCTTCCGGATATGGAGTATCACAAGGATCAGCCAGATGACCTTTTCAAGCCATGGGGCTTTCAACCTGGACACCAGGTAGAGTGGGCCCGTCTCCTGTTGAGTCTTTTGGAAATTCGTCCCCAATCCTGGTATCTAGATCGCGCGGAGATGCTATATAGAAATGGAATGAAAGATGGAAGAGACGCAGATTATGGGGGGATCTTCTATGGGTTTGCACCCGATGGAGAGACCTGTGCGCCCACTAAGTATTTTTGGGTTCAGGCGGAGTCCTTTGCTACAGCTTGGCGTCTTTTTTGGTTGACAGAAAAGCCAAACTATCGAGATGATTATTTGGAATTCTGGCGTTACGCCTGGGATCATTTTGTGGATCACCAGCATGGTGCCTGGTTTAGGATTCTCTCTCGAGAGGGCCAAAAAATTGATAGACTCAAGTCGCCACCTGGTAAAACGGACTATCATGTTCTGACCGTGTGCTGGGATATTCTGGATCACCAGCCAGAGTAATCCCTCCAAAATTCTTTAGCTTGGGCCTACATCAACTTTTAAAAAGGAAGGTTATCCTATGGAAAGAAAGAAGTATGGTTATCAATTCCAAATGGTTCAGTTGATTGTTCGAAAAACGCAAAAGATGGAGGCTGTAAAAGTAGAGAAGCAACCTCTGAACGAACTTCAGACTGAGAAGGGTTCCTTCATGATTCAACGGAAACCCGCTTAACTGAACTCAGAAAGATTTTTCAAACTGGCATGCTTCTCTTCATCCAGTTCGCCTAGGCTAATTAAGGTTCTGCAATTTCAATCTTGGGGCTGCGGGCCTCAATCTCTTTGGCAGCAGAAATGAGAATATCCTCTCGGAAGCGTGCCCCAACCAGTTGAGCGCCCATTGGTGTCTTGCCATCGGGACTCTCATTGTATCCCGTGAAGATGGAGAGACCCGGAATGCCCATCAAAGGAAGGCCTACCTGGGTGAGCTGAGCCTTGATCACTCTTGGGAAATCCTGTAGATCCAGTAAATCTGGAAATGGAGGTTCGCTCGAAGTAGGGCAGATCAAGACAGGATATTTCTCCAAGAAAAGTTGCCAATCCCGAAGAAATCCCAACCGTGCCTGTAAAGCATCCAATACATCATTTATCGTTGGTATGGGAGAGAGTTTGGTCATCTCCCCAAAGACGTGGATGGCATCTGGATCTCCCTCTTTGTCTAAAATGCCTGTTCCTACACGATGTGTTTCAGCAAGCCAGAGAATAGCCTGCAATCTAGCTGGTTCCTGAAACGGTGGGCTCTCTACTTCCGTTATCTCCCAACCCGCATCTTTGAGCCTTTCAGCAGCTTGCCGAACTGCTTTTTCAACGGACTCCTCTGTTTGCATGCCATCTGGATTTACACAGAGCGCAGCCCTCTGAGGAAAATCACCCATCTGATACGGCAGAGGAACATGCCAGGGGTCTCTAAGATCTGCACCAGCCATCGCTTTGGTGGCTAACTCCAGATCAGCGACCGTTCTGGTAAGTGGGCCTGAAACCGCCATTAACTGAGCACCAATATGCCGGTCTTTCCCCGAAGGATTCCAGGCAGGAAAGCGTCCCTGAGTTGGGCGAAGCCCCTGTAGTCCACAGGCATAGGCTGGATATCTGACTGAACCCCCGATGTCTGTGCCGTGCCCGATCGCGCCAATTCCTGACGCTGTTGCTGAAGCGGCCCCTCCGGAGGAACCACCGGGAGTAATCCTGGAGTTGTGCGGATTGATTGTATGGCCATGCAATTGGTTTCGTGTGAACCAGCGGAGGGAGAATGCTGGGGTGTTTGTGCGACCAATGATGATCGCTCCTGCTTTGCGAAAGTTGGTGACGACAGGGCTGTCCTGGTCTGCAATCAGATTCTCCTGCAACTTCAGACCATTCGTGTTTGCGTATCCTGCTTGGTCAATGTTGACTTTAACCGTAACAGGCACACCAGCCAATTCGCCTGGATCTTCACCACGATCAATTGCTTGGTCTACCAACTCAGCAGAGCGTAGGGCATCCTCAGGGGTTTCAATGACAACCGCATTGAGCTTCCCGTTGATTGCTTGCAGGCGACTAAACGCTGATTGGGTAACTTCAACCGCAGAAACTTGGCGTGATTTTACTAATCCTGCGATTTCAGCTGCACTCCTTTTCCATAATCCTTCCATCATTATCTCCTGAAATGTTTGCCAAAAATTCCTTGGAGGGGTCTTCCTCACTGTCAGGAATTTTTCTGATTTCAGTGCCCACCCTCTAAAAGTCCTGAAAAAAAATCAATTTTTCATTGACAGGTTGAAGATTCATCTAGATAAAAAGGGCCAAACTGCCATTGTTTTGATCAAACATAATTTGGTAATTCTGGAGGAAAACATGAGCGTCATCGATGCACACTTACACGTATTTCGAAGATATTCAGAAGATTATCCTAGACCGATTCATGCTGGACTAGCAGAAGCAGATCGGGAAGTGCTTGCTGAAGATTTAATCAAGGAAATGGAAAAGGCTGGAGTTGACAAAGCGATCTTAGTTCCGCTTGGACCTGAGGATCACTACGTAGCCGAAGTTCAACGGGAACACTCAGGTAAATTTGCAGCTGTTGGAATTTTTGATGCGACTGCAAATGACCAGGAGGAAAATCTGGACTCTCGGATTGCTCAAAGCAGGATCCAGGGAATTCGGGTGGGGTTTGTTGATCAAAGAAAGAACCTTGGAGAGGACCCAAGGACTTTTGAGATGTTTCCGCTCTTTAAGGCGATGGCTGAGCGTAAATTGAAAGTTTGGTTTTATGCCGAACCGCCACAGGTGAAATTGTTTGATAAAGTTTTAAAAGAACTTCCGGAACTGGTTGCGGTTTTCAATCATTGTGGATTTATGGTTTCTTTGGACAATTTGGCGATTGATGAGCACAACCGGCCCCATTTTTCAGTAAAGTTACCCCCTGAAACCCTTGATCTTTTAGAGATGGTGGCGGCCAATCCAAATACTTATCTCCACTTTTCTGGACAGTATGCCTTTACGCATGACCCCTATCCTCACAATGACATGAAGCCCGTTGCCCAAAGACTTCTAAAAATCTTTGGTCCCAATCGTATGCTGTGGGCCTCAGATTTTCCATGGATCACAAAAGAACCCGGGTATCAAGAACAACTGGCTTTGGTGGACAAATTACTTCCAAATTTGAGCACGGAAGATCGAGCAAAGATTTGCGGAGGAAATGCTGAGGAATTGTTTGTTTTTTGATCTGTAACTGAATCAAACAAATCAATAATTAAAGAAAAAATTTGAATAATTATTCATTATATTTAAATAATTACAGATATAATTAATGTTCGGCAAAAACCGATTTAACTTGACTCACTTTGGCTGATTTATTAACAAACCACTGTTTTTTTAACCTCAACTAGAAGGACAGTTATGATGCTGAACATAATCAAAAGTGTTCGTTTTGCGAGTTTTCGCAAATTTGGAGTGGTAACGACCTCCGTGCTTACTTTGGGAACAATTGCGCAAGCAGCCCCTATTGAATTGACAATGCAGCACATGGAGCAGCCACCAAGCCGAGTAGAAGCAATGCAGGTGGTTGTTGATAAGTTCAATGAGAAATATCCGGAATATCGGATGAAACAGAATGTGGTAGGTTGGGGAGAAGCCTTCACAAGGGTTCCTGCTCAGATTGAAGCAGGAGTGTCTGTGGATTTGCAACAGGCCATTCCAGGGTTTTTCGTTTATGTCAGGGAGATGGGTGCTAAGGGGGTAAAGCCAGCGACAAGCGTCTATGAGCAGGTAGCGAAAGAAGTAAAATTTATTGATGCATACGTGGATCAATATCGTGCTGACGGCGAGATTTGGGCAATCCCAGCTTTTGGAATGCTAGAGCTACTGATGTATAACAAAAAGCATTTTGAAGAAGCAGGAATTCCACATCCTCCGAAAACTACTGATGATGTTTTGGCTGCCGCCAAAAAGTTGACTGATCCTGAGAACGATAGATACGGGTTTGCTCTTCCGGCTAGTGATACATTAGCTGGAACTCAGTCAATTTATACCTGGATGGGGGCATTTGGTGGCAAGAAGATTTTTGATGATTCATGCAAACCTATTGTCAATAACCCTCAAAACAGGCGTGCTTATTCTTTTTTGAAAGAGCTGGCTTCTTACAGTCCTCCAGACATTGGTTCCTATGCTTGGGCCGAGGTGGAAGGCTCACTCGTGTCAGGTCGGGCTTCCATGATCACTTTTAAGAATGCTTTCATGAATGCCTGGATCAATGATTCAGGTCTGGGCCCAAATGACCTTGGAGCAGCTCCTATCCCTGTTCCAAAGGACGGAAGCGGAGAAAGATTCTCCCTAGCGTATTCAAATGCATTCATGGTCATGACTGATGATCCAAAAAAACAAGAAGGTCTGGCAAAATTCATGTCTTTTTGGTTGAGTCCTGAAATTTACGGCGAATGGTTAGGAACGTCTGAGCCAGGCTTGTTTCTTCCTGTAACGGACGATTCTAAAACCAATGAGATCATGTTCTCTGCCCCCGTCTTGAGCCAATTCAAAGCCCAGCACCAAACGTCATTGGATGAGGCCCCTTACACAGGAATGTATGGGTTCATGCAAAACAATTACTGCCCTCAGGTTGGACAGTTTGAAGGCCAGAATTTCACAGCGAAAGCTATGGAAAAAATGGTGGTGGAAGATATCTCTCCAGATGAAGCGGTTGGATACCTAGAAGAGTTGATGCTCAGCGTTAAGTGATCATAAAGCGACAGGCTATATCTGAAATATGGCCTGTTAAGCCCTCCAATAATTCCAAAGTAAATTACTTTGGAACTTCCCTCAATCTTTCTCATGACTAAGCAGGATTTTCGCAGCCGTGATGCTAGACTTGGGTTCCTCCTTGTCTTACCTGCTGTAATTCTTGTCATTCTTGTTGTGATTTTGCCAATCATATCTGGTATTCAAATCAGTTTTACCTCTCAAAGAGTAGTTGGAAGTGAATACCAATTCATTGGGCTTAAAAATTATTTTGAACTTTTTGAGGACAAACAATTTCTTGCCTCTTTGGGCAAAAGTGCGATCTGGGTGTTGGCAAATGGTTTTTTCCAAACCTTCGCAGCGTTGTTAATCGCATTATTGATCAATCAGCCATTCAGGGGGCAAAATTTTGTTCGGACTTGGATCATCCTCCCATGGGCTGTACCTGCAGCGGTGACGGCAATTCTGTGGCGCTGGATGTTTGATGCTTCTTCAGGAATTGTGAACACAACTATGAAGGGAATGGATTTAGTTCAAAAACCCGTGCTCTTTCTGGCTAATCCAGACATTGCTGGAATAAGTCTGACCTTTGTAAATTCGTGGAGATACATCCCGTTCTTGACGATTATTTTCCTTGCGTCCTTAGCAAGCGTCCCTGAGGAAGAGTACGAAGCAGCAAAAGTTGATGGAGCATCTCCTTGGTTACAATTCAAATCGATCACCTTTCCCAATCTTTTGCCGACGCTAACCGTTCTGGGTTTGGTTGGAACCCTTTGGGCTTCAAATGTGTTTGATATTATTTGGATGATGACACGTGGAGGACCAGGTGACTCAACAACGACGGTGCCGGTCTTAATGTATGACATGGCTTTTTATGGCTATAACATTTCAAAGGCTACAGCAGGAGCGATCATCTTCTTATTTATCCTCATAATTTTCTCCTTTGTTTTTATCTTTGCCAATCGGAAACAGTTCGTCGTCGCGAGTGAAACTTTCCAAGATTTATCAAAATAGACCATGAAGTTAAATTTTTCGATTTTTTCGCTACTACGACTCTTCGTCATCATAATGATTTTGTTTATCCTGCTGGCCCCTTTCTTATGGATTTTATTGGCTTCATTCCGTCCAAACATGGAGCTTGTTAGGAATCAGTCTTTGATACCCAATTCATTGACAATTGAAAACTATGTTTCCTTGTTTTCGAAATCTGGATATTGGCAATGGATTATCAACAGCTTCATCGTGGCAATTTATACAGTTTTGATATCAATTCCTTTAATTGTTGCAGGTGCCTACAGTGTTTATCGAACCTATTTCTGGGGTCGAAATGCTTTAAGTCTCTTTCTGTTGAGCGTGTACATCTTTCCGACAGCGCTATTAGTCGTTCCAATCTTTCGAATCTTCAATGATTTGGAACTGGTGGACAGCCACTTGGGCTGTGCGCTGATGAATACCGCTTTTGCTGTGCCATTTGGTATTTGGTTGTTGCAGGCATTCCTTAAAAGTTTACCCCCAGAATTAGAAGAAGCAGCGGCAGTAGATGGCATAGGTCGAATGCGAACATTAATTCAGATAATCATCCCACAGGTAGCTCCTGGTATTATCGCGATTGCTATGTTTGCATTCATTGTTTCCTGGACAGAATATTTGTTTGCGATGACGCTTTTGCTCAGTAATGATTTGCACACGCTTCCAATTGGTTTAACAGGAATCGTTTTTGGTCAGTACAGAGTCAATTGGGGATTTGCCGCAGCTGGAGCCGTAGGTTCAGCTATTCCCGTCTTTTTGTTGTTTTTAATTGTTGGACGATGGTTTATCCGCGGAATCTCTGCGGGAGCAATCAAGTAAACTGGTGAACTATGGCTTCAGTTGCTCTGAAAAATCTTTATAAAAATTTCGGTCAAACAACCGTAGTTAGAGATGTAAATGTAGAGATTGAAGATGGGGAATTTCTAGTTTTCGTAGGACCCTCTGGTTGTGGAAAAACAACGACACTTCGGATGGTTGTAGGATTAGAATCTATGAGCCAGGGCGAGATACATATTGGAAACCGCCTTGTCAATGATCTACCCCCGGGTGATCGCGATGTTGCCATGGTTTTTCAAAATTATGCTCTCTATTCCCACATGACTGTGAGCAGAAATTTAGGATTTGCTTTGAAGGCAAGAGGAGTAGCTGATCAAGAAATTTCTAAAAGAGTTCAGCGAGTTGCTAAAATGCTGGATTTGGAGGAATTGCTTGAGCGAAAACCAAAGCAGTTATCCGGTGGACAACGCCAGCGTGTTGCCTTAGGGAGAGCAGTTGTGCGGAATCCCCAAGTTTTTTTGATGGATGAACCATTATCTAATCTCGATGCTTTATTGCGATTACAGACTCGTAAAGAATTGATTGAACTCACAACAGAGTTAAATAGTACTGTAATTTATGTCACTCATGATCAGGTTGAGGCCATGACCATGGGACATCGATTAGCTGTGATGAACAAAGGGGAGGTTGTTCAATTGGACCCACCAGAAAAGGTTTTTAATGAACCATCCAGCCGTTTTGTTGCAGAATTTATTGGAAGCCCCCCGATGAATTTTCTGGATGTTGCGGTAGTAGAAGAAAACCGCCAAAAAATTTTGAAAAGTGATGCTTTTGATCTGGTTTTACCGAAGTCCTGGGATTCAATCTCCGAGTCTGAAGCTATCTTGGGTTTTCGTCCACATAATGCACAACTTGTTGCGGAGGGGGGAGTTGCTGGCAGGGTGACAGTGGTTGAAACGTTAGGTGCAGAGAAACTGGTCTATCTCAAGGTTGGTAAAAATAGTTTATCAATTTTGGTTCCTGCTGCTGAAAAAATTCGCTCTGGGGATCATTTGCGGTTTGATCTCAATAAAGATTCGCTTCATTTATTTAATCGTGCAGATGAGAAGAGAATCATGCCTTTAAAGCAAAACTGAATGCAGTCCCCTTCAAAAAAAATTGCTTTCGCATTGATTGGCTTTGGTCGTTTCGGCAAGCTCCATGCGAACATCCTGAAGCATCATCCTAATGTTAGAGTAGACGCGATTTGTGAAATTGATCCGGTTGCTGTCCAGCAAGCCAGGAACGAATTCCCAGATGCAAAGATTTACACAGAACCTTTCAACATGTTTCAGGAGATTAATGTTGATGCGGTAACAGTAGTTTCCCCTGAAGACACCCATGCTGAAATTGTTCAGGCAGCTTTAAACAGTGGATCGCATGTATTTTGTGAGAAACCATTGGCAACTAAACTCTCTGAGGCCAGGAAATTAGCAAAGATATCCCTTGAGAGAGGCCTAAAACTTAGAGTGGGCTACATCCTAAGATATGAACCTCGACACAGAGTTCTTAAAAAACAAATAGAAGCTGGAAAGTTAGGAGAAATTGGGAAAATTAGGGCAAAAAGAGATATTTCCCGTTCATGGTTTGAAGCTTACGGATATCGAGTTCACTCTGCTTACGAGACTTTGATACATGATGTGGATCTTGTTCTTTGGTTCAGTCAGCAGCGATGCAAATCAGTCAGTGCCTGGGGTGGTTATCTATTAGGTTACAATGTACCGGAGACTCTGGTTATGGTGCTTGAGATGGAATCAGGAACCATTTCTATTCTTGAGTCGTCGTGGTTAGTGCCCAGCGGTGCTCCAGCCAATATTATTGGGTGGGAGGATGCCAGCGATGCAGGAAAAGGCGTTGTCGAAGCCTCCTTGGAGGTGATTGGTACCAAAGGGTCCAGTTATTTGAAGACCTATGAGCCATCCTTGACAATCAATGATGACACAGGGAGCTATTGTCCGGATTTAGCTCTTTGGCCCCAAATTGATGGTCGAACAGTTGGGGCATTACGTGAAGAAATTTGGGATTTCATTGAGGAATTACTTGGTGAAAATCATGCGAAGGTGGATTCTTTGGAAGATGCTGTTCACGTGCAGGAAATTTGTGAGGCAGCTATTGAATCAGAAAAATCTGGTAAGAAAGTCTCTATCAGTTAAATGTCTAAAATTTATCAAAAAGTTGCGCTAGTCACAGGAGCTGCCAGAGGGATAGGTGAAGCTACTGTTGAGAGGTTTGTCGAAGAGGGAATAAAAGTAGTTGCAACCGATATTTTGCCGGATATTAAACATTTAAATAAAGCCAATGTCATTTCCCTTACGCATGATGTTTCGAAAGCAGAGTCTTGGGCCTCCATTCTTGGAGATGTTAAAAGCCGATTTGGGAGATTAGATATTTTGGTGAACAATGCCGGGATAGGAACCCTGCCTGATGTTGAAGAAGAGGACGAGCCGGGTTGGATGGAAATGCTCGATATTAACGCAAAATCGATTTGGTTAGGCATTAAGGCAGTGATCCCCTTGATGAGATCGAATAAAAGTGGTTCCATTGTAAATGTTTCGAGTATCTTTGGGGCCTCAGGTGGTTTTGGAAAATCTGCAGCATACCACGCTAGCAAGGGTGTAGTAAGTGCGGTGACCAGAAATGCAGCAATTCGTTATGCTCCAGAAAATATTCGGGTCAATGCAATTAGTCCAGGATTTGTAAAGGTGGCAAGGGAGGAAAAAACTATTGAGAAAGCTGGCGATGCAATGTCTCAAGAAATTTTGTTTCGCACTCCCATGAAAAGATGGGCTGAACCCTCCGAAATAGCTTCTGCTATCAATTTTCTAGCTGGAAAAGATGCAACATATATCACAGGTGTAGAGCTGTTCGTGGATGGTGGTTGGATGGCAACATAAACAAATTAAATTTAATCTCAAAAGGCTTCCATGAAAGCTGCTGTACTCCACCAGTACGACCCAGAACTTAGAAGAACCGAACTAGTCATCTATCAGGAGATTTCAGATCCAGATCCTCCGACTGGAGATGAAGTTTTGGTTCACATCAGGGCTGCAGGGGTTTGCCGTACTGACCTGCATATGATCACAGGTCGGGATCTGGGAATGCCACTCGCTTCATTGCCACATATTTTAGGACATGAGAATGCGGGGGTAGTAAAAGCTATTGGGGGAGATGTTCAAGGTTTTGAGATTGGTGACAAGGTGCTCTGTTACCCTTTTCAGTCTAATGGAGATAGTCTAGCGGAACGCTATGGAATTGATTCACAAGCAACTTTGAGAATAACCCCTGGAATTAACGCCAGTGGAGGTTTTTGTGAATTCATCAAATTTCCTCAACGCTCACTGATCAAAGTGGGAAAAGATGCCAATCTGAATGAGTTGGCTCCTTTGGGGGATGCAGGTTTGACTGCATACGGTGCTGTGAGAAAATTGATGGGTCATATACGCCCTCAGGATAATGTCGTGGTGATTGGAATTGGAGGGGTAGGCCATCTAGGTGCCCAGTTACTTTCACGCTTGACCCCAGGAAAAATCTTTGCCGTAGATCCTCGAAAATCTGCCCGTGATTTGGCGAACAAAACAGGTATTGAAAATTGTTTCGAATCTATTGAAGAACTCGAATTTCTTAAAAAAGAAGAGGACTCGGGTGTTCGAGCAATTATTGATTTTTTTGGAGAAGAGAGAATACCAAATCAAGCTTTGCGGTTGCTGGCGAACCAAGGCCGCTATGTTGCTGTGGGGACGGGTGGTGAGGTACGGGTTTCTACAGCAGAATTAGTAGCTAGGGAAATTAGTATTGTGGGGAGTTTTGTTGGGACTTTTACTGATTTAGTAGAAATTACAAATCTGACTGAGCGAGGAGAACTAATAAGTGAGGTTTTGACTTATCCACTTTCAGATGCAAATCGTGCACTGCGTGACCTCGCTCAGGGTAAGGTCACTGGCCGAGCTGTATTAATCCCTGAATAAATGATTCATATCCATAGGATTAGATCAATCGTTGACTTCGAGTTTTAAAAATTTAAGCGTGGAATCCCACAAGTTGATAGTGACCATAAGATTTTTGTTGTTGTGAATTTCTTGAAGCTCGATAAAGCGTATCTCTTTGTTCTGGGAGCCTTCCTGCTTCAACAATGATATTTTCCATCCATTCAGGAAGCATTTCCTGGCCATGCACTGTTCCTGCAGCCCTCGTAATGCTCTCGTTCATAAGAGTTCCTCCAAGATCGTTGACTCCTGCAGTGAGACAATGCTTAACTCCTTCTGGCCCCATTTTTACCCAAGAAGTTTGAATATTTTGAATGTGAGGATGTAAGACGAGTCTAGCAACAGCATGGATCAGCACAGCCTCACGAAATGTCGGACCCTTTCTGGCTTTTCCCTTCAGATAAATCGGTGACTCCATATGTACAAAAGGCAGTGGCACGAATTCCGTGAATCCACCCGTTCTGCCCTGTAACTGTTTAATTCTCAGTAGATGCCTAGCGATATGTCTGGGCTCTTCCACATGTCCAAACATGATCGTTGCAGTAGTTCTAAAGCCTGCCTCGTGAGCAAACCCCATTACTTCCAGCCATTCATCTGTCGTCAGTTTGTCCGGGCAAATCAGTCTTCTGACTTCGTCATCTAGAATTTCTGCAGCAGTTCCAGGTAAGGTCCCAAGGCCTGCTTTTTTAAGTTCAAAAAGAAAATCACAGACTTTTAGATCTAAGGTCTTTGCACCCTGGCTGACCTCAAGTGGGGAGAATGCGTGAATATGAATGTCAGGCAATTCGTTCTTGATAGCTTCGCAGATATCTAGGTAAGTCTTCCCAGTGTAACTTGGATGAATTCCCCCTTGCAGGCAAACTTCGGTAGCCCCACGATCCCAAGCTTCTTTTGAGCGTTGTACGATTTCGGTTAGATTTAGATTGTATGGTTTTCCACGTAGGTTCTCAGACATTTTCCCCTTGGAAAATGCACAAAATCCACAACGGAAATAGCAGACGTTTGTGTAGTTGATATTGCGGTTAACTACGTAGGTAATCGTTTCTCCACAGACTATTTTGCGTAAATCATCTGCGGCCTGACAAACCTGAAAAAAATCCTCACCCCGAACATTTACTAGTTGAACGACTTCACTCTCATCTGCTTCACAGCCACTTGTTATTTTTTCAAGTATCTGGTCAATGGGAGTAATTTGACCTTTGGTAAAATGTGAAGAGAATCTTTGCGGAATGTTGGGCAAATTGTCTTGGCCTGCAAACCAGTTGTCTGCTCTGGCAAATCCTTGTTGGTCAACAAGCTCTCGGAGCCTAGGGAGAACCTCGGGATCCACCCATCGTTCGTGATTGACTGTGAAGGCTGGATAGATGGCTAATCGCTCTGTTAGGCACTTTCCGAGACTAGTCATCATTTCAGATAAATTCTCCAATTCTGGCCAAGGTGCTTCAGGATTCACATGATCCGGAGTCAATGGAGATATTCCTCCCCAGTCGTTGATGCCTGCATCCAAGATTTTTTCGAGATGGTCTGCATTCAGGTTTGGAGGTGTTTGTATATTCATTTCAGGGCCAAACAAAATCCTGGCAATTGCAACCGTCCAGAGAACTTCCTCGAGTTCGGGTTCAGGATGATATTGCATCGGAGTTCCAGACTTAGCCTTGAAATTTTGTATGATGATTTCTTGAATGTGTCCGTATTTTTCCTGCAATTCCCGAAGCGCTAATAAAGCCTCAACTCTCTCTAGTCGGTTTTCTCCAATACCGATTAAAATTCCTGAAGTAAATGGGATGTTGAGCTCCCCTGCTTGCTTGATCATCTCAAGACGAACCTTAGGGATTTTATCTGGAGAACCATAGTGCGCAGCCCCTTTTTTCATTAGGCGATTAGATATGCTCTCCAACATTAATCCTTGTGAAACTGATACCTCTTTCAACTTGGCCAATTCTGACACCGACATTACCCCAGCGTTTATATGTGGAAGTAATGAAGTCGATTCCAAAACCATTTTTGAAATCTCTGCAAGGTAGGAGATCGTAGATTCGTGTCCAAGCTCTTGAAGCTCTCTCCTGCATTTCTGGTAGCGCAATTCAGGCTTGTCACCCAGCGTAAAAAGAGCTTCTTTACAACCAAATTTTTCACCCTCCTGAGCTAACTTCAGAACCTCATCAGGTCTCATAAAACAATAATGATTATTTATTGGCTCTCTTGAAAACGTACAGTAGTGACAAACATCTCTGCATAGTTTGGTCAAGGGAATAAATACTTTTTTGGAGAAAGAAATGACCTTCCCATGCTGCTGATCTCTGAGCTGAGTGGCTATGCTTAAAAGGGGATCCAACTCGTAATGTTGGACCAAATTCAGAGCTTCTTCA
>JACLAD010008231.1_pt1 | contig 18010 bp, 15 predicted proteins | sample 8027901 | NCBI WGS metagenome assembly JACLAD01 (sample SAMN15725071, study PRJNA655200) | protist metagenome | isolation source: fluorescence activated cell sorting (FACS) single amplified genomes of... | place: Spain: Blaines Bay Microbial Observatory, Mediterranean Sea | collected 2016-07-05 | reverse complement strand
CCTTTTTGTTCTTAAGTGTGTTCTTGAACATTAGAATGTTTCCTCCTTAATTTTTATCATAATCTTTTCGTTCAATAATGTTATTTTACATTATTCTTAAGGGATTGCAAATTTCAAAACCATTAAAAAATAAGCCTAATAACTAATAAAGAAACTAAAATAATTATAATATAAATGTTATTATTTGCAAATTTAATAAGTGTGTACATATCTGTTTTTATAAACCGCATCTGTACCAGTATAGAATATTTTTTTCTTATTTCCACTAAGTACTAAAATAAAATATCCTGGTTCCTCGATAATCCCATCGTTAGGTATTCTATCCTTTTTATCAAGAGAATTATTTGTTACCGAACAAGTAGCCTTAGATGTTTTATTGGGACAACCTACAAATACATATTTCAAATTAGAAGTATTCATTACGGCATCTGTTTGATATCCATTTTGAGTATAATTAGAAGGGTATTTACCTTGCATAGGAAAACTCAAATTAATTGGTGTAGGTGAATACATAGAAAATCTATACATATCGATAGGGTATGCTTTCAAAACAGCACTCTTCCCGTATTCTTCTCCTAATGCGTTTTCTAAACTAACAGGGATAAACTCTTTTGTAGTAGGTGATGCTCCTTTTTCAACAGTAGCAGGGCTACTTCCATTTAATCTAATAATATAGTAGTACTTATCATCCTCAGGGTCTACGACTGAAGTAAGGTAAGGTATACCTTCTTTTTTATCAAGAGTTCCATTTTTATAATTATTATCAATAGCCGCCTTATTCATTAACAAAGGATGTGGATAGTGGTTGTAATTTTCATTATTTGCACTAGAGACCATTTGTATATTATTTTCAATTGTTTTTAATTGGTCTGTAAATAAGATAGCATCAGTGTCTTTCATTTTCTTTACAAAGTTAGGAACGGTAATACTCAAAATGATTCCTAAAATAACAGTGGCAACAAGTACCTCGGCTAACGTCATACCTTTTTTATTTTTTTTACGTTTCATTTCTCTATCTCACCCACTTTTAAATATTAAAATATATATTTTTATTATACAAGAACTCATATAAAAATCTAATTTACAAAAATAACCCCACTATTTACAGTGGGGTTATTTTTTATTTAGTTAATAGCAATTCCTGCTCTCCTTGTTGAAGAGTAACAGTGCCATTTGTAGCGTCAAGAGCTTTAACATAAATATCAGTATTCCCAATAACACCAGAGCCACTCATTTGATATGTTAATCCATTTACAGAGAAATCAAAGGAGTTATCCATCACTTCAATAATAGTAATATCATTCAAAGTGATATTTGTTAATTCATTGATGTCACTATAAATATTTTCCTCAACAGCAGTAGAATCCTCTGGTTCTACATCTTCAGATGCTACGTCTTCAGTTTCAGTATCATCCATTAGTTGAGATAAATCTTTTTTATCATTAATCATATATTGAATACCTTCTGCATTATTTTCAGCTAACGCATTTTCAATTTGAGTTACACGCTCTCCAAACCCAGCATCATAAATATCCTTAATATCATTCGCATTGTAAGTATCTAATTTAGCAATACCTGGGAATAAGTTAGGGACTATTTTATATGTTAAAAAACAAGTTATAAATAAACAAAATGAAATGATTAAGAATTTTTTCATTGTCCTACCCCTCCATTAGTTGTGTCTGTTTGTTGAGTAGGGTCAGGCGTTGTTGTTTGACCTTGCTGAGTAGTATCTTGTACATTAGTAGTACCAAATTGTTCTTGATGTAGTAAGATATTATTAACATATTCAGCAAATGTTTTATCGTCATATAATCTAACTTTAAAAGTTACTTCGGTTTGGATTTTTTCCATATCAAAACTGTCTGCCTTAATTACAGGCTTAGACTCGTCTGGAGGAGTTTCCCCTTCTTTAAGGTCTGGTTTATATTCTTGAATTACAACATCTGTTATGTCAATAATTTCTTTCGTGTTTTCTAAATCACCAAAGAAAGCAGTTAACTTACTATACATTCCGACTACTTTTACATCAATAACATAGCCAGGGTCTTGCACAGTAGGTTTTTCATCTGTCACTGGAGTTGTAGGTTGTTCAGCACCTTCAACAGGAGGAGCAGCGTTTGGGTCTTGATTTTGCATAATTGTACCGTTGTCAGCTGATTGTGTCTGTTCAACAGGTGTTTCTCCTTGTTGTGTTACATCTACGTTATCAGTTAAAACTGCAGAACGTCTATTCTCTGGTAGAGTTAAAGTATGTACTGTTACGCCATTTTTAGCCGCTAACTTCTCTAAATGTACCATGAAAGATAATGGGTCTATTTTTGAAGGAAAATAAATAGAAAATTTATTGATTCTATCTTTTTCTTTTGCCACTATTTCTTTATCAGTAGTTGCTTTTGATAAAACTCCTTCTAATTTGGAAATAGTAGTATTAGCATCAGCAATAGATTGTTTCACTGCGCCAGCTTGCGAGAAGTTAAAAGGATAAGTTTCATTTAATGGTAGAACAACTGTAGAAACCGTAACTCCTAAGATAATAACCCCTGCTATTAAAGAGTAGAGTTCCATGGAACGGTTAGCAGTTTCGTTTTTAAATTTTACCTTTGAAGCACGAACTTTGGGGTCAAGTTCATGTTTCATTTTTTCTATTACAGTTTTTAAATCTGGTAAACTAGATTTCTTTTTAGCTTTTTTAGACTTTTTACTCATGATTATTGACCTCCTAAGTTAGTGTTCGCTGGTATCTTTCCACGAATGATAAATTTCTTTAAATTTAACTTCCTATTTTCTTCTGGATTTTCACTGGTACCTAGTGTTACTTCTTCATTGACTACATTTAATACTTCAACCTCAACTAACGCACCTTGGCTTTCTAATTCTTTACCAAAGTTACCAACTAGTCTATAATCAGAAGCACGACCTTCTATTTCAATTTGCTTATCTCCAATTTCATGAACTTTCATTATCTGAACATTTTCTGGTGTAGCCGCATATGTTCTACGCATTAATTCAGACCAATCAATCGTATCAATTAATTTTTCTTCATAAGCTTTAATTGTAGAAGTTAAAGTATTATAGTCTGCTAATTGGCTCTTTTCATTCTCATAACTTAATAATAAATCATTCATTTTAGAGTTAATATCTGTAATTTGATTACTATTACTATGAGTTTGGAAGAACCCAAATCCATTAGCACCTAAGAAAACAGCAGTAGATAACACTAATATAGCCGTACCACCTTTAATATTAGGAAGTTTAGTGGATTTACTTTTTGTATATTCTTTTCTTACTAGATTTAACGGTCTCCCTTTTAAATGTGATAAGACTGGTAAGAATAAGTTTAAATGGTAATAAACAATTTCTACTTCTTGCTTTATTTTATCTAAATTAAAGTGTTCATTTAAATCAAATTCCTTTAATTCTGCACCAAATTGCTTTGCAATAGCCTGTGGGAAGTCATGGATATAAGAACTTCCGCCTGTAACATAAATGTTATCTATACGAGAAATTTTTTGTAGCATTAATTCAGCATTTACTTCTGAATATAATTGTCTCAACCAGTTTTGGAATACAGGTGATAGTAAACTAATAACCTTAGATGCATCAGGTGCGCCAGGCATATGCTTTCCATTTTTAAGGAAAATACCAAATTCTTCATTAGTTGCAATTTTTAAAGCTTCAGCGTCTTGGAATGAAAGATTAGTTCCTTCTTGAATAGCATGTGTTAATGAGTTTCCTCCAACTTCAACTATATAATAATTAATAGGGAAGTTGTTTTTTAATAATACTACTTCAGAAGTTTTAGCACCTAAGTCTACTAATAAAGAATATTCTGCTTCATATGACTCTTCTAAGTTTAATTTAGGTAATAAATCAATAATAGAAAAGTTACTTAAAGCGATAGATTTAACAAAAATATTCCTACTATCAAAGAACTTTAAATAAAAGTTGATAATGTCTTTATCATAACCAACAATCAAAGTATCACAAGATGCTAATGGTGTAGTAATAGCATTATTATAGCAATAGTTAAATACGAAGTTTTCCGTATCGTACTTATCAGAAGTGTTAATTTTTTCAATTAAATCTCTATCAAAATCTTTGTTTTCAAGCTCGGTCTCTGGAAAATGAATTGTTTGATTTTCTATGTATGACAATGTTAAGTACACAACTATGTCAAAATTCTTAATCTTTTTGTCACTTTTAATTTGATTTAATATAACATCTAGAAATTTCTCTAGGTTTGCAGGGTTATTTATATTCCCGTCCTCGTCTAATAAATTAGGAGGAGTACTAATCATACGTGCATTAATAAAATTTGATTTTCCATTAACGCATTTTACGACTATAAATTTAGTGAACACATTACCAATATCAATTGATAATTTCAAATGCCTTTTTTCATTAAACATACTATTATTCAGCTCCTTCTATCCAACGGATAATTTTAAACTTAGGGGTTACATCTGTTTCATCTTCTGGAAACTCTGCTTTAAGTATTGCACTTACGTTATCTTTTTCATATTCTCCATACGTCTGTCCGAATTTTACATCTGATGTAATTTTAAATGTCCTATATGATAGTCTATTATACAAAACCTTCAATTGCAAGTTTGTAGCAGTGCTTGAACCAGTGTTTGTAACAGTGATTCTATAAGGTCCATAGCCGTTTCCACTTGCTAAACGGGTTAGATTTGGGTCTGGTGATGGAGTATAAAATACTTCTGCTGGAATAGCATTATCTAATGAATCATTACATTCATTTGTATTGTATACAGAACCAGAGTTGGAGAATGTGCTAGGAACTTCGCCAATTTGCCCAGATGTACTCTCTACTGGTAAAACTACCCAAGAAGTAGAAGGGTTAGGATAATCTTCATAATACTGTGCGTCAGTATAAACATCCCTATCTGTTCTATTTGGAACAGGATTTGCAGAACTTTCTTTTACTTTATTGAATTCAACCTTAATTTTTGCTCCACCAGACCAATTTACTTGGTAACAAACATCTTGTGCATTATTTAAGTGAATAACCTTTGATACCTTCCCGCCTGGTGCTAATGAAGGAACTGTTTCGTCAATAGTCTTTTTATGAAAAGACTCATATAAATTTGGGTCTTCCGCAGGGTCAAAATAACGAGAAACAACTGAGTTCATAGTTGCATATTTATTACCAGATAATGATTGACTAATTGTTTGACCATAAGTATTATAAGCGCCATCATTGTCATAATCGACAGTTCTAGGGTTTCCTTCAAAATCAATATGGGTCTTCATATAAGAAGTGGCATACAAAATAGAGCCTTTGGAAAACTCTGTCATTTGTCTATTTAACAATACCTTATCACTTCTCAAACTAATAGAAGAGATATAAGAAGCAGATGCAAACATTAAACCAAATAATAAGGTAGCTACAATAACTACCATAAATGTTAATTGTGCTTTTTTATTTTTCATCAACTAAACCTCCAGTTGTAGGGTCAATAGTTTTGTTTATCCACACATTAGGTGCAATAGTGACTTTATAATCAAATCTATCAGATGCCTTTTTAAATTTAATATGTATCTCTATTGCTTTAATATCATATCCAGAATTTTGAACTAACTCGAAAGTAGCACTTTCTACATAATCATATTGTGGGACTTCACTATTTTTATTATCAGTTAAAACAATTTTTCCATCCTTAAAAGCATACTCCTTCTCAAAATTACCACTTCTGTCTACTAATTTAATTTTAGTGTTATCACAATTAGTATCACCTTTTGCACAAATGTAATTCCATTGATACTTAGGGTCTGTTTTTTTATTAGTGTAATATTGAATTTCACTAGCATTTTTAATATCCTTTAACATTTGTTCTTCTATATTATAAACTTGATAGAGCATGTCATTTTGGTGTACAAAACTCATATTAGCAGACCTAGAAGTACCTACAAATGTAAAAAAGACAGTAAATATTGTTACTCCTAATATAGCGTAAAACAATACTTGCGCTAATGAAAATCCTTTTTTGTTTTTTATAAAATTATTTTTTTTCATCATAGTTCATTCACCTTATATCCTACTAAAACAATATCCCGATTTGTTCCAGAATCTGTTTCCCACATTACTTTTACACGAATAATATTAAAGTTTTCGTCCAAAGTATCACGTTCAATGGAAGTTTCTACATCGTATCGAACATTCATTCCCTTTTCGGTTGTATTCATTCTAGACACAACTGTACTTCCTTCTGAATGAGTGACAGTTCCATCAGTATCCACAACATCTTCTACCATATATCCAGCAAGACCCTCTTCCAAGTTTGCTGATTGCATTTGTTCCACATATGAAGTAGCAATATTATAAGCCTCTACATTTTGGAGCTGAGATTCTGTCATTTTATGATTTAAATGAAGGTATCCCATAACTGCACCACCTAGAACACTAGCGACAAACATCGCAATAAAAGCGTCTGCTAAAATAGCCCCTTTTTTTCTTTTTATATTAACTTTTTTTAGAAAAAGCATTTTTAAATCACCCCACGAAGGATTTTTACATATAATATTTATTATAAAATAAAATACTCTAATATCAAGTATATATATTATCAATTATATAACAAAAAAAAATACAACCAAAAGAGGTTGTATCTTATTATAGAGATGTACTCATTTTAATCATTGGCAAGAATATGGCTAGAACGAAACAGAAAACTGGTGGTAACATCAGTACCATAATCATAGGCTCTAACATTTTCTCAAAACGAGTAACTTTATCTTCAAACACATGGTCAAAGTATTCCCCAACTTTTTCAAAAGGTTCCTCCAAGTTACCAGTTGAATCACCAACTGTTGCTAACTGAATAAATAAAACTGGTAAGAACTGTTTCTTATTAACCTTAAAATCTTTCATTTCTTTAGGGAAAGCACTACCTTGCATAATATTCTTATGCATCTTATTTAAACCTTCTAAAACGGTCTTGTTCGTAAACATATTTTTGGACATCTCTAAAGCGTCTGTGAATGGAACCGCATTTTTTAATAAAATACTAAGCGTAAAGGCAAATTGAGCAACTTGTCTATGCTTCATAAAATTATTATAGATAGGGTTTCTCAATTCAATGGCATCTCTTAACTTTACAACAAATGGGATACGGGTTTTGAAATAAAAAACAACTGATGCTATTGAAGATATAACACCTAAGACTACCAAAATAGGATGTCCTGTAAGAATATCTGATAAACCAAAGAAAAACTCTGTTAAAATATTAACTTCTACATTTTGCTCTTCAAATATTTTCCGAAAGTTAGGTACTAAAAAATATGACATAGCAATTAAAGCTACAATCATAATTACAATAATAAATGAAGGATAAATAGCTGCTGATGTTAAACGACTTTTAAGACGGTCATTTGTTTTCATATACTTATTTAAAGACATTAAACTTTCTGCAAGGTTACCAGATTGCTCACCAGCACGAACAATTGTAATAAAGAAATCGTCAAAAACAGAGTGTTTTTTTAAAGCCTCTGATAAATCTAAACCTTTAACAGTATCTTGATACAAAGTCTCATATAGTTTTCCTAGAACCTTATTATTAGAGTCTTTCGACATACTTCTTAAAGATTCTCCAACTGGTAATTTAGCTGATAAGTGCATACTTAATTGTTCGGTAAACGTTAAAATATGTTTTTGTTTTACCTGATTACCCATGTCTTTGTTTAAAAGTAAATCTATTTTATACTGCCAACTATCTTCATCAACTTCTTCAATGTCATCTATTTCTACATCTATATCATTTTCATTTAATTGGAACGCAACTTCTTCTCTAGTATAAGCTTCCATATAGCCTTTTACTTTTTTACCTTTGACATTATCGAAGCCTTCATATTTAAATTTATACACTACTCTTCCTCCTTTGCTTGGACAATGAAATTAACTATAAATAATTATATAAGAAATATATAATTTATCAATTTTAGAGAAAAAGGACAATCTTAATGGATAGCCATTTAATAAGATTGCCCTTCTATATAATTTATCGTTTGCGTTGAGCATTAAATTTAGGTAAAGCTTCTGCGTCATATAGATTAACTAAATCTGTTGCTTCTTCTAAATCTAAAATGCCATTATTATGAAGTGTTAATACAGTTTGCCAACGGAAATTAACATTTTCTCTAGAACGATTAGATTCAGATTCTAAGATTTGTCGTAATTGGTGGTCAACCATTTTATCACCAAATACACGTCTTGTATTAGAATCAACAAATAAGTGTTCTAATAATGCAACTACTTTATCTTCTTTAGTTTTAAATAGTGCTTGGTTAATAATACATTTTAAGTTGTCAGATAAAGAGTTTTTAACCTTTGCAACCTCTGCCGCTTCATACATAGACAAAATACGACCTAATGTATTAATTACACCAGAAGTATGTAGTGTAGCGAATACAACGTGTCCAGAAGATGCTAGTTTCAAAGCACTTTCCATTTCTGGCTTACCACGAATCTCCCCTAATAGAATTACATCAGGGTCTTCACGAAATAGACCAAGAGTACCTTCATCGAAAGAGGGAATATCTTTCCCTACTTCCCTTTGGTCAACAAGAGACATTTTATTTTCAAAAACGAATTCAATTGGGTCTTCCAATGTAACAATGTGCTTTTTATGACGCTTATTAATTGTTTCAATTAGAGTAGCAATTGTTGTTGTTTTACCACTACCAGTAGCACCAGTTACAAGAATTAATCCTTGTGGCATATCTGCTAACTGCCCATAGTGTGATGGTAATTTTAATTCTTCAATAGAAGGAATATCAGTATTAATTCTACGGAAAGCAATAGAAATATTTCCACCGCTTGTAGAATAAACGTGAGTACGGAAACGAACTTTTCCAAATTGATATGTAAAGTCAATATCCTTTTTACCTTGTAATAACCAATCAACAGCATTTTCATGGAAAAATCCTAGTTTATTATGGCGAACAAACTTTAACCACTGTACAAGGTAGTCATTTGATAATACAACTTTATGACTAGCAACACTTAAATCCTTTTTTGACCTAATATAAGGAGAAGAGCCTGCTTTTACATGCAGGTCACTCCCCTTCTTTTCTATTAACTCTGTTAAAAGAGCATCAATATGATTTTGTTGACTCATATATTTACCTCCAAAATATTATTCTACAATCTTCATTATTTCTTCAATTGAAGTAGCACCTTGTCTAGCTTTCTTTAAAGCATCGACATACATTAATTCATGTCCATCAGCAATAGCTTCACGTGTTAGCTCAATAATATCGATATTAGTAGAACGAGAAACAATATTTTTAAGCGTATCATTGAAAAGTAAAATTTCATAAACTGCTAAACGACCTTTATACCCTTCGTTACAGTTTGGACAACCTTCTGGGTTGTGAGCAAAATATTGATGAGTTAAGTAATCTTGCGTTACTTTATTAGGTGATTGTTTAACTTTCTCTTCAATATATAGTTTTTGAGATTTTGTTAAAGGTTTTTTAACACGACAAATTGGACATAATCTACGAACAAGACGTTGTGCAATTACAGCGTTTAAAGATGCATTTAATAAGTAAATTGGAATACCCATATTAACTAAACGGTTAATGGTCTCCAAAGCATTATTTGTATGCAGGGTAGAGAAAACTAAGTGACCAGTTTCAGCAGCTTGTGAAGCAATCTTAGCTGTTTCATAGTCTCGAATCTCCCCTACTAGTAATACTTCAGGGTCTTGTCGTAAGAACTCACGAAGAATAGCATCGAATGTGAAATCAATATCTTTATTAACCTTAACTTGGTGAATACCTTCTATGTACATTTCAACGGGGTCTTCTGCTGTCATTATATTACGAGTACCATCATTGATACTTTGTAAAATAGCGTATAAAGATGTTGTTTTTCCACTACCTGTCGGACCAGTTACAAGAACCATTCCTTTTGGTCTATTTGCCAAGTAATTAATCTTTTCTTTTTGTTCATCTGTAAAACCTAAATCACTAATCTTTTTAATATTTGAACTCTTCGGAAGTAGACGAATTACACATTTTTCCCCACGAACAGTATTTAGGAAAGATACACGTAAGTCAGAACTATATTGCTTATCTTCTGTTTCAAAAGTAATACTTCCACCTTGTGGTTTTCTTTTTTCGGCAACGTTAAGTTCTGCCGCTGTTTTGATAATCGCAAAAATAGGTTGGTGATACAATCTTTTAGGTAGTTTGTAAACAGGATTAGAAGTTAAAACACCATCTATACGATATCTTACATACAATTCTTCATCATAAGGGTCTAAGTGAATATCTGATACATTGTTTTTTATTGCATTAGCAATAACTTGGAAGTAATAATATCTTGGTCTCTCTTCCTCTGGTAGAGTTTCCACATATTTTGCTTCTCTTTCAGCATCCGACATTTTACTTTCAGCAATTTCTTCACGTCTTGCAGTATAATCAATTGCCTGTGAAATCATAAATAATGTTGAAAGGTAGAATTTCACTTGACGGTGATTTGAAATAATTTGTTTTGCCATTAAGTACTGCGTTATTTCATTACGTTCTGATTTACTTTGAACGTTTACCATTGCTACAACAAGAAATCCTTCTTTATCTTTTCGGAAAGGTAAAAATCTCTTTTGTAATAAATAATCCTTATCCATTTTATCAAAGATATTTGTGTCAATGTATTGAAGTAATTTCAACACATTGATTGTTGGGATACCCATATATTCACCCAACATTTCTATTTCTATAAAACCTTCTGCTACTAGTAGTTCTCCAAGTTTATAACCCTCATACTTCTCACTATCTAGTAAACTAACGGCTGTTTGAAGAGTTTCTTCTGTAATATAACCCTTCGATTTCATATATTGACCTATCGGCATATTTTGCATGAGTTTTTAATCCCCCTTTATTGAACGAAATTATGTTTAATGTACAAAGTTACTGCTACATTAATTATCATAATAATAATGAAAAAGAATAATAAGATGGTATTTCTTCTATCAAAATATTCGTTATATTTCCTTTTTAATTTCTGCCAAAAAGATTCTTTTTCCATTTGGACACACCACCTCAGAATTATTGACTGTTAATACTATTTATATTATCAAATATAATTTAAATTTCAAATTAAAAGCCACCTACAAAAGTAGATGGCTTTGTGTATTATAGTTTATTTACAACCTCAGATAAACTCTTAAAACTATCTTGAATATAAGTTTCGCTGTTGACATCTTTTGCATTAACAGGTAGTTCTATATCAATATTAGTAATATCTACTTTAGAAGATTTATCTTTATTATTAGACTTTTTTGTTTCAGTTTGATTATTATCATCTTTTTTAGTAGTATTTGTTTCTTGCTTTTCATTAGAGCTTTCATTTATTGAATTGTTATCTTCATTAATATTGCTAGTTCCATTACTTGATTGACGATTTGTATCGTTGGTAGACTTATTACTACTATCAATATTTGTTGGATTTACTCTTTTCGTGCTATCTTGATTTTCACTAGGAGTAACACTTTCTTTCTTTTCACTCACAGGTTCCTGTGGCTTTGTTTCCACTGGAGTAGGTGTTGGTTCTGGCTCTGGCTCTGGCTCTGGCTCTGCTGGGGGCTTCGGTGTTGGTGGTGTAGTGCTTGAAGATGCACTAAAAGTAGCCTTCGTTGAAACCTTGAAATCCAAATCTGGAGCCTGTCCTTGAGGGTAGTTGTAATTGAAAGAAGTGCCATTTAATTGTCCCTCAATTGATAAAGGGAAATAATAAGAGTCTAGGTTAGTGAAAAACTTATCAGTAATAAACTTTTCCCCAGCAAAAGTAATTGTCGGGTCAGCAGGAACCCATCCATATCCATTTAAATAGAATTCCACCCACATATGGTTGTATTGACCACTAGATATATCAAGAGTTCCAGAAGAAACATCCTTTTGTATTCTATATCCACTAACCGCCCTAGCTGGAATATCTTGTGAGCGTAGTAAAGCAATCATTAAACGAGCATAATCTTCACATACTCCAACCTTTGTTTGCAAAGCATGTAAAGCCGAGTAGTTTCCGTTATTAATGTCATAAGACATATTCATATAAGTAAAATCAAAGATTTTTTTTGCCTTATGATATGGATTTGTTTCATTTCCTACTATTTCTTTACCCTTTTGAATAATACTAGAATGATTGCTTTCTATTTTATCACTTGCCGATAAATATTTAGCAACATTAGAAGGGTAATTTGTACTACTAGAAACATTACTTGGATTAATATTGTAATCTACAAAAGATGACTTTGATTTCATTACTATATTAAAAGTAGTAGTTGTATCTGTTAATTCCTTTAAAGTAGTTTGAAAGGAATAATTATTATGAGAATCCTTTGACATACTGACTTGCTTATTCGTGACGACATATTCATAAGGGTCAGCGTAAGCAGTATTAACATCATTAATAAGATTCCTTTTGATGTAAAAGTTTGTAACTTTATCACTAGGTCTCTTTGTTATTGTAATTGTTTCATTAATAGTAATATGTTTTGTTTCACTTAGTTGGTAACTAGCAGCGGAAACTGTACTACTAAACACAAAGATACTAAGTAATAATAGTATTATAACTTTATTAAGCTTCATATATGATTTCACTCCTTTTAAATAAAAAAATAATTAATTAATAATATAAACTGATTATAACATTACTAATAAAAAATTATAATTTTCCTTACATAAAAAGAACACCTTTTAGGTGTCCTTATTTCCTTTTTGATAATTAAAAGGAGAATCTACTATTAATTTATTTTCTGTTTGAATAAATAAGTTATCAATAGAATTTAATTCGTCATATGTATCTTGAATATATTCATCAGCTAATTCAATTCCAATAGTATGTACTCCATACTTCAAACCTTCTACAAGAGTTGTTCCAGAACCAGTAAAAGGGTCTAAGATAATATCGCCAGGATTAGAGCCAGCACCAATAAAAAACTCTGCTAATTTAGGCTGCATTTTAGCGGGGTGTTTTTTATTTAAGCCAGTAGCCTGTGGTAAAGTAATAACATTAGAAGGTAAAGAACCTTTTGGATGTAATTCTACTTTTTTTCTTTTACTTTTCCCGTATTCTCTTTTACCGTCTGGTGAGTTATTACCAAAATTTCCATTTACCGTATATTCATATCTTTTAATTGTACTTTCAGCATATGGCTTACGAATGTTATCAATATTAAAAGTCATATCTTTTGTTCCTTTTGAAAACCAAAAACAATATTCAAAGGCATTATAAGCTCTTAAATTAGATTTGTATGGCGTACTAGATGTTTTAGCCCAAATATAAGGCTCTATATAAGAAAAACCTATTTTTTCAACTAAATTAATAACTATCTTATGTACTGAAAGACTTCTTTCTTTTGTCTTTTTATTAATTTGAGATTGTATGTTTAAAACAAAACTTCCACCTGGTCTTAATAAACGATATATTTCTTCACCAACATCAGTAATAAAATCCACATATTTATCACCAAATAAATTATCAGAACCATGATAATCTCTTAAAGATTCATAAGGTGGAGAAGTAAAAACTAAATCTATTTTTCCGTCTGGTAAAGATTTCATTACATCTATACAATTACCGTGTAGTAATTGCCAGTTTAATTTGTCCATTGTAAACACTTCCTTCTATGTAGAGATGCCTAAATAAAATATAATATTCTTAATTATAACATATTCCTAACTGGTAAAAAATAGTCTTCTTATTCCATTTTGTATTTATATAAATTTAAGATATAGTGAAAATATAAAATAATATATAAGGTAGTGCTAAAGATGTATACTACAAAAGGAAAAGTTACTTTTGACCCCGTGGCTGGAAAAGCTAAAAATCAATGGTGGTATATTTTAGAATGTCCAAAAGATATTATTGAATATTATGGACATTGGGTAATGAAAGAAACAGGGTTATTTATTAATAAACCTTTGTTTGGTAGTCATATCTCTATTATTCGTGGCGAAGAGCCTCACGAAGAATGTAAACATTTATGGAGATACAATCATAATGAGGAAATTGAATTTCAATTTAGCCCTTATGCAGAAAATGCTGGTGATTATTGGTGGCTACCAGTAAAAAGTGATGATTTAGCCCAAATAAGAATTAACTTAGGTTTAAGCCCATATCCAGAACATGGATTTCATTTAACATTAGGAAAGTTAGTGCAAAAATAAAACATCAGTTATATAATTAACTGATGTTTTTCATTGTTTTTTATTCTATTTTTTTATATAATAAATATATGAATAAGGAGGTTTTAAGCGTGGCTTCAGAGTATACTTTAATTAACGATTTGCGAAGAATGAATGAAGACTTTCGTAAACGATTAACAAGTCAACAAAAATTTTCAAATGATAAAAAACGTAAATTAATTGAAGAACATATTGGTTCCTTCACTAGTACATATAAAGATTTTTCATTTAAAAAGGTTTTCGCAGTAGACGGCTCTAATAATAGTTTTGGTGAAAACTACCCTTTTATTATTCACTTTTTAAAATCAGGTGCATATGGTTCTGGAAATAAGAAATATGATATGAGTTCATTACTTTACCTTTCCGATAAGGAAACAAGAAGAAAAATGGATGAACTTATGGATAGTAAAAATATAGATGAAAATACAGCGTATGATTATTTGAAAAAACAAGAAGTGGCTAAACTGGAAGTAAAAATGGGAATTGAATTAATTAAAAATGAGAAACCAGATTTAATATTATTTGATGGTGGTTTACTTAGATACAAAAAGTTCGCTGAAGATGAATTTGCGGAGTATGAAGAATTAGCCTATGAACATAAAGTCGTGACAGCTGGTGTTATTGAAGATATTGGTACATTTTTAATTTCTAAAACACTTCAAGATTTAGGTGTTGAATTTTATCCATTTCAATTTGATAGAGAAGTATTATATGGTCTATTAAAAATTGGCGAAAGTTTGATTGTTAAAAATGATTTAAAATTTAAAGATGATATTAATACTGCTTTCGCAAGATTTTCTAATGACCCAAATCCTATTGGTATTGATTTGTTCCACAATGACATCAATTATTTAGATGAAGTTTTATCATTAGTACAAGCAACAACAAACTATAATGGGCGTGGTATTCCAGTACTAATTGATAAAGTAGATGAATTTGTAAAGATTAAAAATGAAATGGTAGAACAATTAATGCTAAATTACGTAGACCGTGATATTTTAGAATTGTACTTTACAGCAAAGAGAAGAAAACGATAAGAATAAGGAGCGATAAGTTATGCGTAGTCAAGATAATATATTAGTAGCTGATACAGCTACTCAACAACATGCTTATTTAGTATCAAAAACAAGACCTTTCCGTATTAATGAAATGTTAGTTATTGAAGATGATTTTTTATATAACCCAAAGTGTGAAGTGAAAGAAACAAGCACTGTTAATAGAAACTTCAATATCGCTAACAACAATCTACAAATTTTAGATGATAATGTTTTAAATAATCTTCGTAAATTGGATATAGATATTAATGAAGATACTATACATATTGCAAAAGTTCAGTTTTTAAATGAACTAGTTTATCCAATTCCTGTTGGTTCAAAAGGAAGATTATTAGAACCAAGTGAGGTAGAAAAAGTATATGTAAATGGAGCGTTAGATAAAACACTCCAATTAGGAGTTTATAATGCAACAGAGGAAAACTTTGATGTCTTACAAGATAAATATAAGTCTTTATTTCCACTGTTTGATAATCAAACAAAAAGTGTTGTAAACCAAAATCGTATTCCTTTTCTTTTTAATTTTAGAGAAATGGATAGTTATCCACATATGCTAATCACTGGTGGTAGTGGTGGAGGAAAAAGTGTTTGTTTACGTGCTTTAAGTGAAGAACTGATGATAAAAGGCATTCCTGGTGTTTTATTAGACCCTCACTTAGAATTTGATTTCTCTGAAACCTTTAAAGGATTGCCAGATAAATATAAAAGACATTTATCAGACCGTTTTGTAGTTTTAGAAGCGGGAACAGATGTGTGTATTAACTTCCAAGAATTATCTGGTGCAGAACTAGTTCAATTAATTAGTGCTAACACAAAGGAATTTAGTGAGCATATGCAAAATGCAATTTATGCTACACATGAAAACAGAGCGACATTTGATAACTATATGAAAAAATTAAAAGATATTGTTACTGCTTTGGATATGAGTCCAAAAGACTTAGAAGAAGATGCTCAAAGAGATTATTATGAGCGATTAAGAGATAGATATGGTTCTTTCGGTAGTAAAACCATAGAGGCTGTTATTAGACGTATCAATGGTTTGGCAATGCAAAATTTATTTGGCTCTGCAGGGATTGATGATATTTATAACAATATTCTTCAAGGTAAATTAGTTGTTATTCAAGGGAAGATTAAATATCTTCGTATGTTCTCTGGCTATATGCTAACAAATTTATATCATAAACGAAGAAATTATCGTGATTATTTAAAAGACCCAGATAAACAAGCAGACCCATTCCCTGGTTTTATGATTCTTTTCGATGAAGCCCATAACTTTGCACCAAATAGTGGTGATGATATTATTCCGAGTAAGTATATTATTCGTGAAATTGCACAAGAAGGTCGTAAATATGGTATTCAACTTGTTCCAGCTACACAAAGACCAAGTTTGTTAGATAGCACTACACAAGCAATGATTAATACTAAGTTTATTTTTAGAACAACAAGGGAATCTGATATTGAAACCATTCGGAAAGAAACAGATTTAACAAAAGAAGATATTAGACGATTACCTTATCTTCAAAGTGGTAGATGTTTTATTTCTTCTCCTATTATAGGAAGAACAATCTTTGCTCAAATTCGTTGTACTTATACGCAAAGCCCACATAGCGAAAATAGTTTTGATGAAACGTTTGCTATGATACAAAAAAGCAATAACAACTTCCTAGAATACGTGGAAAAATACTTCCCAATTAGCGAAACAGATTTTCCAAAAATCATTCGTAATTTAAACAACACAACTGATAAGGAATATGATACTAAAAAGTTAAATTTAGAGTTAGAAAACCTTGTTAGACAAGGTAAAGTTTTTAAAGATGACGATAATATCTTTGCTGGAACTACATATTATCTAAGATAAACAAAAAGCCTACAACTAAGTTGTAGGCTTTTTAATATAAATAAAATGGTTACTATAAGTTCTTTCTTCCTTTGAAAGTTGGCAAAACATTTAGTGATTTAATTAAAACTGAAGTGATAATTGAAAACATAACGATAGATAGCACTAAGAATGAAATATTTACATTTGCATAAAAACTTACGCCAGCTGTTATTGTCAAGGCTATATTAATAAAGTAAATAGCTATAACTGAGTTTTTATGAGATAGACCACGATTCATTAAACAATGATGAATATGATTCTTATCAGGAGAGAAGATTGGCTTTTTATTTAAAAATCTTCTAATAATTGCTAATACTACATCTAAAATAGGGAAACTTACCATTAACAAGATTGTTGTTACACCTACAACTGTCTTCCCTACTCCTATAATGGATAGAACAGCAATAACATATCCTAAAAACATAGAACCTGTATCACCTAAGAATATCTTGGAAGGATAAAAGTTGAACTTTAAAAAACCAAATAATGTACCGATAACAAAAAGTGCTATTAATTGAGTATAGAAATCGAATGTGAATAAGGTAAGGGTAGTTAAAATAATAATTCCGACACCACTAGCTAATCCGTCTAATCCGTCAATTAAATTTACAGCATTGATTAGCAAGATAATCCAAAAAACTGTAATAATAAAACTAACCCATATATTTAAGTTAACAATATCGAAGTATAAATTTAATCTATCCACTTGAATACCAAATGAAAAGGCAGTTATAGCTGATGTTAATTGTAAAACTAATTTCTTTTTAGCAGCTAATCCATACTTATCATCAATAACTCCTGTTATAAACAAAATTAAAGAACTAATGATAATGCCTAAAAATTGTATTTTCATTGTTCCTAT
>JACLAD010004324.1_pt1 | contig 18035 bp, 12 predicted proteins | sample 8027901 | NCBI WGS metagenome assembly JACLAD01 (sample SAMN15725071, study PRJNA655200) | protist metagenome | isolation source: fluorescence activated cell sorting (FACS) single amplified genomes of... | place: Spain: Blaines Bay Microbial Observatory, Mediterranean Sea | collected 2016-07-05 | reverse complement strand
GTAAGTCAAGATGATCTGAAGATGATGACGACGAAATTCGAATTAACAGAAAATAAGCTCAATGAAGCCAATAAACGTCTTGATGAGAGTGCAAAACTCGTAGCGAATAATCAAGAGGTGATATCTTATTTGAACGAGGAGATTAACAAATGGCAGATGGGTATGCGTACGGGCACTGAAGCTGCCAATCTAGGTGTTGGTATCAGCAGCGGGTTTCCAGCTAGTGGTACAGGCATTGGAGTATCTGAAAGCAAGTCCCCTTCCAAATGGAACAAGTATGATCAAAACACTAGCAAGAACAGTGCACAGATGTATTCTCCTGATACAACGAAAGATGTCACGTATGGGGGTTATTATGATAGAAGTGCTGTTGACATCACATTACCCCAATCTGGCATAGATAAGATGACCATGTCTCAAGGGTTAGCAAATCTTGGTTTAGGTGACAGTTTTGTTAATGAGAGTGAACTAGGGAGCACATACATGGATAATATCCCTTTGGAGAATATGTCTTACTATGCTGATGCAGAGATGGCTGGTGCAGGTACTAGCTATGGTACTGCAACTGGAAGAACAAAAGCTTATGCTTGGCAAAGTGAAGACTTTGGATTAGAGAATGAGGAGGAAGAAGAAGAAGAAGAAGAAGAGTAGAGCCTTTCAGTTAGAAAGAATATTATGTGCTATTGTAATCATTCGTTTAAACATTATTAGCGTGCCCCGTATTTCTCGGGCCCTCATCTTATGCGATGCAGTAAGATGTTTGTTAACCCGGTAACCCTTTAACCATCGACATCTTTATTGTTTGTATTTGTTCGTATGAGTACATTCTCTTTAGGTTGCTACTATTACATGTATTTACCAATGATTCTCATCGTCTAGACGTCTATACCTTTTGAAAGATGCTGCTGAGCTGTTGATGTTGATGTTCAGATTAGAGGATGATTAGGATATTTAATAGTAATGAAACTCCGAGGCCAATTCAATCTGTTTCTTTTGCTTTCTCGAACGACTTCTGGTTCCTTTTTTCTTATTGTCATTATTCTTGCTAATATGTTTTGAAGGGAACACCGGCTTGCCATCATTGTGGATGGAACGATTCCATACATGGTAGATCGTCGGGTTGACGTAAGTAGTAGTGAGATCTTGATCAGTACGGATAGCCTGTGTCACACTTTTCTTCTCACAGATACGCTGCTTGATTAACTTATACTCTTCACTATCCTTTGCTATAGGCATGTTGACCAGATCGTAGTCATATTGTTCACTGTTTGGGGGAGTGAACAAAAAATCGATCTCTGTAATGGGGTTGTCTGTAAAGTCTAGTGTGTCTGGAGTGTTGCCCATTTGATCTAAGACGATAGGTTCTTTCGTACGATATCTCACAAGACCTGGACACACACCACCTAGAGAGCGATAGTAATGAAACGACGAAAATGATGAATAAGGGTCTTTTAGTATGATTGGTTGATGTTAATGCGTTTGATAATTATACTAAGCGTAATATGTATGAGGGTAAAGAGGATTAGTTTGATAATGAAAATGAGAGTGATGCTGATGAGTGTAAAGGATTTACCTAATTTCCATTTCAACAAGTTGTATCGTGTCGAAGGAGAGAAGTGTTCGCGACCTTTGAACAACATGTCATCCAGCTCCTTGCGAGCTTCATCGGGATACGCACAGGCGGCACATTCGGCAAACGGCAAGTTATCTCCATCACGGACCTCGCTTGAGGGGGGGAGTGTGTCCTGTAGAACACTGCTGTACAATAGATAAGACGTTGGGAGCTTGATATCGCCGCCAGTCAAACTACGGAAGATAAAACGTGGCGCCAATCGACCTCGAATAGCGTGGGTTACAAGGCAGCTTAGCATCCTACACCCTCTCTCTATCTAATCAATCTGGAGAACGGCTTTTTTAGTTCCACCTCGCAGCCGAAAGCTGAAAGGTGGCCGACCCTATCTCTGGCACTTCTACTTTTTGGAATTGTTCTTAGGGTTTAGATTTGATATTGGAGCTGCTCGTCACCATCAAAGTAGCTCTTACAGCCATGAATCTTCAGAGACTTATATTCATGCGAAAACGGTACGTATCGCGCATTACCTCGCTGCAGAGGCGCTTAAAGTCGTACACAATCCGCAATGCTGACCCTGAGTATTCCAAAGCAGTCTTGCCAGGCATTATCTTGCTGAATGGTGCAGTGTACGCTGGTTGGCAGATGGACCCTTATTACATGCTCAAGCACTTCACTGTGAGTCACGATGCCATCATGCGATATGGCCGATTCTACACTCTTTTTACTTCTACGATTTCGCACAAAGATGGATGGCATTTGTTTGGAAATATGTTTACACTGTTCTTCTTTGGAAGAGAGGCAATCGCCTTGTTGGGTGTGCGTAAGTTTCTCACACTCTATTTAACTGGTGGTATCCTCTCTTCGTTGACCCATGTGTTACAACCGTACATCATCCCGCATTCATGGCCTGGTGCATACAGCCATAACAAAAGAGCACCTGCTCTTGGAGCAAGTGGAGCAGTGAATGGATTGATCGCATATAGTATTCTCATGTTCCCAACGCGTATGATTTACTTATACATGGTCATACCCGTTCCGGCTGCTTTACTAGGCGTGCTATTCATTGGGAAAGATATGCTTGGTCTATATAGTGGAGGCGGTAGTGTGGGTAATGCTGGACATCTAGCTGGTGCGGCTTGGGGTGCGGTATACTTTATGGCCCTCAAGGGTAGAGGAGGCATGTCGAGGTTCCGCAGGTTTTAGTAGTCCCGATTACCACTCATTAGAGGATCAGAAGACAGTGTATAATTGTTGATATTGATGGTAGTGTAGAAAGGAATGCTCATATTAATACTCTCTATATATCTACAGTAGCACGAACCAATGAATTCGTGGATCCTTATCATCACACTAAAAAAGAAGACAGGATGGATCGATCGATCGACCCTTGCATGTCACCTCTCGAAAGATAGTTTACCTCGTATGTTCGCCATGGTTTAGTCTTATCGATGCGTTTATTGAGTATAATACCAGTAATAATGACTCTATTGTCTCGAATATGCAGCTTAAGTATTCCCTTTCGGTCCCTGAGACGGGTATTAGTCCCGGTCCGATTGATGAGCCATGGTAGTACGACAGCCTTCACTGGCATCGACAATGCGTCTTCTAGTATGCTGACGTACCTCGAAGGCATTGTTCTTGATGGACTGAAGAGCTGGGATGGCGAAGAGGCTGAGAAAGTCTGTGCAAGAGATATTTTGATCAAGCAATTCTTGAAGGAGCAGCAGCAGCCTATTGCTAGGGATAGTAAGCATACCAATAAGTACTATTATGAGCATTTGATGACTATAAGCAAGGCATGCAAATCAAGGGTTGAACACCATCACAGACACATGGCAGAGTCAGCATTGTCTGCTTTGAATACAAGTCAGATATCCATCTCAATCTCTATTCAGGATGTCTTACAAGGCCACCTCACTTTATCCAACATCCTACAGACCTATGAACATTATCAGCAGAAGAACAAAGCTATCTTCCATGATATCACCAGTCATCACTACAATATCAAGCATCTATCTGATACTGCAGTGATGAATATCGAACAATTTGGCTCTACGACGTATGCTAGTGCAGCTGTCGCTATGGGTGCTAAGCAGTGGGTTAAAGAGAGCAATGAATGGATGTTCAACTTTGCATTGTCATATTTCCGCAGGAATGGAGCAAAGAAACACTATATTAGCAGCCTCATTGCAAGTGGTGCGGTGAGTCGAGAAGATAAGGATGAGATGGATGCGTTATATGCATCACTAGATAGAGACCTGTTTCCTCCCATCCGTGACGGCACTCCCAGTAGTAATAATAGTAATGACAATAAAATACGATTACTAGATGTTGGTAGCTGCTACAACCCTCTACAAAAACATGCTGGTCTCAAACGTGCATTTACTGCACATTGTATTGATTTAGCACCGGCTCACCCGAGTGTCATGAAAGCGGACTTCTTGCAGCTAAAAGGGCATAGCAAGAACAATATGCAGCCCATTGCTATGCCAGAAAAGCTTGGTAAAGAAAATAACGAGGGAAGTAAACATCTCTATAGCTTGCCGGAACATTCCTATGACGTCATTACGATGTCCTTAGTGCTGTCGTATTTGGCATCAGCTTCCCAAAGACGAAGAATGATACAGCAAGCCAGACGGTTTCTGGTACATCCCGAGGTATACTCCACAATGGATGAATCTTATGTCCCAGGAGTTCCGACTCCGGGTCAGGGAAGGCCTCATAAGAATGGTTTGTTGTTGATTGTTGAGAAAGAGAGTATCTTTAAGTTACCAAGGGACATGTATGGTATTGGTACTGATTCTCGCCACGACCATACCAATAGTGCTGATGATAGTATGAGTAATGATGATCATCGACTCGCACCTTTCCTTGACCATACAGGCACTAAGGTCATCGATATCTCCAATAGAAACTACTTATTGGAGTCCTGGAAGAGTGCAATCGCCGGGCAGGGGTTCGCGCTGGTGAAATACAGAAATTACAGAAGCAGTGATGGAAGGCGAAGCCATGTTTTCGCTTTTAAGACCATAGCGCCAGGCATACGTCTAGATGCTGCTACTGATACTGCTGCTACTAGTAGTAGTAGTAGTACTGAGACTGAGGGTCAGGCTGAGGGTGTGGAGAAGGCAGCCCTGCATATCAGACAGGACTTCATAGATGACATCTCTCCCCCACCTTCCTCTATATATACATATACTCATGGTATGGACGAAGGCGATAGCAGTGATCCGAACATTACAAGAACACCAGCCCCTACTATCTTATCCTCCCGTCACCCTATCGGTATTATTGGGGGAGGGTTAGGTGGCACAGCTCTTGCCCTTGCTTTACAAAAAGAAAATATTCCTTATCGATTGTACGAATCCGACCCCTACTTTTCCTCACGCAAACAGGGATATGCTGTTACCATGCAGCAGGGCTCCAATGTGTTACATAAGTATCTGGGAGTGCCCATGGAGGAGTTGCTGAGTCGTGGGGTTGGCGTAGCATCATTAAAACATACAAGTCATGGTAAAGGAGGTGAGGTCTTGGGGGTATATGGCGTAAAAGATGTTGACGCCGCTGCTAGTGATGGTGACGGTGATGGTGATAGTAGTCAGGAGAACCAGAACCAACAGCGAAAGAAAGTACGACACAATGTACACATTCCACGTCAGAAGCTCCGACAACTAATGCTAACACGCCTAACTGGTGAAAATGTGAAATGGGGCAAACGACTACATTCCTTCATTGTAGAACGTTTTGGAGAAAAACGTTTGCTCACCAATAAAAAGCAGAAGTGTGTTCGTCTATATTTTGATGATGGTAGTGTGGATACGGTAGCTGTCTTAGTCGCAGCTGATGGTATCTATAGCACAGTAAGACGACTGATGCAGCAGAAGTGTGCTATCGATAGTGTGGGCGAAAAGAGTAGTAGCAATGGCATGGATATCCGGTTGAACACACAAGCAACCGTTGTAGACCCTGTGAAAGGATCACTAACTTATGTTGGCCTTATGGTGATCTTTGGGATTGCACCACTGCCATCAATGGATGCTAATGATACTAATGACGGTGTTAATGAATTAATCAACACTCAGAACCAGTGGTTAGATGGGCATACTCGTATCTTCACGATGCCTCTTGGTGATGGTCTTCATTCCATGTGGCAACTATCCTTCCCACTATCACTTCCAGAAGCTAATAGTATGACTACGAACCAATACAAGAACAACAGTTTTCTTAAGAATATTGCGCTGGAGAGACTGTCGGGGTGGGATTCTAGGGTAGTAGACATGTTACTAAGAACTAAAAACGAAGATGTTTCCGGGCATCCTGTTTATGATCGTGATGTAGCCGATACGCGACATTTATTGAGAACTTACAAAGAATCTATCTCTCATCATGCTTATGGTGATGATGATGACGACATTGATATAGATCAAGAGAAGTATGCTCATTCTTCTGTGAGCTTGGAGGAGCTACCTGTCACCCTTATTGGGGATGCACTCCATCCGATGTCTGTGTTTAAGGGACAAGGGGCAAATCAAGCTCTATTAGATGCCAGAGATTTAGCAGTAGCGATTAAAAATAGTAACATCATTCTACGCAATGATGACGATGATGGTGATGATGGTGATGATGGTAGTGGGGATACGGGCGATGTTGGGCATGAGCGTGTGAGTAAGAAGTATCGTAGACAACAAGGGCGATTTCGACGCAGTTTGCCTGCTGCCTTGAGATCCTTTGAACAGAAGGCATTGATCAGAAGCAATGAGAAGGTCATTAAAAGTAGAAAAGCGGCTATTTATTTGCACAGTCCAGCCGCTCTCTCTAAAGAAAATATCACCAGAGCTATGGCAGCGGAACTAGCACTGAAGAAAGAGAGAAGTGCGTCGAGAGATTGAGTGTGCAGACTAGGGGATAGAGCTAGTGCTGTAATCGTCTAGGGGATAGATTAAGTGCTGTAATCGTCTAGGGGATAGATTAAGTGCTGTAATCGTCTAGGGGATAGATTAAGTGCGTCTTTATACAAACTATTGCTACATCCATATCACATCATCACCAACATCACCAACATTATTGTTATTATTATTACCCGCATCATACCATCAGCAACAACACCATTATTATCAGCAGCAGTAGTAGCGGCATCAGACTTTATCAGCTACAGCACTCGCTTTGTCCTTCTCGTTGCCTGTACTCATCACAGGAGATTTCCCTTGACTACCTTGATTCAATATCAACACCACATAGGTATAATATAGGCTTCCTAAAATCGATATATTAATGCCTAAAAAATTTGGAATTGTAAATAAATAGTCACTAAACAACATCATCCCTAAATAGGAGGTGGCAATGTTTTTCAAACAGCCAATGACTGCTGTAGTCAAAGCGCTATTGTATGTAGTACATAAAAAGATACTATAGTTCAACACACTACCCAGAAAACCACAAGCGAAAAAGAGTGGCAAAAAGGACCAATGTTGTAGCATATCGTACTGACTGATCTTGGATAAGGTGGAGGCCCATACCAATTCGTGGGGCACCATATTCATTGAGATGTCGATATGGGGTACATCTCCTGCTGATGTGGTAGTAGTGAGAGCCGAAACTAACCTTCTACTCAGGGAACCCTGTGAGGCATGTTCGTTGGCCATTGCCAACCCGTTAGTACCATAGTTGTCGACAAACTTCAATACCAGATCTCTGTTATGTATGCCACTGGCTATATCCTCTATAATATAAAACAGCACCATCATAATTGCACTAAAGAGACTATTATAATACAAAACGCCTAGTTTGTTGCTTTTGAGAGTGTTGGAGACGAGAGCTTTTTTCATATAAACACCTAATAAAAAAGTTATAGTGATGATTATGTATAGTGAGCATAGTATTGAAAGGAGCAAGAGAAGGAAGGTGAAGGTGAGGAGTATATGAATAGAAAGAGCAGGAAGCAAAGAGGAGAATGTGTTAGTATCAATGTCAATGTCAATGTCAATGTCAATGATAATGATAGTGATAATGAACTCAAACGTCAGTAGAAGAGTATATTCATACCATTCAATGCAGTGAATGTATTATTTGCCATCACCATGATATACGACATGGTATCATAACTGATATCATACAAAGCAGCAATGAATCCTCCACCGACCATGGTGATGACACTGTAGATCATGGTGAGGTTAGGATTAGTTCCCAATACTGCCCATTCTGTCAACATGGTCATGGGTATAGAGAATCGACGAATGGCTGTAAACATAGGTAACGATAAACCACGTGTACCATATAGACCGGAAATAATGTTCCCTAAAAACATCAAACTAATAGGAGCGATCTCTCTGAATAGTGCCATTGATAATTTAGGTACTTCGATTTGTTTAAAATACACAAGTATTGATAATACTAAAGTAGTTGATAAGAACTGTACAGTTGCCAAGAAGCCCACATATGGGAAATTGTAATTGTTCATCAGTGCCTTGTTGGCGAAGATGACAGATAAGGAGGCGAATGCGTAGAAGAATGCACTGAATATCTTGGGGGCTGTACCCATTGGGAGAGCTTTGATGCATCGCGTAATGTAAGTGGTAATGGTCATTACGAGGCCGCTAGTGTTGGGCAATGTATTGCGATCTTCTGAAGCCATATTCACTGTTATTGATGACTTATCCCTGTATAAGATAATTGTATTCCAGATGTGCTGAACTTGATTGATCTGGCTGTAATGAGATCGATAAAGCACAATTTCAAAATGTTATAAACGATATGCTCTCTTCCTGCAGCGAAATCTTGATCGATGGCTATGCAAACAGAATTTCTGTTGAATGATAGAGTCTCAGAGTGGGGCTTGTGAAGATGCCCTTGCTTCTTCTTGTCTTGCCGGCGGACTGTACCAAGCGGCAAACTAATCAGAAGTGTCGCACAGGTCGGCCACTTCGGTTTTGGTTTCCATTGTTGGTTGTTTTTTGAAGTATATCCCCCTTAGATTACCAATAAACCTATATTCGCGGATAATGGAGGATGTGTTTGTTCCCTCACGTGCGGTGGTATTATCGGAACTCCAGCATGTCCGCGACAAAGAACGTTATTACCAGCTACTTCTCGATAGCGGTGCCAAGTTCTTCCAAGACGAGCATGGCAACTATATTGCATCGATGCGTATGTTAGCACCTGGAGTAAAGAGCGATGTCGGTGTAGATGGTAAGAACAAGAAGGCTGAGTACGCGCCTGTATTGTTGCCATACGAACAGAGAATGCAAAGCATCAATGAAAATGGATTTGTCTCTGTTTCTATTGCAGGCAAAGAACAATTCGATTATTCTCCATATCCTCGATTTGTCACTTTGATCAGTGACAATGGAGATATAGTCAAACCTAAGCCTCGTATTTTGTCTTGGATGATGAAAATTATTGAAGATGTCTACGATGCACGCTTTGCAAGTGAAAAGAGTGATAACAATGATACTAACCCCAACGAAGACGATGAAGCTGGACGTGCAGGCACACAAAGTGCATCCAAGAAAAGAGATGCCACTGGTGGTGTGCATTTGAAAGTATTCCCTATTTTTGTATGCCGTCGTTTATCATTGACAATGGGTTTAAAAAAAGTTGTTGATCAAGCATGTTGGGACTTGCTTTATAATGTGGACAAATATAGGAAGGACTACTTGGAAGTGGAAGTATTTGCACGTTTCCTACAAGAGTTCTATGATTATCAAGATTTGCTGTTTTTCCTGTATGTGCGCAGTGTCGTTTCAAGTGTATTGCATGTGACCTTTCGTAACAAGTGGACCCGCCCTGAAAATGGTGCCAATGCTGGTACCAAAAATATACAAGCTTTATGGATGTCTTATCGAGAATGTGTACAAGTCGCTCGTATTGTCTTTGGTGAAGAAAATGAAGAAATGACCAAGGATTTCCTAGCATTGCTTGCCCCCCACATGGTAGGTACCAGGTCGGATACCAAAGATTCACGTCGTATTGATATCACTCAATTTTTACATCTAGCAGTAGTTGGGTATCACCAAACACAAGCTCACAATGAAGAAGGGGGCGAAAGTAATAGTGATGAGACCAATACCATTAATGTGAATTTTCAGGGTGGTGGTGGTGCTCTAGTAACGGGTACCAGCATGTCCGGAGGACTCTCCCCTCAAGGGGTTTCTGTTGGACATGGTAATCAAGCAATGATGGCTCATGGCGGTAGTAGCATTGATGGGCATGGCTATGGTCAGAATATTTCCTTGTCTACTTTAGCTGCTAGTGGTAATGAAATCAGTGCGAAGGATCGAGACGATATGGAAGAAGTACAGGCATCACGAGAGAAAGAGTTTCTTGATTATGTGACTACACCATTACAACAACGTGTAGACAAGAAAAGTATTAGCGAATCGAAAGCGAACAAGATATATGATGAATTGAATGGTATTCTTCACACATATGTCAGCGATATTATTGGTCCGCTACATACTCACAGTGATGTGGATACCTTTGATGAAAAATTGATAGCTGTCTTGAGAGATGGGAATTTGTTAAAGGAGATGGAGAATAAACTCAAGGCACTACTACCATGAGTACATCAAATGATAGGTGGTAGATAGATGAAAGGGAGGAAAGAGGGATGGTTATATTATTTGGAGATAATTATCAGAGTATTTGTTTTGTACATTACCGTTAAGATCAGAGTATTTGTACGTTGTGTTGCGTTACATCAAGATGAATTCATTACAGTGTTATAGTATCAACAATACATACATAGACGCATAGACACACACACACACACACACTACTCCTCCCCACCCCCCACCCCCCCGGATCCTGTACTTTGCTTTCATTTAGACTATTTCTGCTGCAGGAGTGACATTACTTTCCGCCGTTGTCTGAGCACATCCTTTAGACTTAGAACCTCTTGACTAAGTTCGCTCTCCTCTACCTCTTCCCCTTCGAATTCATTGCCACCATTACTCTCTTGGAACAGCCTATGGAGACACACATCATAGGACGTGTGACTAATATCCCGGATATCGATTGTGCGATGCACTTGTTGAACATTGAGAGCTCTATCGCGTTTCGATGTCAATATGTTTTTAATATATCTGTAAGTATTGCCATTTAAACTGCCATCTGCGTTCAATAGGCTATGTTTCAAGTGATGGTACAAATATGCTGTAGAGGGTGATGATGACGATGTAATGCTTGATAGAGGGTCAGATAAGGGTCCGGCTAGATCCCAGATATCGTCACAATGATGCTTGTTGCCATTCTCACGAAATGTGGGACTGCCATTGTTGATTGTGTTTATTAGAGTGTGATCATCTATCGAAAAGTTACCATCACCTACATCCTTTCGGTCTAGAAGGGGGTCCTCAAGTAACTTGGTGATCATGGAATCGTCGACACTCTCAGCCTTTCCTCTGGTAGAATCAGCATAGATCGAGTGAAGATTCCCTGAAAGGTCTAGATCGGTCCTAGTTGACGAATCAAAGTTGGCCCTGAACATTGTTATACTGTAGTAGAGCAGTAGAGCTATCAAAACCGTACTGCAACTAGAAGGTGGAGACTATTTCCCGCACCATTTCCGAGCACATCCATTATCATTCATCACACAAAGCGGCCAGTCGCCAGTCGCTGGGCCAAATTTTTGCTCCGGCGCGAGTTGGAGCAGGGAACCAAATGTCCCCCCACATGGGCCCCGCGGCCCCCCGGTCCCAGTCCCGTAGTCCAGGGGTCGGATGCGGTCAATTCGATGTAATATTGATCTAAATAAGGTTCTTTGATGATATTCTATTTATCATCAAGTGCTTGACGGTGTATACTTAATTAAAAGGAGTTTATTTCACCTTAAAGTTAACAGAGGAGGTTTCATCTATGTATATTTGAAAAGAGAGAAAAATAAGATGCCTATTATTGAGAGCGTAGTCCAAATATTCTTTATCTTGAAGGATGCTCGCAAAAAATACAAAAATAATCAGAGAGATGGCTATTTGCTTCTGGACCGTTTGAAAGGTTTGGAAGAACCCCTATTGAAATTCCAATCACATGAATTGAGTGTTTCGGAGGATTCTCTCAAAACGTTAGAAGAGGTATTGAACAAAGTCAAGCAGTTTCTAGATGAGTACAATACTCGATCTATGTGGAGGGCTTGTATGCGTGCCATTCGTAGTGGCAAGTATGCAGAAGACTTCGCACATGTCAACCAATTGATTGATCGTGCTCTGCAAACTGTCGGAATCAGTTTGGATATTTCCAATGAGGAAAGAAGGCAGCAAGATTTAGATGATATGAAAAATAAGATTGAGAATCTGTCTAGGCATGTCATTGAGAATACGCGACCTCCAACTTCTGGAAACAATGAAGAGGAGAAGAAAAGATATGAGGACATTTTAATTTCTGTTAAAGACTTATCTGTTCATCAAGAATCCATTGTGCAAACACTTTTACAAGTGACAGGTCACGAGGATTGCGCGTTGTCAGTAGAAGAGAAAGCTGATTTCGTGAAAATGCACCAAGAAGTAGAGGAACTTATCACTGCTGAAGCGGATCGACTAAATGAAGGCATTGAAGGCTTGAAAGACGATATGGAAGAGATGAAAAAGGATATCTTGACAGCATTATTAGATAGCAAATCTGATTCCATGACCAATGAAAAGAAGGCGGTACTCAATGCCAAAATGACGGAATTGTATGAGTCTGTGAAAGAGAAGGATATCTCTCTAGATGCGGAGATTGGTAGTGGTGGTTTTGGCTGTGTGTTTTCCGCTTGGTGGAATGATATTCCTGTGGCTGTAAAGAAGTTTACTCCAGTGTCAGGAATACCAAAAGAGATCGTAATTTCGAAAAAGGCAATAGAACGAGAAGCATTCATTTTGGATGCTATGAAACATCCATTAGTCTTAGGGTCTCATGGTATTGTGAAGATTGATGAAAGAGAACAGTGGCTTGTGATGGATTTGGCCAAATATCGCAGTTTGATGTCCTTTCTCTTGAAATATCCTTTGCCAGATCAATTGCCTTTATTTCTGATTTTTGGTATCATGAAGGACCTTGCTGCTGCTGTAGCACATCTGCATAGTCATGGTGTGACCCACAAAGATATCAAAGCAGAGAATGTCTTGTTACATAATTCACCTTACGAATTTTGTGTCAAATTGTGTGATTTCGGTCTAGCCAAACAAGAATCCATGGGTACTGGTAAAACCGTAGCTCCTACGATGGTGAGTATAGCAGGTGCAGGTACATTGGCATTCATGGCCCCCGAATTGCAAAATCCAGACTTGGCGAAAGATCGCCATTCCAGTACTGCTTCTGACGTCTTTGCAATTTGCGTGACTTTCCTGCAAATGTTGTTGAGGTATACTCCCAATAATTCAACGTTTGGATTTCAAACCAAAATTCATGAAGCTGTTTCTTTATATTTTTTCGAAGACTCAGATGAAGATCTGAAAAGTGCATTGAACAAATTGATGGTGATCTTATATGAAGGCTTATCTCTTGACGTTCCGCCCGATGTACCATTGGATGTTTCTTGTATAGAAGAAATTCCGCGTGTGTTCATTAACCCAGAGACCTTGAATTGCTGGAAACGTCCTTTTGCTAGGGATTTGGGAAAGAGAATGAGTATCATTGTTGATACGCATCTCGGTGGTGATGGTCGTAAACGTGCTCCCCCGACGAATGGAATTTCTGAAACTTTCAACAGGAATAAGAAGATGGTAAAAATGTTGGCAAATGCCTATGATGAAGGCGTTGGAGTAGATCTTGATGCTTTGGTGAATACCGCTAGTAGTAATAAGGATTCTCTCAAGATTGGTGGCAACACATTGCCTCCTACTCCTCCATTGACACATGTAAGTCATAGAGATCAAGACAAGATGGGCAAATTGATATCCTGGATGACGGATTTAGGTGTAAAAGAAAGTGATGCTGAAGAATATACCAACAACATATTTGCCAAAAAGCTCACTACAATTGCTAGATTGAAGAAGTATGTTGTGAAGAAAGGTGCTTCTGTATTAACAGATGAAGTAGGCATGGAGGAAATGGATGCTGCTGATATTTTGGAGGCGTTGATGATTGAAGAAAGTGACGATCACACTGGTAATGTCCATGGTAATGCTGTTGCTAATGACCACCACGCTGCTCGTCGCGCTGTTAATAACAATGGTAAGGTTGCTGCTATTGGTCCCAAGCTAGTGCGCTCTAATGGTGATATAAAGCCAGCAGTGAAACTCTGGTGTAGTGATAGAGCAGCGGCTGAGCTCAAGTATGGCCACATCTCCGAGTGGGATACCAGTGCAGTGACGAATATGAAGCACCTATTTAATGAAATGAAGGACTTCAATGATGATATCAGTCAATGGAATGTAGGCAATGTGACTAATATGCATAGTGTGTTCCGTCTCGCCTCTGCATTTAACCAGCCTCTAGACCAATGGAATGTAGGCAATGTGACTAATATGGATAGTATGTTCTCTGGTGCCTCTGCTTTCAACCAACCTCTAGGTGAATGGAATGTAGGCCATGTTACTACTATGGGGTCTATGTTCATTGGTGCCTCTGCCTTTAACCAGCCTCTAGACCAATGGAATGTAGGCAATGTGACTAATATGCATAGTTTGTTCTGTCTCGCCTCTGCATTTAACCAGCCTTTAGAGCTATGGAATGTAGGCAATGTGACTAAAATGTATGGTATGTTCTTTGAGTCGGGTATGACTACTGACAATAGGCCAAGCTGGCTCAGATGATCGTAGAGAAAGAAAGAGAGAAAGAGACGGAGCCATTTGTTTGATTATGTCAATTATGCGCTGCTCATGTATATTGCTTGCTATCGGGATGCACCACTTTCTCCACCTCTTTCTTTCTATCTCTCTACCTTCCTTACGGGAAAAAAGCAGGACTTGACCGTCTCAGAAAAAAGAGGTTAAAAAATCATCACTAAAAGCTCCTTATCTCCGCCAATATTGCATGTATTGTTGTTTTGTAAACTCATTAAGCTCTATGTGTTTGACTACATACTACAATACGTCTTCCATGACTTTATCAGTAGCATATACCTTACTATAGCGTCAATTCTCCAACAGGTCATAGTTCGGATGCCCGAACCATCGCCATGCGGTATATGGTATACATTTGTGTCCCCACGGGCATCCCGCATCCCATCCACGAAGGGCCGGGCCCGTGCTGGGCTCGTGCCCCACAATCGAGAATCGCGATTTGGCCGCTAGACAGAAGCTTCCTAGGATCGTGTGTCTACTTCTCTTGGAACTTCTTAATAACCCTAACCACGTTTAACCCTTGTGTGGAGTCCAGGATACTCTGAAGTACATCTTGGTACCAATTGTGGCCTCCGCTATTCGATTAGTCATTTTTCAAGGTATTCGTAACCATCAGACGGATTAATTGGCCAGTGCTTGCTCTTTTGGAATTAGTGATAAGAACAATACGCAGATGTTGTCATCTAGTGGTGCACCTGTAGACAAGGTTACGAACAGCACTACATGGATGTCTCATCTTAAGTACTTGCTTAGTATTGATTTGGTGACCCATGTTTGGATCGTCTTACGAGAGGCAAAGAGACTCGTCACCTTTCTCATTAATGGCACTTCCACTTGGGTTAGCATGGCTTTCCAGTTGATCTGCTTCACACTAATCTTAACTCCAGGATGGATACGTATGCTAATATTCTACATATGCGATCATCACATTATCAGAAATATTGAATTCGGCAAAGGCTCATTACATCGTAACATCCTCGATCTTTACCTTCCCACTCTACCTACTTGTACCAATATTGATCGTAGTAATAACCATGGTTTCTTAGAGAAAAGTTCTACTGGTGCTAATAGTAGAAGAGTCCCCATTATTGTATTTGTCTCGGGAGGGGTGTGGATAATAGGAAATAAACTATGGTCTGCACTCGTAGGCCGAGGATTTGCCCTCATGGGCTATTTGGTCGTAGTACCAGACTATCGCAATTTCCCGCAGGGTGATATAACAGATATGTGTGCTGATATCAGACAAAGTTTATTATGGACAATTAAAAACGGTGGTGTATACAATGGTGACATCAATGACATTACCCTAGCGGGTCAATCAGCTGGAGCACATCTCTCATTGCTGACCATTTTTTCACTTTTCGAGAAAAGAAAACTGTCCTTAGTGTATTCTAATAGTAGTGGAGACACTGGTCTCTCGTCGTTACAGACCGGCATTGCAAAATGTGATGATGTTGACAACGAACAAGGAGATGAGGCATCCACTCCATTGGCATTGACATATGCGATGAATTCTTCGGGTAGTGCGCCCAGAGTGAGTGAAAGAGCAAAGAGTAGCAATGATGAAAAGGCTGGTTACTGTACTCCGTACACGCCAGGCAGCAGCCATAATAATAATAATAATAATAATGATGATGGTGATGATGGTGATGGTGATGGTGATGATGATGGTGATGGTGATGGTGATGGTGATGATGATGATGATGATGATGGTGGTGGTGATGGTGATGATGATGATGATGGTGGTGGTAATGGTGATGCTGATGATGATCGAGAGCTCGACTCTGCCATCATGTCCTGCGTACAACATCTTCTTCTTCTCAATGGTCCTTACGATCTAATGCAGCTAACAACTCATTTGCATCAACGAGGACTAGATCACAGTATATTGAACTGGATATTCAAAGATGACCTCCAAAGATATAGCCCAACACATAGAATAGCAAAGTATGGTCCGTCAGTCGCCAATGGTCATCATACACCACAGAGTGATATCATCAATCTAAATAAAAACCATAATAATCAAGCTCTCGGGAGTGACAGCGTATGGTCGGCGTTCCCTGCTGTCACATTAATGTCCTGTGCTGCTGATAAGTCAATTCCACAGAGACAAGCTCTAGATTTATATGCAGCATTATCTGCTTTGCCCTGTCTCAGCGTGCATCATGTATTATATGAGGACAAGAACCATACCAGTCTCATATTAGAAGATCCATTAGCTGGGGATTATAGTTTTTTCTATGATGCCCATACCTACATGAAGACCAGGAGACGTGATAAATATAGTCTACTTCATCTTCCTTCACACGCACCGAGTAGTACCCCAAATAAAGTAGTATCGTCCTGTGAAAACAGCAACGCAATCAAATTGAATGAATCTATTCGAGTCAAGGGACGCAAAGCGATATTAATAGAATGTGCACAGCCATTCGTTCATCCAACATTAGCATATATTGCTAAGCAGATCAATCCGTTTTAGGAGCCGTTAGAAGTGCTTGGATGATGGGGAAAAGGAATTTTGTAGATGTCATGTGATTAGTGTATAGTATGAAAGAAAAATGCCTATCAAGAGAGACTGAACTGGGTTCGGGATATATGTGATGATGATAATGTGTAATTGCAATGAAGACTAATTTTTTTTCTCTTCTTCTTTTTCTTAGAGTATTGTTATGGCTCGTTCCATTATATACAGTCGCTGCAGTCCCTTTCACTCTCATTTCAGTATATATGTATCTCTAATATAACCTCCATTCCCCCATTGCCTTTTTTATTTCTCTTTCTCTCTTCAATTCTCCAGCCCGCTGGCCCTGGTCGGTCCACTCCCAAGCGCTTTGTCGACATGTTCCTTCTTTCATTTCTCTTGCTGCCGTCTGTCATGGGCATCTTTGGCCAAAATACGCAATTTTAGACACATTTCAGGTCCTGTCTGTTTCACCAACGATGCAAAGCTATGTCTTGGAGGCTTAACTGCCTTCACATTATTCAGTGGAAGCAAGTCTTTAATCAAAACATTTTCACTACTCACTGCACGTGGTCGAGTATGAGTGTTCTGATTGCTATGATTATTATCGTTTCGGTTAGGGTTAGGGTTAGGGTTAGAATAGCCTTCAATTTCACCGTAATATTGATACAATAATTGCCAAGGTGAACCATTCTCTACTAGTTTTCCTTTCGCTAGCACCAATATTTGATCATAATCAATAACGGTATGTAGCCGGTGGGCAATGGTGATCACAGTAGTGCCGGTACTCGTAAATTCGCGATATATGGCATTTTGAATGGCCATATCGGTCTTTAAATCGATGTTTGCTGTCGCTTCATCCATCACTAACAGCTTGTTTCTTTGTAATACGGCACGGCATAAACAGACTAGTTGTCGCTCACCGGTACTGAAGTTCATGCCACTTTCTTCTACCAATCCCTCGAGCAGATTCGTATCCACAGTGCTTTGCTCACAAAGATGACTGTACTTGGTAGGCTTGTCTGCTGCTTGCGAAGTATCCTTCATACCATCATTATTATTATTATTATTATCATTGTCGTCGTCACCATTGCTGGTGTGCAACTTCTCCAATATGCTTCTCAACCCAGTGGCGTCCACAGCAGCATAAATTTCAGTGTCAGTGTACATATTGAAAGGGTCCAAGTTCCTCCGGATAGTCCCTGTGCATTGAAGCGAGAACAGATCGTGACGAATGAGGTAA
>JACLAD010001295.1_pt1 | contig 18036 bp, 18 predicted proteins | sample 8027901 | NCBI WGS metagenome assembly JACLAD01 (sample SAMN15725071, study PRJNA655200) | protist metagenome | isolation source: fluorescence activated cell sorting (FACS) single amplified genomes of... | place: Spain: Blaines Bay Microbial Observatory, Mediterranean Sea | collected 2016-07-05 | reverse complement strand
TATTTGTATGGTATCTGTAGGCTTTGTCAGACTCCTTCTTGGCTCTATGAATGGATTATACCGTGCTCAGGTCGCAGGCATAGCCTCGTTGAGTAAGAAGCAGCTTGCTTCACTACAGAATGCACTGGATTCTATTGGTGTCATTCGCCTAACGCTTACGATCACAAGTATGTATCTCTACTATCAGTTTGCCAGTGATATATTTGCTTTTTTCAATGTGCCTGACAAAGAGCATACGATTCTTTTACCGATCATGCTATTGAGCACTTACCTTGATAACTCAGCAAGCCTCAGGGTCACCTATTTGATGTCGCATGATGAGCAGGCCTACTCCATCATTGTACAGCTGATACGCATGGTAACTATGATTGGCTTGGGCGTCTATTTGGTCCTATCCTATGATATCTACGGTGTCGTTGCGGCTAACTTCATCTCGCGCTTTATCAAGCTTTTGCTGCTGACCTACAAATGTCGTCAAAAAACCAGTTTACGCTTTAATCGTTTTTTCTAAGCCTGTCAGACCCACCTTCGGAAAAAGTAGATTGTTCGTTTTGGTTGTCATTTGTGTCAAGCTTTTCAGTTACATCAATAGTCTGTTTCTTGTCTTTGCGTATCTCTTTTTGAAACTCTTGAATAGTATTATAGGCTCGTGCTGCTCGGGCCATGACCACCTTCTGGATGTGGGGAGCAGCTTTTTTAAGTGCGCTAGTGAATGCTTTGGTAAGATTGATACCACTTGCTTGCTTTGCCTTATTTAGAGCATATCTCGCGCTGATAACACTGGCTCCAATTTTGATGCCGTAGAGAGCGACGGGCAATAACAAAATAAATGGCATTGTCAACCTCCTTGTTAAGACAACTACTTACTTTAAGCCTTGGTTATAGACTCATTTTTTGAAAATGTCAGAATATTCTTGTGGTTGCTCGTCATTATTTTGATATGCAACAGACATTCAGTCTTGTAGAACAACATTTGTGTGGTTGCATTAGCTAGCGATCTTCGCCCATTGTCATCTGACAACTGTGATTATGAATCTGCATGACCGGGCGAAATGACTTTCTGTGGATTGGCGTGACTCCCAGATGTTGTAAAGCATTCAAGTGGACTTTTGTGCCATACCCTTTGTGTTTTTCGAGCCCATAACCAGGAAACTCTTGGGCATAGGCCATCATTAGGTCGTCTCTGAAAACTTTGGCGACAATGCTTGCACACCCGATGATAGGCTCAATGGCGTCTCCATTAATGATTGTCTTGGTTGGCATATCCAAGGCTGGATCATCGCGACCGTCTACCAATACGCGATCTGGCTTGATGAAACATCCATGTACGGCTCTGCGCATGGCCAATAAGCTGGCTTGAAGAATGTTTATGTCGTCAATCTCTGTGACTGAAGCTATGCCTATGCCCCAAGCCATAGCGCTGCTAGTAATCTGCTGTGATAATGCTCTTCTTTTTTTATCCGAGAGTTTTTTGGAGTCATCAGCGCTTAACGCTTTGAGTTGATCGTCTGACATGATGACTGCACATGCCACGACTGGCCCGGCTAGACAGCCCCTTCCTACTTCGTCAACCCCAGCAATGAGATCATGGTGTATTTTCATGACTAATGGCGCAGTGAGCTTATTGATTATTTACCTAGTTCAACCATACTGCAAGTTTGACAAGACCTCAAGACCCTTGATTCGATGGTTGACTTGATGTGAACTTCTTACCCAAAAATCAGTTATTGAACTGGCTCTTTTTTTCTACTAAACTACTATTTGTATTCAATGCTGATAACAAGGTGTATAGGACCATTATTTTTGATTTTGACGGAACTCTATGTTCTTCTGTAACGAGTATTGCTCACGCCTTGCAGCAGACTTTCTCTCATTTTGGCCTTCAGGTTCCTGGCTTGTCTGATATTAATGACATGCTCATGTATGCACCTGATTTAAACGATACTTTCTTTCTTCTTGATCCGTCTTTGAAAAACATCAGTGTGCATGAATTTCAGAAGATGACAGACTACTATGACGAGGTTCACTCATCACTTTATCGAGATGAGGCTCCTCTTTATCCTGGGGTAGTAGATGTGTTATCTGAACTAAGCCGGCGACAAGTTGAGTTGATCATCGTGAGTAATAACCGCAAAGAATCTATTCTTATGTCCTTAAAGGTCAATAAAATAGATGTCTTTTTTAGTGAGGTTTTTGGCCATGACTCATCTTATCCATCAAAGCCTGACCCTTCTGTTTTTGAAGATGATATTCTTCCTTCTCGCCCTAACCATGGATGTGGTGATTTTTTGATGGTTGGCGATACTGAAACTGACTTTTATTTCGCTAAAGCCTGTGGCATTGATATGGTCTGGGCTGACTATGGGTTTGGCCGTTTGAGCAAAAACATACGCCCCCAGCTTAAAGCCTGCCTGAGCATTCCAAAAGACTTATTAAGCTGTATTTGATGATTATGGATCCACTTGTATGACCTCAAAGAAAACTCTGATCAGCATCATTTCCGGTGAACTCTCAGGAGATCAGTATGCTGCTGACTTGATCAATGAGATCAAAATGACTTCAACCAACGTAGAATTCAATGGTATTGGAGGATCATTATCACACTCCGCCGGATTGCGTCATTGGCCAGACTGTCAACCTAAAGCCTTGATGGCGGTCACAGCGCTTGTGCAAAACCTTTTTCATTTTAGACGTCTGTTGCATAGTGTGAAGGAGCAGCTTCAAAACGCTAAGCCAGACTTACTGATTCTTATTGATTATGCTGGATTTAATCTGAGAGTTGCTGCCATTGCGTATGATCTGAAGATTCCCGTTTTTTATTATATCCCGCCTAAAGTGTGGGCATGGGGCGGCTGGCGTCTGCGAAAGCTTAAACGCTTTGTCAACTGGGTTGCGCCCATTTATCCCTTTGAAGCGGATTTTTTTGCCAACAAAGGACTCCAACACTTTCTGGTTCGGCATCCTTTTATCAAAAAAATGTCTGGTGGCCAAGTCTCTGTACATCAGCATACGCTGGCCCTTCTTCCTGGAAGCCGTGATCAGGAGGTGAAAAGTTTACTTCCGGTCATGCTCGATGCTTGCTCGACATTGCTCACAGAGAATCCCTTGCTTAGATTCAAACTTTTCTGTTCGAGTCCCGATCAAAAAAAGACCATTCAATCTTTCATTGAGGCTTGCTATCCGACTATGCCTTTGCGTCTGATTGAATCTGATTATGTTGATCATCTTTGTAGCTGCAGAGCAGCTATTGTTTGCTCAGGCACTGCTGCTTTTGAGTGTGCAATGTTGTCAGTGCCTATGGTTGTTGTTTACAAAAGTCACTGGGTCAACTATGTATTGTTCAAATTACTTGTCTCTCTGCGTTGGATTAGCTTGCCCAACTTGATCTTGCAGGATGACGCTGTGGTCGAGTTATTACAATCTCAATGTAACGCTGGTATGATCAGTCGCCATATTGCTGACCTTATGTGTGATGGCGAAGTAAGGAAGAAACAGCTGTCGCGATTGGCTCAATTACATATGAATATGACTCAAGGGGCTCATGTAGACGATATTGGTGATATAGTTAAGGGAATATTATCAATAAATCTTGACATGAGCGGGAAGGTGGTGAATGATTAAGATTATACAGTTTTTTGTTTGTTCATGTTAGGTTTTATTAACCCAGCCCGTGGTTGGTTAGCCAGTCGCCTTGTTGGCATGCTGGTGATGTTTTCTGCGCTATGTCTTCTATCTTTGCCCGGAGTTGCACAGACCAACACCTCTCCAGCTGGCTCCATTCAAGTTATTGATATTGATGCGCCTATCGGCCCTGCTAGCTTTGATCATCTGAAAAGCTCAATGGCCCAGGCCGTGTCTGATGGTGCCCAGCTTATCGTCGTTAGACTCGATACCCCAGGCGGCTTGGCATCAAGCATGCGGGAAATGACCAAAGAAATCCTATCCTCGCCCGTTCCTGTTGCCGTGTATGTTTCGCCGTCTGGTAGCTACGCTGCCAGTGCAGGCGCGTTTATTGTCTACTCAGCACATGTAGCAAGCATGGCACCTGGTACTAATATTGGTGCTGCCTCCCCTATACCGCTTGGATCAGACGCACCGATGCCAGCTGAACCTGGTGCAGAAAGCCAAAATCCTGGCCAATTACCATCCGCTCCAGAAAAAAATACTGAGATTCCGTCTTCCGTTTCTACTGCCCAAACAAAAGCTATTGAGGATTTGACCGCCTACATGAGAGCTCTGGCCGAATTACATGGTCGTAACGCTAAGCTGGGCGTTGAAATGATCACTAAAGGCTCATCATTTTCAGCGCAGGAAGCTCTGAAGAATGGTATTGTCAACTTTGTCAGTAATGATATGGAAGAGCTTCTAAAGCAGTTGGATGGCTATTCGGTCAGTGTCAAAGGTCAAAAAATCACCCTTGACACCAAAGGGCGCCCTGTTGTCGAGATCAAGCCGAACTGGCGCTATGGTTTTCTCAGTATCATTACTGATCCTAACGTGACTTATATCCTATTGATTGCTGGAATATATGGGATTCTATTCGAACTGTATAGCCCTGGTGCTCTCTTCCCTGGTGTCCTTGGCTTTATTTGCATTATCCTTGCTGGCTATGGATTACATCTTCTACCCATTAACTATGCTGGCTTGTTTTTGGTCATTTTAGGTATTATCCTGATCGCTGCCGAGACATTCATCACCAGTTATGGTCTACTTGGCATTGGTGGATTTATAGCGTTTGTGATGGGCTCAGTTTTTCTACTGGATACCCTCTACCCTGTTTACAGCGTGAGTAAGGTGATTATTGGAACGATGGCGGTGCTCACAGCAACTATTCTTTCCGTCATTACCAACTTTGTTTTTGGAAGCTTACGCGCCCCTCAAATCACAGGTGACTCCGGTATGATTGGTAAGACTGCACAAGTAATCAAGGATTTTGATGAGATTGGGCAGGTAGAATGTGACGGAACCGCTTATCTTGCGTTATCGTCAGAACCACTCAAGGCCAAACAAAAAGTTGTCATCAAGGGTGTTGATGGCATTAAACTTATTGTCAAACCAGTTAGTTAATCATCATAAGGGGATTTATTATGCCGTTTTTCTTTTTTGCCATTGTCATCATCTTAATGTTTTTGTTGTCTTTCATCAATATTCTAAAAGAATACGAAAGAGGCGTTATCTTTACGCTAGGGCGTTTCTGGAAGGTCAAAGGTCCTGGATTGATTATTGTTATCCGTGGGCTCCAGGAGATAGTCCGAGTTGATCTTAGGACCGTTGTGATGGATGTACCAACGCAAGATATTATCACCAAAGACAATGTGACTACAAAAGTTAATGCCGTTGTTTACTTCCGGGTTATGGACCCGAGAAATGCTGTTATTCAAGTAGAAAACTATTATGATGCCACCAGTCAGTTAGCTCAAACTTCGCTACGTGCTATCTTGGGCCAACATGATCTTGATCAGATTCTCTCTGAGCGGGATAAGCTCAATCATGAAATGCAAAAGACACTTGATCAGCAGACTGACCCATGGGGCGTTAAGGTTACTGCCGTGGAGATTAAAGATGTTGATTTAGATGAAACCATGGTCCGCGCTATGGCGAAGCAAGCTGAAGCTGAACGAACTAGGCGTGCAAAAATTATTCTTGCTGAAGGGGAACACCAAGCAGCTGAAAAAATCGCTCAAGCTGCTACGGTGCTCTCGAAGGAACCACAGGCTATTCAGCTCCGCTATCTGCAGACTGTCAGCGAGATTACAGACCACAAATCATCGACAGTGCTTTTCCCTATCCCTATCAACTTCATTGAGGGGTTTAAGCAAATTACAGACGCCATATCAGGGCAACCTTCTTCTGCGAAAAAAATAAAAACTGCGGATAAAACTACTAAGTAAATTGTCGCTTTCGTTGAGCGGGAAAGCCCCGCTCAGCAACTTGTTACCAAGTTAAGCGCTATAATTCTTGACCCACTAATGCTCAGTTTTGTATCGACTATTGTGTATCGTGGTAATATGACAAAGCATGCCTGAATCAGTGTTGTTTATCTCACGACTATCGCTACTATCTCAATATGAGCGATGTGGACACAATTGATATTTAAAGGTGCTTTTATGAGGCCAGGGTTGTGTGTGCTACAGTCTATCGAATAATGCCTCGGGTCGCGTTTTTCACGGTCAAAATGAATTTATTGAGGTGTAAATTGCCTGCCTCATTTAAGGCTTCTAATGCTTTTATCGCTTCCTGGACTGTTTTTTTCTGCAAGTACAGCACTCTGTAGGCCTGCTTGATCAAAGCCTGTGTTTCTTGATCGATACCGGCCCTGGTCATCCCAATGTTATTTAGACCTGCAGGACGAGCTGGAGTGGGGGCGATTTTCAAATATGCAGGAACATCTTTAGATATCGCGCTGTCTGCACAAATGAATACATAATCGCCGATAATACAATACTGAGAGACTTTGGCGAAACCACCAAAATTAACAAAATTTCCTACTTTCACATGGCCAGCGAGTGCGGTCCCATTTGCGAAAATATTATTGCTGCCTATCTGGCAGTCATGAGCAATATGAACGTAAGCGAGCAATAGATTGTTGTCGCCTATCACTGTCATTGCTTCGTCTTGTACTGTACCAATATGCACAGTTACAGCTTCACGAAAAACGTTGTTATTTCCGATAACAAGCTTTGTAGACTCTCCGCCATATTTTTTATCCGGCGGCTCCTCGCCTATCGTTCCAAACTGATAAAAGACATTGTTTTTACCAATTTTGGTATCTCCTTTGATCACAACATGCGATAAGAGCTTGCAGCCCTCCCCGATTTGGACATCGCCTTCGATGAGACAAAATGGACCAATTTCAACGCTTGGATGTATTTTGGCACCAGACTCGATAATGGAAGATGGGTGTACTTTGGGGTACTCGTGACTTTTAATGGTAGTTTTGGCTTGATTTTCACTCACTACAAAATTATGCTTCGACATCATCCAGCTTCCTAAATACACTACTTAATTTTAGCGAACACGCCAATTTGTCATCAACGTATGCTTCGCAGTCAAATCGCCATAGCTGTTGTTTGATAGCATTGATTTTGGCATGTAAAAACAACTGATTTCCAGGCCTCACCGGTAACCTAAATCTTGCCTTCTCTACGCCTGTTAAATAGATATTATACCCATCTGAGGGAGTCTTGTTGCGTGATTTAAAAGCGAGAATCCCGCAAGTTTGCGCTAAGGCTTCGACAATGATGACTCCGGGCATTATGGGCTCATTTGGAAAATGTCCCTGAAAATAAGGCTCATTAAAAGAGACGTTTTTTAGGGCTACAATTGACTCATTGCTGATATTGACGACTTTGTCGACATATAAAAATGGATAGCGGTGTGGCAAGTATTTTGTGATCTCTATGCCAGCCTCATTCATCTTGGTGAACCCTTGACTTTTTTGAGACCAGAATCTTTGATTGCAAGCGCTGATCTTGCCCAGTTTTTGTGCGTTTGTGCGGGCATGACGCCAATATAGAACCCAGGGATTTGAATGCTATTTGTAATCATTGTTCCGCCACCGACGATGATATTGTCACCAAGGGTAATTTGCCCATTGATGCCTGAGTGTCCTCCCATACGAAAATACTTTCCAATCACTGTTGAACCGGCTATTCCTGACTGCCCAGCGATTGCTCCGCACTCTCCAATAATCACATTGTGTGCAATGTGCACAAGATTGTCAATCTTGGTGCCACTGTGTATTTCTGTATCATCTAACATTCCTCTATCAATACAAGTATTGGCACCGACCTCCACTTCATCGCCCAAAACTGCCCTACCGATATGAGGTATCTTTCTCCACTTTCCCTGGTCAGATTCGTATCCAAAACCATCTGAACCAATCACGCAACCACTGTGAAGAATACAGCTTCTTCCAATTATTGAGTCGTGATAAATGGTTACATTCGGATGAACTGTTGTCCCTGAATGAATAGTCACACCTTCGCCAATAAAACTTCCAGCACCAATGCTAACGTTACCTTCGATCACAGCATGCTTTTCTACTACGACATTTGCAGCAATCACAGCACTATCATCGATTTTTGACTCTGGATGACATTGGCTGGTAGTGTGCTTTGAACCTGTTTGTTGTTTTGGATGGTAAAAATGCTCTAAAAGCATGGTGAATGCGAGGGACGGGTTAGGGTGGGTAATCAATTTAGCTTGCCCGATGTATCCCTCGCACAGAGCTTGATCCATAATGATTACGGAAGCTTTGCAGTCACTCAGTTTTGCACGATGTCTTTTGGTGCAAAATGCTAAGCAATCTTGACTCGCGTTTTGAACGGATGCCAGCTTACGTATCTTGACTGCCTGATCGAGCTCTATTGATTCAGACTGTATGCCTAAGCACTGTTTGACTGCGTACAAGTTGGTTGCCAGATTAACATCTCGCATCTTTTAATGCCTCGACCACTAAACTTGGTTTATAGTTTCTTGCTTTCTACAATCTTTTTGACGGGTGCAGTGATGTCGTTATTGTTCGCTATATAGAGCGGCTCACCTTGTAGAACTACGTCAAAACCTTTCTTTTTAGCAACTTCTTTTGTGGCATCTTTCACAGCAGCATAAAGCTTTTTCATTGACTCATCTTGCATTTTCATTGCCTCTTCCTGAAATGAACGCTCTTGCTCTGCAAGTTTCATTTTCTTCTCCTGCAGCTGGCTTTGTTTTTTTTTGTAAGTGCTTGATGCCATCACTGCCTTTTGTTTTTCTAAGCTCTCTTGCTCTGTACTGAAGTTTTTTTGGGCTAATACGAGCTCTTCATGTTTTGCGCCAAGCTTTTTTTGCATGTCATTTTGCATTTGGGCAAAGTGCTTTGACCCCTCGATAACATTACGCATATCAACATACGCGATGTTATTTGATGCGTAAGCACTCAAGCTTGACAGTAATGTTACACATGCGATCATCGCGCTTTTCATTTTACCCATTTTCATATCGATACTCCTGTGTTCGTTTGAAATCATTAGTTAATATATTACCAGTTAAAACTGGTAATCACAAGCGGCATCAGAGTAAATTGCCCCATTAGCTTGTTTATTCAGCCGTCATTAGTACAGATTAGCTTGCATTGAGAACTGCGCATATTTGAATGTATCCTCGCCGTATTCTGATGAGTCATCATCTATCTTCAATGGATAACTAAAGACAAGGAGAATTGGAGCAATCGGCGTCATCACTCTGAACTGTAGTCCTGCACTATACACCCATTTACCGAAGTCAAAAGCATGATCATTGTATGCATAGCCACCATCAACGAACAAGCTAGGAATGACTTGATCATCATTGAATGGCTTTAAAAATACGTTCATAGACGCCGTGGTAATTAAATCTCCCCCAATAGCTCTTCCATTCACTTTTTCACCAAATGTCATAACACCACGCACTGGTGAAGTGGGCGTCGAGTAGAACTTCTCGTCAAAAGGGAGCTCTGTATTGCAGCTATCATCGTTGGAATTTCCAGCAATACAGCCTGTTATATTGGTGAACCCTTTGAAGCCTTTGCCTATGCCAAAACGAGCCGCAGGATTAAAAGTAATCGGCCACGAACCTAATTTTTTGAACAGTGAAATCCGTGAGTCCATCGTGATGTAGCTTGTAAAGCTTTCATTCAGGGGCGCTCCAATTTTGACACTCACTTCCTCTTTATTTCCACTTGATGGTAATACTGCGCGATCTAGCGTATTGCGCGTCCATCTCGCTGTTGATATCAGATTCCAGAGATTATTTCCGTAGCGGTCGATTGACTGAACCACATTGTCTGGTACCTGTGGATCGTTGGGATCATAGCCATAGTTGTTTTTACTGATCTCAGCTGTCATTGCTAAGTTTTGATAGAGGGAAATAGGTGCACTTGCGCTAAGGTTGAAGCCGATTTTTTCTGCTGAGTATGACTGCATCCATGTATACTTGGACATGGCCGTGTTGTCACTGCTGTTCTTTTTGTCCTCGTAGTATAATTTGTATCCGACACCAAGACCATTTCTGAGGACGAATGGCGCATCACCCAATATTGAGACTGTTGTTCGTACACGTGATTTTTCAAGTTTCAGATCGACATTGTTGCCGGTTCCGCCGAAGTTTGGATGCTTAATACTGGCAGTGAAAACCACATAATCTGTCTGATTGACACCCATCTCCAGGTTAGCTGTCGCCTCAGGCGCATCCTCTACATTAAACACAATGTCAACTTCTCTTGGGTTGTTATCAGCAAGAGATACCTCCGGTCTGACATTTTTCAAGTAGCCAAGATTAGATAACCGCCTAATACTTTCTTGTACGCCAGTATCGGTATACATTTCTCCTTCGGAGATTGCAACTTCTCTTCGTAAGACCCTATCCATGGTCAGCGTGTTACCGCTAAACTCAATTGATCTGATGATGATAGGAACCCCTCTCTTCACCTTGAAAGTGACGTTGACAGTCGCGTCTTTCTCATTGATGTCTACGCTAGGCTCAACGGTCTTGAGTGGATAGCCTCTTTTCTCTAGTGTTCTTGTTACCTCCTCTGTCAGTAGAAATAGCTGCTTTCTTGCAAATGGGAATTTCGTTCCCTTGCTTATCCCCCGCTGTAAACTAATGACTTTTTCGACAGGAATCTGTTTAGCCTCCTGGTCGCCGTCAATTTTGATGTTTGCAAACATGTAGCGTGGACCTTCATTGACGCTGATTCGTATGTCAACACTTTTTGTGTTTGGCACTTTGGTTACTGTGACTTCATCGATGGCGAACCTTAAAAAACCTTCATCCATATAAAAGCTCTTCAGGTCTGCTTTACTTTTCTCAAAAGCCAACTTTGAATAATAGTTTCCTCCGAATAACCTTGCATATAGAGATGGTGTTCCCAACGACATTTTAGAGAGTAATACACGGTCGGTGAATGCGAGGTTGCCCACAACATTCATGCGTCTCACTTGGTACTGAGACCCTTTCATGATGGTCACTTGTATATCAACCATGCTTTCGTTGACTTTAACTGTTTTGATGGACACTGTTACGTCGGGATACCCGTTGAGTCTGTGCTCTACCAATAGCTGATGTTTGAACTGATTGAGCTTCACAGGATTGAGAACCTCTCCTGACTCAAGGTTGTTCTTTTTCAGTATTTCGTTTAAGCCCTCTTCAGGAATCATCTTGTTTTTTTTGATATCTACTTTTCTGATGATGGGCCTTTCTTTAACTTTGATGGTCACTACTGATTGTTTGATGGTAATGGAGACGTTGTCAAACAGGCCCTTCTGATAAATTGCTCGTATTGCGTTTTTAATATCTTGTTGATCAACATCAATACCAACCGCTAGCTCTGAGAAAGCGATGATGGAACTTTCTGGCACTCTTTTGTTACCCTGCACACTGATTTTGCTTATCATTTCTGCAAACGACTGCGTGCAAAGCAGAGCGCAAAGCAAAAAGACAAGACTGAATCGTTTTCTAAGATTGTGCATTTCTATCATCCTTCTTCTATACCAGCCATTAAAATAGCTGATTCATCTTTTAATTACAACTGTAATTTTTCCTTTTTAGCATTCCACTCAGCTGTCAACTTTGAGCGATGATGTGCCCTGTATTCCAGAGGAAGTCGACTTGACTAACTACTGTACTTTAGGACTTTAGACTAAAGGCATGATATCCCAATATTTCTTATCACTGATGTAATGATTTACCCTAATCCAAACCATAGATAGGCTATGGATAGTGTCAAGATATGGCTGTCGATTCTATCGAGAATACCTCCATGACCTGGTAGCAAATGTCCCGTATCTTTGATATTTGCCAACCGCTTAATACGACTAATCCATAGGTCACCCAAAAGTGCTAGCGGACCAAGAAGAACCAGCATAAGACTGATGTTACTGCCTGACCATTGGCAATAGGCAAACATGGTTATCCCTGGTGTCAGAAGCATAGCTAGGGTTCCAAATTCAGTTTTATTTGGACTGATTGATGGGAATACTTTCTTGTCTCCAATCAACTTGCCGACAACCAACCCTGCTGAGTCACTCAACGCAGTCAGTGTGATGATTGCAATGAGTAACCAGATATTGTCTTGTTGTAAATGCAGGAAGCCAATTGCAGCTGTGATCACAGAGATAAGTAATGCTAAGAAGTTTATCTCTTTCCAAAGGGTGTTAGCCCTTTTTACAAAGCCTACTGTACCGACAACATAAATAGCCCATAGTAGCGCGGCCAGCTGCAAAACCACCCCCCAAACCGCCCCTGCTGTGATCAGTAGAGCACACTGAGCACATCCTATCACTATGCCCTCAATTGCAATTCTTTGCTTGAATTGATGCGGAAACTTCCACTTAATGATACTGACTTTATCTGAACCATTGGCAAAAAGGATAGCCATCATCTCTTCGATAGTGCCAACAACAACTATCAAAACTAAGACTCCTACCATTGGTCGCGGCGCTACCAGCACCAGCGCTAACCCCAAAATGAGAAAACATGCCGTCTTGATGCGCGTCAACATGGCCATACGATGTATGATTGTTTTGAGTCCCCAGTTCGAATGGATTTTGGGAATATGCTTGTCGTGGTTGCAATCATGACGCTGTTAGCCGACTTCTTTCATGCTTTCTTGCGCTTCTTCAACAACTTGGCCAAAGCGGCGCTCGCGCTGATGATAGGTGTCTAGTATCTCATCTAAGCTGCTTCTTGAAAAGTCTGGCCACATGATATCTGAAAAGAATAACTCTGTGTACGCAAGATGCCATAACATAAAGTTGCTCAAGCGCTTCTCTCCTCCAGTGCGAATCAAGAGGTCTGGATCACTGTTTATATCTCTTTTCAAGTACTCCTCAAAGTGCTGGAATAACCTTTCATTATTTTCTGATGATTGTTTGTTTGCATACTCTAATGCTTTCTTAATTTGCCACTTACCGCTGTAGTTGAATGCGATATTCAAGTTTAGAGTGGTATTTTTCTTTGTTGTCTGCTCAACAAAGCTGATCACGTCTTGAACGCCTTGATCAAATAATTCACGATTTCCAATCACTCTAACACGTACTCCATTCTCTTGGAGACTTTTTTGTTTTTCGGTTAACGTACTGATCAGTAGATTGGTGATGAATTTCACCTCTTTTTGATCTCTTGTCATATTCTCTACACTCAAGGCGTAAAGCGTTAACTCCTGAACTTTTCTTTCAACGCAAGCCTCAACCAAATCGATTGCAGCCTTAGCACCGACGGCATGCCCCTCAACACGTGACATTCCTCTTTTTCTTGCCCAACGGCCGTTGCCGTCCATGATGACAGCCAGATGACTCACTTGTTTTGTATGCGCCATGGTTTACTTACTTGACCTCTTGTAAATCTTTTATTTTAGCGTCCAGGATTGACTGAATACTGCTGACATATTTTTCAGTGAGTACGTTTACTCTATCTTCTGCAGTCTTTTCATCGTCCTCACTGATAGCCTTCTCCTTGAGAAGTGATTTGACTTCTTGTAGCGTTGCTCTTCTGACGTTTCGCACAGCAATTTTCCCACTTTCTGCAACTTCCTTTGCCATCTTAACCATTTCTTTTCTTCTCTCTTCGGTTAGTATGGGGAGGGGCACGCGAATTGCAGATCCTTGCGTGGAGGGGTTCAATCCTAGATCAGATATGCGTATGGCCTTTTCGCAAGCAGCGACTTGATTTTTGTCCCATGGAGAGACCAAAAGACTTCGAGCACCTTCAACATTAATAGAGGCCACTTGTGGCAATGGCATCTTTGATCCGTATGACTCTACCATCACATGATCAAGCAAATTTGGATGAGCTCTTCCTGTGCGAATTTTTCTGATTTCAACGTCAAGCCCGTCTCTGGCCTTAGTCATTTTTTTTTCGGTATCGTGATATAAATCGTCAAGCATTTTCGTTTCCCTCACTCGATATTATTGTTCCCACTTTTCCTCCATTCACGATGCGGCAGATAACATCTGGTTCGCTGAAATTGGCGACATGCAAAGGCACTGCGTGCCGCTTACAATGATCGAAGGCTGCTAAGTCCATCACCCTGAGTTGCTTTTCCAATACATAGTCATAGGTTAGGGAACTGAAAAGTTTGGCATCTTCATGTTTTTTAGGATCTTTGTCATAGACGCCATCCACCTTCGTTAACTTAATAAGTGCATCTGACTCAGTCTGAATACTGCGCATGCTGGCAGCAGTGTCTGTTGTGACAAACGGATTTCCCGTACCGCCGGAGCAAATGACAACACAGCCCTGCTCCAAATGGTTGACAGCTGAATATGGCTCAAACTCTTTAGCCATGGGGCTAAGTGAAAAAGCGTTGAGCAGCACACATTTCACCCCCATTTTAATCAGCTTTTCGCGAATAATAAGACTATTGATCACCGTGGCAAGCATACCGATGTTGTCAGCAGTTGAGCGCTTGACACCACAGGCTACCATCTGTCCTCCTCGGCAAATGTTCCCTCCTCCAAAAACCAAAGTGATCTGAATACCTTGCTGGCTACACTTTTTAACCTGCTCTAGGATGTTACTTAGTGAATCATTCGGGTCGATTTCTTTGGCAGTTCCATCAAATGAAAACAGTATATTACCACTGACTTTAACAACAACTCTTTTGTAGGGACTTCTCACTGCCACTCCTTTTGTCGAGACCACTTACCTATTTGCAATTGATGCTATGCCTATTCGCCCAGCGCAAATCTTATGAAAGTCTTAACATGGTTCTTGTTCTTTTTCAATATCTCTTCGATGGTTTCTTTAGGGTCTTTCACAAAAGGTTGTCCATACAAGCACAGGCCGCTGGCAAATTTTTTGAGCTTACCCGCAATGATTTTGTCCATGATCTCTTGGGGCTTCTTGCTTCCTTCCAGTTGCTCCTGATAAATCGTGCGCTCATCATTCAGTATCTTTTCTGGGATATCTTGCTCTGTGACTGCAGCAGGGTTTAATGCAGCTATGTGCATGGCGATGTCTTTCCCGAGTTGATCATCTGGTTTTTCAAGCAAAACAAGCACACTGATCTTACTGCCATGTGAGTAGCCATAAATTGACCCACTCTCGGAGCTACCATCCAGATATTGACCGCGCTTCACTTGGATGTTCTCTCCTAACTTTAGTACAGCAGCATGACGAGAATCTTCAATTGGTTTACCGTCAACTTCAACTTGGCTGATGTCATCATTGGTGACCTTCTTTGCAATCACACCGCGTGCGAAAGCGGCCAAGAAGTCATTGAATGCATCGGATCTGGCGACAAAATCAGTTTCGCAATTCACTTCAACGATGGCTGCTTCTTGTCGATTTTCTGAAATAACAAACCCAACAGCGCCATCAGTTGCTTCCCTTCCACTTTTCTTCTGGGCTTTTGCCATGCCTTTTTTCTTCAAGATGCGAATGGCTTCTTCTTTGTTACCTTTAGCCTCTATCAATGCATTTTTACAATCCATAAAGCCGGCGCCTACTTCATCTCTTAACACCTTTACGTCTACTGCTTTTATATCCACGCTACTCTCCTTCTCTTTGAATCAAGTTATTAATCATCGGCTTTGAGCTTTTACCCTCTTTTGCCAGTGCTAGTCTTTTTTGGCTGATGTTGCTTTCTTAGTAGCTGGTGCTTTCTTAGCTTTGCTACTGGCTGCTGCATCAGTTGCTGTTTTGGCGGTCTCTTTTACTGCCTTTTCCTTAGTAGCTGTTTTAGTGGTTTTCTTAACTTCTTTTTCACTCACTGCAGCTTTAGCTGTTTTTTCTGCTACAGGTTTTGCTTGCTCTTCTACTGCTTTCTCTTTTGCTGCTGGCTTGGCAGCTGCTTTCGTTGTTTTTGCTTTTGTTGCAGTTTTGGCTGTAGCCTTTGCGGCTGGTTTCTTAGCAGCTGCTTTCTTAGGGTTCTCGGCCGCTTCAACAGTTGCCTTGGTTTTCACTGCAGCAACACGAATGATTTTTTTCTCAGAGCTTGGGGTGGGCTTGGTGGTATCTTCTTCTTTCTTTACAGCTGGAGCCTTTACTTCAGACTCAGCTGCTTTTGCTTCGTCTTTCTGCGCAACTTTTTTTACTACCTTGACTCTTGTTTTGCCCTCCATTTTGACTTCGGCTGCCTTGATCTTAGCCCGAATCTTTTCTCTGGCTACATCAATGGTATCTGCGGCCATACGTGTATACAAGTCAATGGCTTTCTGGGAGTCATCATTACCTGGAATGATATAGTCAATGTCTTCAGGTGAGCAATTGGTATCAACAACCCCAACCACTGGAATCCCCAGCTTCTTGGCTTCTCTCACGGCAATGTGTTCGTGTCCAACGTCAATGACAAACAACATATCTGGCAAACTGGTCATTTCTCGAATACCGTTGAAGCTTGCTTGAAGCTTGCTTAAATCTCTTTGAACGCTGAGCCGCTCCTTTTTTTTCATGGCTGCGAACTCACTCGTTTCAATGTAGCTTTCCAGATGCTTCATCTTTTTAACAGACTTTAGTATGGTTTTAAAGTTTGTGAGCATGCCGCCTGGCCATCTTTTACTGACAGATGGCATTTCACAGCGTTCCGCTGCCTTTTCAATTGCCTCTTGAGCTATTCTTTTCGTTGAAACAAATAGTATTTTACCATTGTTGGCCGCAACAGACTCCATCTCGTTCAAAGCTTTTTGAAAAAGAGGCCTTGTTTTGAGTAGGTTAATGATATGTAAGTCTTTGCTTTTCTTGCCATAGATGTATGGGGCCATTTTAGGCTCCCAAAAGCAAGTTCTGTGGCCAAAGTGCACACAATGCTCGATGAGTTCTTTTAGGTCTACTGTTGCTGCCATTTTTGTCTCCGGGTTGTTTGCTGGCTCATCGATAACAAGCGATAATCTTATGACACCCGATTACTTGACAAAACGATGAGCTCTGTATGGTTTAAAGGCGTGTAGTCACACGCTTTTTGTGGGTGTAATTATACACAGAGATCATTCAGATTACAATTTATTTGTTGATAATTTATGATCATTTCCCTTTTCTCAAGTGATCCACATGCGCAGAAGCTGTTTTTTGCCTGCCCGGTAGCGAAGCAGTAATGTGCCGATATGCCATGCCACAAGCAGGACCATGAGTACTGAGCCGATGAAGTGGCTGTACCAAGCTAGATCAGTCAACCACTGGGGCCCACTGCTGACAATGGGCAGCTTTATCGAGAACAACTTGGGCGCATAACCTGCAGAGCTTGACATCACCCAACCGGATAACGGCATGAAAATTAAACCGATGTACAACATGTGATGCAATCGCCAGTCAGAAGACCGCACTGCCACTGTACACACGCGGTTCAGGATACGTAGTAATACGCCAAGTAGCATCCATAAACCAATTTGCTTGTGCAGCTTGTACATAGACCATATTTTTGCCTTGAAAATGAAGCCAGACATCAGATACCCGCTGATCAACATTCCAATAAAAAAAACAGCCGAAACCCAGTGAAATATCACCGATACTAAACCGTATCTTGATAACCGATTCCATAGTCTAGAGACCATAACCCCTCCCTATCTCAAGGCGCGAGCGCCTGCATCGCTAGTGCAATCTGAGCCAAACGCTTACCCTGGTCAACAGCAATCTTGTGCTCATCTTCTGTTAGTTCAGCGTCCCCACCCCCTTCACCAGCCACGTGCGAGGCCCCATACGGAGTCCCCCCGCGTTGAGTGTGCAGTAATGATCTTGAGGTGTATGGGACCCCGACAATCAGCAGCCCTTGGTGCATTAACGGAGTTAGCATGTTCATTAAAGTTGTTTCTTGCCCACCATGCAAGCTAGCTGATGATGTAAAAACCCCAACAGGCTTGTTAACCAACGCACCAGAAAACCACAGGCTGGATGTTTTTTCAATCCAGTACTGCAGACCTGATGCCATATTACCAAAATGCGTGGGTGATCCAATTGCAAGTCCGCAGCAGTTTTCAAGATCTTCAACACTTGCGTATGGGACATCTTGCGCCTCTGTGGCGTCGATCAGATCGTTGACACTGGGAACCGTTCTAACTCTTGCCTCAATACCGGCACATGCAT
>JACLAD010006655.1_pt1 | contig 18037 bp, 18 predicted proteins | sample 8027901 | NCBI WGS metagenome assembly JACLAD01 (sample SAMN15725071, study PRJNA655200) | protist metagenome | isolation source: fluorescence activated cell sorting (FACS) single amplified genomes of... | place: Spain: Blaines Bay Microbial Observatory, Mediterranean Sea | collected 2016-07-05 | reverse complement strand
AGAACGTTTAAATAGATTTTATAGAGAGGATATATTAGATGCTTACTGGTTTAATGATTTACATCAATTACGTTCTTTAAGCAATAAATGGATGGAAGATTACAACAATAACCATCCGCATCAATCCCTGGGCAATAAATCACCAAGGGAATACAAACCTCGATTCGGGGAAGAATTCTTCCCCGAATCGAATGATATTAATGAAAATTTATTGAATTTAGCTGTGTCTTAAGTTGGGTAAGGCTACACTGTTTCTGAAATTCAGCATCAAAAAAAATCCGAAGCATTAGTACTTCGGATTTTTATTACCTGCCCATTCAAAAAAGGCATTTTAGCTGAAGATTATTTAATTAGAACATCGCTGTACCTGGCTTTTATTGAAATACTGCCTTTTCCATCTCTTGATTTTTGATATCCGTTGATAGTTTGTGTATCATAATTTTTCACAGGCCTGGCTTTAATAGAAGCAGGATAATCAATTTCACTTTGCGAACCGGTGTAGCTGAAATTTAGCGCCACTTCTGGCAAATCAAGGATCAAATCACTGTTTTCCAAAGTAATATCAAGCGTATTAAAGTTTGGTGAAACCTTGCTGATCCTCAGCTCCCCAAAAGTGCCGGAAATAATTCCTGTTTCCAGGATCTCTCCAATTTTTACGTCACTGGAATTAGAGGTGATCTTTAAGCTCTTTACAGTTCCCAGGTCACAGCTTTGAACATAGGATGTTTTTAACTCCCCAAACTCCCAGGTTTTTACTGTCACCGGCGTGTAAGCTGCAGAAATATTGGTTTGCTTTCCCGTAATTGTATTCGCAGAAAACCGGCTGTGAGAAAGATTGGCTTTAACATTGGAGTTTTTACCACTTAATTTCACCTCTCCATGCCGCACTTCCAGGTTTAAGCCGGCATCGGCAGGCACCTTTACACGAATGGTTTTCTTAGCCCTGGTCATTTTATCGTTTAGAACAATCACCCGGTTTCCTCCATCACCATACTTGGCCTCCACTTCCATTTCTACCTGCTCTGCCCATTTTTCCATTTCTTTTCCAAAACTCTCACCCCAGGCTTCCATACTCTTTCCAAAGTCTTCTCCCCATTTTTCCATCTCCACTTCAATGTTCTTCTTCCAAAGCACCGTATCCTTTTCAAAATTGGAAGCCCATTTCTCCATGGAAACTTCGAATTCTTTCCCGAACTTCTTTTCGATCTTCTTTTCCCATTCCTCCATGTACTTCTCTCCTCCTTTTTGGTAAGCTTCATAATCAAAATGAAGTTCGCTCATGTTCTCGTAAAATTCCGGTGGAAGAGGATTGTTAGAAATGCTTTCCAATAAAGGACCCACCATTTCCATTACAGGATCTATAATTTCAGGCAACTTCGCCATAGACCCATTTAGTGCAGCCATATCCATAGGTGGCATACTTATACCACCACCCCCTCCAGAGGTGATACGAACTTTTCCTGCATTTCCCGTAGTCTGCACTTTCCATTTTTCAAGCAGGGCTTTTGTCGCTTCCTTATCGGTCTGTCCAGATTCCAGGAAAGCTTCTATTTGCACCTCATTTCTGTCCCAGTTTTCTATCACGACGTTGGTATGGCTTGCATCTACTTCTAATGTCACATTTGCATTGGTTTTGTATGTCTTTTCCAACTTTTTTGTTTGTGCAATCGCCGCGACTGTACCACCAAACAGGAACAACATTAAAATATTAAGCTTCATAGTTTTCATATTGTTCGTTTTTAGATTTTTTAATTTCGTTTATCTTGTTCTTTAATTTATACATTAATTCCAGCCTAAGCTGCAGGTTTCCAATCAAGGCTTCGATGGTTTGCTCATTGGCACCTATTTCACTAAATTCATTATTCAATCGTTGATACTCCTTTTCCAGCTCGGCCAACTGCTTCATAAAAGAATCAAGCAAGGCTTTATTTTCATCAGTAACTTCAAGCTTAGACAATTCAAAATTGAGATTTGCCAAATAGTAGTTCTCGATTTTCTTATATTCCGGGGAAACATCGCTCACCAGAAATTTTTCTGATACCGGCTCTTCTGGAATTTCTTCTATACTCTCCTCAACCGGATTTTCTACTACCTGGTTTTCCATACCAGGGTTCACAACCTGAGGCGAAAAGAAAATAAATCCAACTCCAATGGCCACCACTAGTACTGCCGCAATTTTCAGGTATAGATATTTCCTGGCGGAATTTTCCTTCGGCAAAGCTTTGTCTAATTTGGCTTCAAATCTTTTCTGATGCCCTTTTTGGAGCTTGTCTGAAGCTAGCTCCTCTTCATTCCTGAACATTTCTCTAAGATCCTGTGACATTTCTTGATTCTTTAAGTTCTTGCTGTAATTTTTTCTTTCCTCTGTGCACCAGCGTTCGCGATGCAACCTGACTGATATTCAATATTTCTGAAATTTCCTCGTGATCGTAGCCTTCCATCAGGAACAACATCAACGGATATTTATATTTCTCCGGAAGTTCCTCAATGGCAGCTTTTACTTCCTTGATCCCAACGTCGCTTTCTACCGTCCAGTCTTCTTCATCCTCTACCGTGAGCATTATCTGCTCATTAAGCGCCAGCAACTCCAGCTTTTTTGACTTGAGCTTGTCTATACATTTATTAATGACAATCCTTTTTAGCCAGGCTCCAAAAGTCACTTCGCCGTTAAACTGATGAAGCTTTTTAAACGCCTTTACAAAGGCTTCCTGCATCGCGTCTTCAGCTTCGAAAGGATCATGTAAAAATCTGCGGGCCACGCAATACATCCCTTCGCAATATTGGTTGTAAAGCTTAAACTGGGCCCTTCGGCTGTTCTCTTTACATTCTTCGATTAACTTATGCTGTAACACATTTCATTGTTTTGGTTGATGTCTACTATAAAGACGAGAGAAAAAATTACATGTTGCAAAAAATTCCACTTCGTCTCCCTTTTTTCCAGAATTCATAAAAGTTTCTTATTAAAAAGGAATTCTCCTACACCCCATGTTTCTTAAAAATCTACTTTCCTTCTTAAATAAAAGGCAAAATAATATTAAAAAATCAAATATTAACAAGAACTTCTAAAGACATTAAAACACTGGTTTTTATCTTGTTATATGATAAAAATAATATGTTATGGAAGATCGTTTCTCAAAATTTAAAAAGTTGAACTGGCTCCTGGAAGACAGTTTTGAAGCTGAACGTTTGTACTATAATGCCAGTGAAGATGTACAAGAGGTAAATCTAAAACGGTTTTTCAATCATGAAACGGTAAGCCGTAACAGATTTAGCCATGAAATATCCGAACAACTGGTACAGGCAGGAATTGAACCTAAAAAGCAATGGGTTCAAAAAGGAAACCTGGATCGCGACTGGAGACAGGAAAAGAAAGCCCTTACAAAGACCCGTCCCCTCAAATTACTGAAAAAATGCACTTCAAAAGACGAAGAAAATCTAAAATTATACGAGGAGATCTTAAATGATACACGGCTACCCAGAGGCGTACTGCGCATTCTCAAAAAGCAACGCCTGGAAATTCTAAAAAGCCTGGAGGAAGCAGAAAAATTCCGGACTTCCATAAAAGGGCTGGAGCCTGAAAAGCAACCAAAAATTAGAAAATTAAAAGCGATCTAAAAATCCCCTTTTTGGATATACAGTAGAGCACCATCTCCGGCAGGAATGGTGTTTTTTTGTCGGCATAAATTTTGTTATTTCATAAGCATGAAGAAAAACCTGAAACGCGGCATTACAGGCGCAGTCATTCTTGCCGTAGTGCTTCTTGCCGGCTATTATTTCCAGAGGCTTCAAATCAAATCCTACAGCCCCGAAGACATAGTTGCATACCAGCAGGACGACCTGCAGCTGGAGGTTTTTTATAACCGCCCCTATAAAAAGAACCGCGTGATCTTTGGAGGGCTTGTTCCTTATGGTGAAGTTTGGAGAACAGGCGCAAATGAAGCCACCACTTTCCAGACCAGTAAAGATATTATGGTAGACGGCTCGTTCTTAGCTGCCGGGAAATATACCCTATGGACCATTCCCGGGGAAAATTCCTGGAAAGTGATCTTTAATTCTGAAATGTATCCCTGGGGAATTACCCTGGACAAAGTGCCGTCCCGCCTGCCCGAATACGATGTGCTTACTATAGAAGTACCGGTTGAGCAACCCGATTCTCCTGTGGAACAGTTCAGTATATATTTTGAAGAAGCCAATGATCTTATAGAAATGAACCTGGCGTGGGATACCACGCTCATTTCGGTTCCCATTACCGAAGCTTCAAAGAACAGTGTTGCCAACGCTCACTCCAGCTAAACAATTTTTAATAAATGCTGCGGATTGGGACAATTTTCAAGATAATAATCAATTTCCCTGCGACAGGCCACCCCGGGATAATCCCCGCTTTTTTCCTGTAGATCCTTCACGAGTTGAAAATGCAAATGAGGCGCATAATCCCCATTTTCAAAAGGCTCTCCAAGTTCAGCTATTTTTTCGCCTTTTTTAAAAACCTCTCCTACCTGCAATCCTTCAAGCGAAGTTCGGCTTAAATGTCCGTAGAGGCTGTAAAAAACCTGATCTTCAACATGATGTTCAAGAATAATGGTGGGGCCATAGTCCCCAAAAGACCTGTTATCCTTAAAACTGTGCAGTTTTCCATCCAAAACCGCGAGTACAGCCGTACCATGCGGTGCCCAGAGATCTATTCCCAAATGTATGTTCCTGTTAAGATCCTCTTCAGGTGAAGCTGTGAACAGCGCGCTTCGGCGGTATAAATTCCTCATCTCGTTATATCCTCCAAAAGCCGCTTTTGCACCTGTTTTCTGAAGAAATTCTTCCATATATGCTGAAAATTCTTCAGAAGATGAAATATTTATATTTAAAAACTCTTTATTGGCTTCAGAAAGATCTATGGGAACATAATCTTCGGCTTTATAGCTTTTATCAAGAACAGGAGTAAAACCCGAAGTAAGAGAAGAAAGAAAATCTGGGAATCCGGAAATATGCATGTTATAAGTTTTGCTCAAATGTAGTCCCGAAAATGGCATTTTACAAGCCCTTTTTTGATCCTGAATTTTCAGAATATTAGAAGATAAAAAGCCTTTCTTTTATTAGCCTGCACCGAAGCTCAGGGAGAATTTTAGAACATTTAGATTCTGAAATAAATTCAGAATGACGTTTTGCACATATTTACGTAAAACGAATTCTATAACAAAGAGGCTGTCTGAAAAATCTGTTTTACGTTAACCTGACCTTGTTTCAGGTTCTCTTTGTCGTCAATTCCAGAACATTTAGGTTCTGAAATAATTTCAGAATGACATCAAACGAAAATTACATAAAAAAAGCACCTCAAAGGGTGCTTTTTCACTGAAGAAAGTTTAACTAACTATTCTTCTTCGTCTTCGTCTAACATCAAATTAAGGGTGACGTCAATGTTATCGCGTGTTGCCCTGGAGTAAGGACAGACTTCATGGGCGGCATTAACAAGCTCCTCCCCTGTTTCCACGTCAACCCCGGGAATGTAAGTGTCAAGGATCACGCTAAGCTGAAAGTCGTCTTCTTCGGTCTTGCCTATAGAAACTTCGGCCGTTACAGTAAAGTCTCCAAGATCGACCTTTCGCTTTTTAGCAACTGCCTGTAATGCACTGCCATAGCAAGCAGAATATCCCGCCGCAAAAAGTTGTTCAGGATTGGTTTTATTACCTCCGGCACCGCCCATTTCTTTGGGAAGCGACAAATCAAGATCCAGAACCCCGTCATCGCTTTTCACGTGGCCAGAACGGCCACCTACGGTGGTTGCACTTGCTGTATACAATGTCTTCATAATGAACTTTTATTTTATTAAATTAGTACTTCAATATACGAATAAGATTTTCACCTAAAAAAGTTTTTCCCATTGGTCAACAAATCGGCTTTAAATGAATCTGAAAGTGGTTCTTCACGTTCAAATGTGAGCGCCGCTTCCATAAACAGGATCAAAGAATCCCGAAAAAAAGCAACCAGTGTGGAACAACTTTTTAAGAAGATCCTGGAAAAGGACCAGACAGCATTGAGTCGCGCCATTACGCTGGTAGAGAGCAACCAGCCCGCGCACCAGGAAAAAGCGGGAGAACTGGTGGAGAAATGCCTGCCTTACGCCAATAAATCTATAAGAATTGGGATTACCGGCGTACCGGGCGTGGGAAAGAGTACTTTTATTGAAGCTTTTGGTAATTACCTCGCGAATAACGGTAAAAAAGTCGCGGTGCTTGCGGTAGATCCTACCAGCACGGTTTCCGGCGGAAGTATTCTTGGGGACAAAACCCGAATGGAGACCCTGGTGAACCATAAAAATGCTTTTATTCGGCCTTCACCTTCCGGAGATTCTCTTGGCGGCGTGGCAAAAAAGACACGGGAAACCATCATTTTGTGCGAGGCTGCAGGCTTTGACACGCTGCTTATTGAAACTGTGGGCGTGGGCCAAAGCGAGACCACCGTGCACAGCATGACCGATTTTTTCCTGCTGCTAAAACTCGCCGGTGCGGGGGATGAACTCCAGGGAATAAAACGCGGAATCATTGAAATGGCCGATGCTATCGTCATCAACAAAGCCGATGGTGAAAACCGAAAACCCGCCGAAAAAGCAAGATCGGAATTCAGGAGGGCACTGCACCTGTATCCTGCAAAACCCAGCGGGTGGCAACCAAAGGTTTCCTTATGCAGCGCACTTCATGAGCAGGGAATTGAGGAAATATGGGAAATGGTGGAAAATTTTACTTCTTCGGTAAAAGAGAACCGACATTTTTATATAAAACGGCAGGAGCAGAATAAATTCTGGCTTCAGCAAACCATCAATGAACATCTAAAAAGCCGTTTTTACAACAATCCTCAAATCAAGAAGGAGCTGCAGGTACAAATGAAAGCTGTAGAGAATAATGAAACCACTCCTTTTTCCGCAGCAAAATATTTGCTGAGTTTAACCTGAATTCGGAGAAACTTCAGTCTACTTTTTTCAGAAGAAAGGGAGCTGAAAATGCCATTTTAGGAACCTGTGTTGCTGAAATATTTATTCAGAATAAAAACATGGAGTTTATAGAACAAAAATCCGAAGCCGCCACCAATCAAAAATCCGGTCAAAATATCCAGCGGGTAATGAACGCCGACGTATATGCGGCTGTAGGCCACCATAAGCGCCCAAAAGATCAAAAAGTAGAGCAGCTTTGGGTAGTGAGATCTCATTGCAAAGCCCAGGAACATCGTTAGCGCCGCCGAACTTGCCGCATGTGCCGAAAAATATCCATACTTGCCGCACCTTACCGCCACAAAACGTGCATATTCCATGACACCTTCCTGCCCACACGGACGGGCTCTTTCAAAACCGGCTTTAAAAACATTTGCGAGCTGATCTGTAATGGTAATCAACCCCGCCACCATAACCAGCGTAACAGCCATTCCTTTAAGGCCAAAACTCCTGTAGATTAAATAAAGAAGTACTGCATAAAGCGGAATCGATGACCATTTATTGGTAATGAAATTCCAGAAATCATCCCAGGCAGTGGAGCCGAGATTGTTCAAAAAAAGGAAGAGTTCGTGATCTAATTCTAAAAGCTGTTCCATGTATGTCTAACCTTACTCTTCGTACCGGGAGATCTCCCTGTCGTAGAAATCGTTCGCCTGCTGGATCAAACCTTCGGCTTCTGAAGAAAGTTCCTTTTCATCGGCAGCATCGAAATCCTCGAGCCACTCCACTTCGTCATTTTCCAGGTTAATTATAAAACGGGGAAATTCGGTATGAATTACAAAAATGGCATCGGGATAATCTGTATTGTCTCCCAGGAGAAATTTTGGAAAGTCCATTGAAATCAATTTTTATTTTGAAGTTCAGGGGTTGCCTGAAGCAATAATTTTTTACTTAAATATTGAAACCGAAGATACAACATTAATGCCGAAGCTGTGAGTCCGGCAAGCAGCCCCAGCCAGATTCCCATACTTCCCAGATTTTCAGCTTTTCCGAAGTACCAGGAGATTGGAAAGGCAATGATCCAGTAAGAAATAAAACAAATTACGGTGGGAATCTTCACATCCTGAAGCCCGCGCAGGGCGCCAAGGATCACCACCTGGAGTCCGTCACTCAGTTGAAAAAGTGCCGCTATGATGAGCAGCTGCGAAGCCAGCATAATTACCTCAGCATTGTCAATATAGAAGGTTGGCAGCCAGTCTTTGAGCAGGATAAATGCCACTGCGAAAACCGCCTCAATTAGAAACACGAGTAAAAACGTTGAAAATGCAATGCGACGCAGCGCATGAAAATTAGCAATTCCTTTTTGGTTTCCTACCCGTATGGTTGCCGTCACGCCAAGTCCCACCGCGATCATAAAAGTCATGGAAGCGAGGTTGAGCGCAATCTGGTTTGCTGCCTGCGGATTTGTTCCCAAAGTTCCCGCAAGGAAAACCGTTGCGGTAAAAATGGCAACTTCAAACAACATTTGCAGGGCCGTGGGAAAGCCGAGGGAAAACAACCTTTTGAAGATAGCAGGTTGTAGCATTCCCTTTCGGGACCACTGAAAATACTGCCGGAATTTTTTCTTTCTTCTCAAAATCTCCCAAACGAACCACAACATAAAAAACCTGGAGATAAGGGTTCCCAGTGCCGCCCCTTCCAGCTCCAGTCGCGGAAAAATCCAAATTCCATAAATAAGCAGATAGTTGAACAGCACATTCACCACATTCGCCAAAATCGTAGCGTACATGGCGTACCTGGTTTGAGAAAGGCCATCTGCAAACTGTTTGTAGGCCTGGAAGATCATCAACGGAATCATGGAAAAGGCGACGATCTCTAAATATGGAATCGCCAGATCCACCACTTCAGGCGGCTGATCGAGATAATGGAGAACAGGTTTTGCAAACAACAACAAAAGGAACAGTAAAATGCCATTTATGGCACACATCATAATCCCGTGATGAAAATAGCTTTTTCCCTGCTCAATATTTCCGGCGCCATCGGCTTCAGCGACCAGCGGGGTGATGGCAAAAGAAAATCCTATGCCAAGGGATAAGGCAATAAACACCAAAGTATTCCCCAAAGAAACGGCCGCCAAAGGAGCCGCCCCCAGCTGCCCCACCATGAGGTTATCGGCCAGGCCCACCAGTACATGCCCCAGCTGCCCCAGCATCACCGGGTAAGCCAGCCGCAGGTTTGTTCCAAATTCTTTTGTGTAGGCGGTTAGTTGCACGTTGTAAATTAAGCCCGCAAAGATAGCAAGATAATTAGAGGAGCAACCGTAAAAAAGCTATAAAACAAAAGCTGAAATCAGCCCGAAAAATTCAGACTAATTTCAGCTTTTTCAGACGATCAGTCCCGGAAAAAGGCACTTCTGTAGAAGAATTTAATCTTTTAAAGGCTGCTCCATTTCTATAGAATTAAAGCCATACTTGTCTACCAGATAAACGAGTGAAGCCATGGTGGCAGCGCCAAGTTCGAGTTCGCGTTTGTTCACGGCCTCAAAAGTATCGGTCGCGGCATGGTGATAGTCAAAGTAACGCTGGGAATCTGGGCGTAAACCGGCAAGAACGGTAGTTCCGTTTTCGAGCGGACCAATATCGGCGCCACTTCCTCCCTGCTCAAAATAATGGATTAGATAAGGTTTAAAAAGCGATTTCCAGCTTTCTACCTGTTCAAACTGAGCATTAGTAGCATCAAAAGAAAATCCTCGCGGAGTAAAGCTTCCGGAATCGCTTTCCAGGGCAAAAATGTGATTTTCGCCATTGATTTTAGCGACCTCAGCATATTTATTCCCGCCGCGAAGACCATTTTCCTCGTTCATAAAAAGAACTACTCTTAAGGTTCGCTTAGGTCTTATTCCCGTTTCTTTGAACAGGCGCAAAACTTCCATGGACTGCACCACTCCTGCTCCATCGTCGTGCGCCCCATCACCTAGATCCCACGAATCAAGATGCCCCCCAACTACGATGATCTCATTCGGAAATTCGCTTCCGGTTATTTCTCCAATAACATTGTGCGACTGTACATCAGGATAATTTTTACAGCTCATTTTGTAATAGAACTGCAGATCCTTATCGAGTTTTAGCATACTGCTGAGATATTCCGCATCTTTTGTGCTTATCGCTGCCGCGGGTATTCTTTGATCATTACTCAAATCGCCATAGCTCATTGAACCTGTATGCGGGTGCTCATCTAGTTTATGTGACAAAGACCGCACAATCACTCCGGCAGCGCCATATTTTGCCGCTTCCTCAGCTCCCGAATAACGTTGATCCACACATCCGCCGTATGCCTGAAAAGTATGAATCAACTCCGGCCGCATTGGGCGATTATAGAAGACAATCTTACCTTCAATTTGTTCTTTTCCGTAGTTCTTAAGATCTTCAAGTCCTTGTACTTCAATTACCTGTGCACGCAAACCTGTGGCCGGTGTGGCTACCGAACCTCCCAAAGCAACAATATTTACGGTATTTGTATTTCCTGCTGTTTGTACATAAGCGTATTCGGCCTGGCCCCGCGTCCATTTTGGAACCATTACGGGTTGCAGCCAAACCTTATCCAAACCCAGCTTTTCAAGTTCAGCTTTTGTGTATTGTACTGCCCTTTCTGCCTCTACAGAACCCGAAAGCCTTCCCCCAATATCGTTGGAAAGATGTTCCAGCCAGCTATAGCTTTTCCCGTTTAGCAATGACATGTCATACAGATTTCTAAGGGCTAAAGAATCCTGCCGCTCTTGCGAAAACTGTGCACTGGCAGTGAAAAAGCTGCAAATCACCAGGATCAAAAAAAAGTCTCTATTCATATTCTTTTGTTTATATTCTTTATTTTCAGAAGAAACAAAAATAAAAAACCATTTTTCTAAAAGTTGATTTTTCATCTTTTTTAGTTAAAAATAAACGACTGTTAAATTCACATTTCGAGTGACTCTGCGCTGACTATAGCTTACAGGAACCTATTTTTTTTTATCTTTCGCCAAAATTATTCCAGACTTTGAAAAAGCAACAAATTATAGAAAATGTTTCCACGTTACTTCAGGAAATACCCACTTCCATGGAGATCGTTAAAGATGATCATAAAAAGGAGCAGCGCTTTCGCTACCTCGCCACTTATATGGTTGAAAAAGCCATTGAGAAGGACGCTTTAATTACTTCTAAAGACGGAAAAGGAATCGCTATTTTGTTTCGTACCAACAGCAAGGATAAGAACTTCTGGAAAGATCTTATAATGGACATTAAGCTGGCAATCAACGTCACCGGGATAACCAAAGGCTTAAGTGCCATGAAAAATCAGAAGTATGTTAAAAGCCAACGGCCCAGCGAAGGAGATTATCTTTACTGCTGGTTTTGGGGCATTCTTCCAGATTCCAGGGGAAGCGATGACAGCAAAACGGCATACCATATGAAAAACAGATTCTACGAGATCGCTAAAGATTTACAGTTGCCAATTTATGCCGAAACCAGGATTAGACGAATAAGCCTCGCCTATCGCAGGTACGGTTTTGAGCTTTTCAACGAATGGAAACATCCCAGCGGGGACACAATGTACTTTCTGAAATACACGCCTCCTCCAAAAGATTCTTAGATTTAAGCAGATTACTTACTGGCGAACAAACGCACATCCTCTTCATTCACCTCTTTCCCACCAAGAATAATAAGACGTTCTACCACATTCCGGAGTTCCCGAATATTTCCTGTCCAGTTGTATTCCTGAAGGAGTTTGAGTGCATCATTAGAGAAGATTTTTGGATTCACCCCCTGCTCTTTAGAGATTTTGTCTGCAAAATATTCCACGAGCAAAGGAATATCCTCCCTTCGTTCATTAAGCGGTGGTACTTTAATAAGAATTACCGCCAGCCGGTGATAAAGATCTTCCCTGAACTTTTTATCTTCAATCTCTTTTTGCAAATCCTTGTTGGTAGCAGCAACTACCCGCACATCTACTTTAATATCTTTATCGCTTCCTACCCGGGAAATTTTATTCTCCTGTAGCGCCCGCAACACCTTTGCTTGTGCAGAAAGGCTCATGTCACCTATTTCATCCAGAAAAATAGTCCCCCCATTGGCGGCTTCAAATTTCCCTGCCCTGTCCTTATTTGCCGAGGTAAAAGCCCCTTTTACATGCCCAAACAATTCACTCTCTATTAATTCTGAAGGGATGGCAGCGCAATTCACCTCTACCATTGGCCCACCCGAGCGGTCACTCTTTTGATGCAGCCAGTGCGCCACAAGCTCCTTACCGGTTCCATTTGGACCTGTGATAAGCACCCGCGCATCTGTAGGAGCCACTTTTTCGATCATTTCCTTTATTTGAGAAATGGGCTGAGATTCTCCCACCATCTCGTAGTTCTTGCCAACTTTTTTCTTCAGCCGGGTATTTTCTACCATTAATTCCTTGCGGTCGAGGGCGTTTCGAACAGTATTTAAAAGGCGGTTTAGATCGGGTGGTTTTGAAATGTAGTCAAATGCACCAAGTCGCATAGTATTGACAGCAGTATCGAGATCTCCGTGCCCTGAGATCATCACTATGGGAATTTCTGGTTTTATTTTTTTGACTGCTTCGAGGACTTCCACCCCGTCCATTTTTGGCATTTTGATATCACATAATAAAAGATCATAATCATGATCTTTTACTTTTTCAACTCCTTCAAGACCATCGGCTGCCTCTTCAACTTCATAGGTTTTACTTTCTTCTGTAAGTATTTTTACGAGTACTCTTCTAATTGCTGCTTCGTCTTCGATTAACAGTATTTTTGGCATATTTATTTTCTACTTTACAATATGATTAGCTCGGAAATAACAACAACACTTTTTGCCATTTCCCATATAATTTGCCTGAGCTTTTTCGGCTTTTGTAGCGGCAAATCTTTCACCGTAAGATACTAAATGTTTTGGAAATTAGCCTACCTGTTCCGGCTCACAAGAATTAAATAAGAGTTAATTCTGCGGAAAATAAAAAAAGGAATTTAAGATCATTGTTCTTCTTCCTTCTTTTCAGAATCTGACGTTGCCGGTGGTGGAAAAAGGTGAACATCTCTCTGCGGAAATGGTATAGTGACCCCGCTTTCCCGGAATTTCCTGTCGATCGTAAACCGAACCAAACTTTTTATCTTTGGATCCACAAAACTATCAGACACGAAGAAATTAATTGAAAATATGAGTGCGGAATCTCCGAAGTCTTCAAAAAGAACAAAAGGCTTTGGGGTTTTTGTGATTCCCTGCTGTTCGTGTACACTTTCCAGAAGTAATTTTCTTACGAGTTCTGTATCACTCCCATAAGCTACCCCTACTCTAACAAATTCTCTTGTAGTACGATGATTTTGAGTGAAATTAAGAATAATGTCTTTTGTAAACTTATGATTTGGAATAATCATAACTTTATCATCCCGCGTGAGTAGTCGTGTAGTACGTAACTTAATATCTATTACCCTGCCCACCCGGCCTTCCATTTCCACCACATCACCTACGAGTAAGGATTTATCGGTAATAATGAAAAGTCCGCCAATGATATCCTGAAAAAGTTCCTGAAGGGCAAACCCCAAACCGACAAAAAGTGCTGCCGAGGCTGTAAGCAGAATCGTAATGTCAATTCCTGCCGAATTAAGTACAGCGATGACCACCACCACATAAACGAGGTAACGGATAAATTTAAAAACGCTGATAAATTTCAGCTTATCAGATTCTGACAGTTTTCTCGTGAAAAACGTGCGAATCCCCCTCATGAGGATGTTGGTAAGCAAAAAAGCAATGATTATTACCAATAGTAGCCCCACAGTAATACGATCTCCATCACCAACAGGAATTAAGGTAAAATCCAGAAACTCCAGGATACTCCCCCAGATATCTTCTTCAATTACTTCCTTTACCTGATCTACTCCACCCTGCATAGTACTAATATTTCAACCACTTGTACAATTCTTTGTACGAAGGTTTTTTTCCGTACATAAGAATCCCCACTCTATAGATCCGGGCAGCTAGCCATACGATTGCGGCATTAGTAATGATCAATATCAAAATTGATAAACCTAGCTCCCACCATGCAACTCCAAAAGGAATTCTCATAAGCATCACGATAGGAGAAGTAAGCGGGATCATTGAAAAAATTGTCGAAATGGAACCGTGTGGGTTTTCAACAACTGCAAAAAATCCAACATAAATTCCCAGCATCAAAGGTAAAATGACGGGGAACATGAATTGTTGTGTATCGGTTTCATTATCTACAGCAGCGCCAATGGCAGCATAAATTGAACTGTATAAGAAATAACCGCCTATGAAGTATACAAGAAAACAAATTGTAAGCGTCAGTAATGGTAAATTTGCAATATCAATGATAAGTTGCTGAAGTTCATTATCTGATATTTGATCTACTGCCTGCTCCTGCATTCCCTGAGCCGCACTAACATCTACACCCAGCACCGATGACACCACGAAAAGAAGCAATCCTCCTAGCAATACCCAAATAGAGAACTGGGATATTCCTGCCAGCGAAGTTCCTAAAATTTTTCCCAGCATTAGATGTATGGGCTTTACAGAAGAAATAATGATCTCAATAATTCTGTTTGTTTTTTCTTCAATAACGCTCCTCATGACCATGTTCCCATAAATAATAATGAACATCATAAGTAAATACCCCGCTGCACCACCAAAAAACATTTTCACATAATTTGACATTTTTGAAGTACGTTCTCCTGAAAAGTTCTTGATCTGGATATTCACTGCAGCTTCTGCAGATCTTATTGCTTCCACGTCAACTCCTCTTTCTTCCAGTTCGCGACCCGTGAGTTTATCGGCTACTGTGCGCTCTATGCCTGTTAAGAAACCAAAAGCCGGTGCTTCCTGTGCGAAAAACTGAAGGTTTCCAAGAGACATGGAATCCTGCGGAATGTATAACAGCCCATAAAATTCTCCTTCTCTAACCACCTTTTTGGCTGATTCAAGATCAATTGAAGAAAAATCCTGAAACTTCACCTCTTCAGAATCTTTAAATTCAGTTATAAATAAACCTGATTCGTCGTGAATTCCTACGGTTCTAACTTCAGCTTTATTAAGACTCGTGAGATATGCAATTAACATGATCATACCCACCAAGATCAAGGGACTCAGAAAGGTCATGACCACAAAAGTCTTGTTTCTTACCCTTGCAAGATATTCACGCTTAATAATTAACTTGAGGTTACGCATTTCCTGTCACGGTTTTAATGAAAATATCATTTACAGAAGGAATTACTTCCACAAAATAATTTACCTGGGCCTTTCCTGTAAGATACAAAAGCAAATCATTGGGAGAAGCTGTTTCTTCAATTTGAATCTTCAATTTAAGGTCATCATGAATGCTTTTAAACCCTGCTTCACTTATAATGAATTTTGCTGCCAGTTCTTTTCTCAGGATTTCATGGTCTGGCGCATTTAGTCCTACTTCAAAAGTGTTGGATTTATATTCTCTTTTGATCTCTGTCACTTTTCCATCAATTAGTTTGTTTGATTTGTGAATGAGCGCCATGTAATCGCACAATTCTTCTACGCTTTCCATTCTGTGCGTTGAAAAAAGAATTGTTGCCCCCTGCTCACGCAGTTCAAGGATTTCATCTTTAATGAGGTTTGCATTTACTGGATCAAATCCACTAAATGGTTCATCAAAAATGAGCAATTTAGGCCTGTGTAGAACGGTAACCACAAACTGCACCTTCTGAGCCATTCCTTTTGATAATTCCTGTATCTTTTTATCCCACCAATCTTCAATGTTTAAGCGTTCAAACCAATATTTAAGCCTTTCTTTTGCCTCGGCTTTGGAAAGCCCTTTTAACTGGGCGAGGTAAAGTGCCTGCTCTCCTACCCTCATAGATTTATACAAGCCACGCTCTTCAGGCAGGTAACCAATATGCTGGATATCTTCGGGATGCAAGGGTTTTCCATCTAACAATATCCTCCCTTTGCTAGGAAGCGTTATTTGATTAATTATTCTTATGAAGGTGGTTTTGCCTGCGCCGTTGGGCCCTAACAAACCGAATATACTTCCACGCGGAATTTGGAGTGAAACATTATTTAGTGCAGTAAAATTTCCAAAGTTCTTTGAAATGTTTTCTGCTACCAGCAGGTGATCCATAAATGTTCTTTGTTGTAAATATATTTAAAAGCAACAATTTTCATTTGCCATTAGGAAGATTTTAATATTCAACAACTTAGCTTAAAAATATTCTCCTTGCTCCTAAAAAAACAAAACCCATCCTTAATTGCTTAAGGATGGGAAAAAAATTGCTATGAAAAAGAAAAATTATCACTAATTAAAATTAGTGATATTCAAATATATATAAAAAAAAGTTAATGTTCCTCATTTAAGAGAACATATCTTTAACTTTTTCGAAAAATGATTTGTCACTTTTCTCCGGCTTTGGCTGAAAATGTTCGTCATTAGCCATGCGTTCGAAGAAATCACGTTGTTCACGACTGGTAGATTTAGGCGTCCAAACGTTTACATGAACCAGTAAATCTCCTTTACCATAACCATTGAGGCTTGGAATTCCTTTTCCACGCAGGCGAAGAATCTTGCCAGATTGCACACCTTCTTCTATTTTGATTCTAACTTTACCGGTTACGGTTTCTATTTCTTTAGAAGTACCAAGGATTGCTTCAGAAAAACTGATGTAAAGATCGTAGTGCAGGTTCACTCCTTCTCGCTGAAGATTTGGATGTTCCTTTTCCTCTATAGCCACGATCAAGTCACCGGGTATTCCATTACCGGGCGCATCATTACCTTTTCCGGAAACTTTTAGCTGCATTCCATCTTCCACTCCCGCCGGAATTTTAATGGATACAGTCTCTTCTTTCACTACTAACCCGTTTGCATCGGCATCTGCAGGTTTGTGATCAATAGTTTCACCTGCACCACCACAGGTAGTACATGGTGAAGCAGTTTGCATTCTACCCAAAATAGTATTGGTTACCCGGGTCACCTGGCCCGTACCTTTACAGGTAGGGCAGGTTTTATAGGTAGTCCCCTGCGCCTGAAGCTTACGTTTTACCTTAATTTTCTTTTCAACTCCATTTGCAATTTCTTCAAGAGTAAGAGCTACACGAATACGGAGGTTACTTCCTTTTGCACGTCGCTGGCCACCGCCAAATCCGCCGCCGAAACCGGAAAATCCGCCGCCGCCGCCAAAGGCACCGCCAAAAATATCACCAAACTGGCTAAAGATGTCGTCCATGTTCATTCCGCCGCCACCGCCGAAACCGCCGCCGCCTTCAAAGGCTTGATGTCCAAAACGATCATAGCGGGCACGTTTATCTTCATTACTTAGAACTTCATAAGCCTCGGCCGCTTTTTTGAACATTTCTTCAGCTTTTGGATCCCCCGGATTTTTATCGGGGTGAAATTCAATGGCTTTCTTTCGGTAAGCCTTCTTGATTTCAGCCGTAGAAGCGTTTTTACTTATTCCTAATATTTCGTAATAATCCTGTTTCATTGTTTCCTTTGCTTAATTTGCTGGTGTATTTTTAGATAGTTAAAAGGTCTATTTACCGGTCACCACTTTTGGATAACGTATAATGCGTTCACCGAGTTTGTACCCCTTCTCTACCACGTCAACAATCTTGCCTTTTAATTTATCTGAAGGTGCCGGGATTTGAGTGATTGCTTCATGAAGATCGGCATCAAAATCATCTCCCTCCTTTATTTTCATCACTTCCAGCCCTTTGCTGCGTAAGGTTTCTCTAAATTTATTGTGGATAAGTTCAACACCTTTTAGAAGATTTTTATCCTTTGCCTTGTTTATTTCATTAAGAGCACGATCAAAATCATCAAGAACCGGGAGCATAGCTGTCATTACATCCTGGTTTGCAGTTTTAAACATCTCCACACGCTCTTTGCTGGTACGCCTTTTATAGTTTTCAAACTCAGCAAAAAGCCTCAGGAATTTATCTTTTTCTTTCTCAAGATCGGCTTTTAACTGCTCTTCTTCTGAAAGTTCTTCTGCTTTCTCTTCAGAAGGTTTGACTTCACCCTTATTGTTCTCTGCTTCTTCTATGGCATCATCAAGAATATCTTCTACCTTATCTTTAATGGATTCTTCCTCTGGATTGGTTTTAT
>JACLAD010005100.1_pt1 | contig 18052 bp, 20 predicted proteins | sample 8027901 | NCBI WGS metagenome assembly JACLAD01 (sample SAMN15725071, study PRJNA655200) | protist metagenome | isolation source: fluorescence activated cell sorting (FACS) single amplified genomes of... | place: Spain: Blaines Bay Microbial Observatory, Mediterranean Sea | collected 2016-07-05 | reverse complement strand
GCTTCGCCTCATATTCAAAATATCGTTCTCTGGACTTTTCTATCTTGGCGGCCTGTTCAGACACGAAAAAATTGAGTTGACTAGCGTTGATAATTCATGGCTGTATTTAAATGAAATGTCATAAAGTACCTTGGCATCTTCTTCAGCTTCCTGCTCAGCAAGTTTAACCTCCTCTTCGAGTTTAAGATCTTTTTTGGTGAAAGATTTGAACGAAAGTATCTTAGCTGTTGTGGTAGGAGCAGCAGAGTTTTGAGACGCTTCGTCTGCAAACGATGTTGAGGGAAGTGTACTGCCCATAGACGAAATAAGGACTGTACATGCAATACACCTTTGGAATTTGGATTGAAACTGAGTCATGAATTTGTAGCCATCGCTTCTAGCTATGAAAGTTGCAAGCAACAGGAGGACATTGAAAATGAGCATCATGGCGATTTGAAGGGCGTTGCTTTCGATGAAAGTTTCAACACTATCGATTTAAACTGTTCCCTTGATGGATTCAGGTCGTAATGGTTGAGTTTATTCGGCAGAATGTGTTTGTTGGAGGAAGCAAAATTCGAAGAAAAAGAGAAATTAGCCGAGGAGGCCGCAGCCTTTGCTGAAGAAGAGGAAGCTAAGCTCAAGGGGCGTCCCAAGAGTAGTCTATGGTCCGTATTCTAATGAAAAGCGCTCTACACTCCCAACTCTTCGAGGGGGTCTGTGCGTCTGTGTGTAGGTTAGAAATAGAAATATTTTTGGTATGAAATGTAAAAACGCATGATATAAATATAAGTATATACATTTGATAAATTACCGACCTGCTGGCTGCCGCTGATATCAAAATGTATTACTATTACGCAGCACCTAGAAGCTATGATCAAGAAGAATGATTTTATGAATTATGATAATGATACAGCTTAGCTATGTATAGATATAGAGATATAGAGCTATAGCTAGCTGGGTATTTCACGGTTCAGGTAGCTGGGTATGGTCAGACGTACATGGTGTGGGAGTGGGAGTGTGAAAAATTGAAAAATGTAAATGGGTAATGGAGTAATGGGTAATGGTACTGGTCCTTATACGATAACTTATACATCTACTCTACTACTACCCTTGTACTTTTATAGAAGTACAAATATATATATCTACTCGCTACTTCTAATTTTTTAAAAAGTACTTCTAGCTTCTAGCTTCTACTTCTACTCCTTCTAACTTCTAGCTACAGTCTGCCAACAGTTTGTTATTGTCAGACATGTTCATATACCGTTTATTTGATTAAGTAAAAGGTGCCCAAGGAAATGCAACCAATGTACCAGGTTTAAAGACCATCAGAGAATACAACGTTAATACAAAGAAACAGGATACCACATTACTAAAATGACGATCAGAGACGACTTTTGGAGTTTCTAAATCTTTTTCTCCTGCCTGATAAGATTCGTACATTTCATTGACGGCCTTGATAGCAGTAGTCTGTGTTGACAAGTCAGTTACCCCCCACCACACCATAAAGGCGATAAGAGTATCAAAGATGGCACTAATATGAGGTGGTGCAATCCCCAAACCACCATATCGAACAGTTGCCAATCCAATTCCTGATAAAATAGATACGGTCACGGCTGGAACAACAATCAATGCATCCAGTCCGGGGATCTTACTAAAGTAAAATTCTAGAACTTGTGGATTTTTGCTATTAGCAGCTAACCTTTCAATGCATGTTGTAAGAATAATGCCTCCACCAAAGAGCATCCCACCGATCATATGACTGAAGAAAAATACACGTTCGGGAATCTGTTTCAAAAATTCTGGAAATGGACCGACGAAATTATTAATCAAAATAAATGAAGTTAAGCTGATCAACCAAACCCCTAGCGCGATAAGCTCTACTAATTTTGCCTTATCTGCCTCATCGGAAGGAGAAGTAGTAGCAAGGTCAGCTACCATTGTTTTCTCATCTTTCACCGTGCCCCTGGCATATAATGGCTCAAACTTGGATGATCTCGCCGAGGGAAACATAAGACTATAAGCATCATTCCGTTTTATCGTAGGGACATTAGATATTGTAGGATGGAACGAAGAAAATCGCACATGTTGAGTAGCGAGTTTCTGCTGAGTGAAAGCCGTCGCGGCTGAAAGCACGGAAAGCAAAAAGAATGGACACTTCATAACAAACAACTTAAAAGTTAGGGTACATTATATAATAGAAGAGACAAGTTTGTGTGGACAGACGCGTATGACAAGGATGCTTCTGTTGATCACCCTCAACTTGCTCTAATTCAGTTCAAGTATTGCGAGGTAGAGTTTTTGTTGAACTCGTATCACTAGTTCTGACTATTCCTACTTTTCTACTTACAATCTACTTATGCTCCTATTTACCTAGAAGTACCTACAAAAAAAGTGGGTTTTTTTGAGCTCATCCATACAAATTCGATCGAAAAAACTACCTACTAGACTAATAATAGACGGTACTACTTTCATCGAAGCTCGCTCTATAATATTTATATGCGCTATGAAGCTATGCATGCATCGCATGCATCACATCGGCCGCAGTAAAGTAAGGGTATCCCAGGTACTCCTCTCGCTAGTGCATCAATCATCCGATGAAAGTGGAAGAATGTGAGAAAGGCTGATTCATGACTCTAGAAAAGGTAACGCACAGGAGAAAATAGTCAAAGACATGTCGGAAGAATCCAGCGAACTGATAGAAAGGGTGAATCTCGCAGCCAAGCGATTCGTCGAGGCCAAGGCAGCAGCCAAAAAGCAGCAAGAAGATGAGGAAGAGCGAGGCTTCCGAGACATTTCTCCTTCATCATCATCGTCTTCATATAATCCTTCCTCCAGTACTGACTTCAGCTATGGAGTAATGAACGCGGACGATGTACTTAAGTCTATGGTCGCTCGAAAGGTGGAAATGCAGAATACTGCTATGGACCTCGACACGAGTAGAAAGTTTGAAGATATGCAAAACGAAGTCAGTAAGCTCTCAGAAGAATTCGACAGGAACAAACCAACTGCAGGTAACTCATCGCATTACTTTCCTAACTTATGCGACCTTCGTTTTATCCTTTATGTCTTACTGTAGGAAAGAGCAAGACTGCTTTGCGGCGAGAAGCGAGAAGACAAGAAGTAGACGACATGAGTGTAAAATTGGCTGTACGGATGAAGGAGCTAGAAGAGCGAATGAGCCAGGTAAAACTTGAAGATGAAAGAAAAGAAAGAGAGTTTCAAGAAAGAATGAAATTGAAGGCGAGTAAAGAAGCAGAGAAATTGCAAGCCACTAGGGATGATCTCAGTAGCGAGGTCAGCCCCACCTCTGAATGTTCGAAATGAACAAAATTTTTTAAATTCCTTTCAACGAGAGTGCTATGGAACGCTTATCCTCTTTTCATATTGTGTGTAGTCCTAAATTTTGATGTGACTGGAATGTATTCAGTGCAGAGCGTTTGGTCGTTTGGTCTACAGCGCGCTACGTCGACAGGCGGGGATGGGGATCGTCGAGCGGCCGCGGACATAGGAGCGAATAATTTTGTATTTGGTAGCTGAGCGCTTCTGTATCTATATTGCCAAATCGCCAAAGCATTGTCAGCATCGTGCCATCGTGCCTTTACAATTTTTTATACAACATTATACATCATTATACACATCATGATACATTAATACATGTGTCACAGCTAGATTCTAAAGTAGTTACTACTTAGAATACTTTAGAAATAGGTAGCTAAAGTAGATTGAAGTTGAAGTATTTCTAGCTTCTGGTTGTTAATATTGTTATTATTGTTAAAATTGTTATAGTTATATACTTCTACTTCTACGAAGTATCTTTAAACTTTTAAAAGCAACTTGGACGCGACCTTCTATATGCATGTACCTCTACTTCTGCTAGTAACTAGTAAAGTATCTACCATTCTGTTCAAGCAGCATTTGGTCGTAATCAGCGGGTGCGATGCTGCATTTCTTCCTCAAGTGATTTGTTGCGAAACTTTTCAAATCTCTCTCTTTATAAACTTTAAATGTGCAATGTGCGGGACAGATACTGACATGCGACAAGAGGGGTCAGATGACTCCTGAAGGCAACTAAGTAATATCACTGTATAAAGTAGCCATGAATTCATTGCAGGAAGACGACCATCGCATGTAATTGAAGTGGAAAAGTCATCTCATTTATTGGATCAGGTAGTCTCCACGCAAACAAAACAACAACTGAATCATTTAGACAACATTATCTCTCCCCGTGTTGCTCTTATTCAACTCTTGACTCTATACGTTTATTTTAGCGAATACAAAGATTTGCTCTAAGGAGGAAAGAAAAAAACATCTTCGGGCTACATATCACAGTACCTTCATGGCCTTCCATCCCCATGGATTACGGCGAAAAGTTGTTATTTTCACCATTCTTCTCATGAAAATGATTTTCCAAAATACTTAAGCTCTTTCAATTTTCCAATCACCTTCTCTTTCTACACTTTCTTTCCTGGCAGCAGCAATCAACGATATCAACGTCTCGGGATAACCATTTTTTGCCGCCAGTATGACAGCTCTTTGTGCCTTATCATGCAGTGGTGCGAATGTATTATCTGCTTGTTTCATAAATATATTTTTATTCTGTAATGTTTCGTCTGCAAGATCCTGTGCCCTTTCGATTAAAAGTTTGGCCACATCTGTCTTTCCTCGAACACAAGCATATATTAAACAATTATTTCTATCCGGATTATTCGTATCAAGTGATGTAGCCGCTCCCATGTCCAACATAGCACTCACACAATCAGTATGACCCATGTAAGCAGCATAGTCTAAAGCTGTGCGACCATGTGTATCTGAAAGTACCGAAAATGAACAAGGTAAAGAGTCAGTATCATCCAATTGGAATTGAAGAGAAGAGAAATCATGATAGAGATCTAACTTACCAACAGCATTGATACCACTTGCAATATCACCAAAGTTTCTTTTACCAGTAGCAGCTTTCATCTATTTCACTTGATAACCTGTTTCAGATCTCTACAATTCATTAGATGGGATTGTGAGGAATTCCACTCCCTCCCAACTCTCCCGTATTAGGTTATAAGAAATTTGATGGGGTAACACCTAAAATTATCGGCACAGAGTTATGTTAGTACCGCCGATGTCATTTTGCTTTCATCAATACCTATATTTTAATCCTTTTTTCTTCTCTTTTTTTGAGATTTTGATCGTCTACAAAAAAAGCATCGGGTTGTGACACAACCCACAACAAGAAAAAGAGAAGTACAGCATTAAATTCGAACAGCACCACAGCTGTATCATACCCAGAGATCTCTGGAATAGGCAAGTTGTGGGCTTCATTTGGGGCTTCACTGGTTCAAATTGTCATCGCTCCATGCAAAGATTGATATTTGGAAACAAAGTGAAGAGTTCAAGCCGTGGCGTTATCGACTTAGCTCAAAGACTCTTCAGTGCTGCAGCATGTCCAGCCCTATGCAATAGACCCCTAATGTTGCACGTGACAATTCCTAATACATGCAACATGTCTATACATGAAAAGAATCGGTATCAAAGGATGCGTACCTCTTCATTTTCGTCTTCAGCAAGGCGGCAGAGGGATCCTTATACCGTCTTGGGAGTATCCAAATCAGCAACAGGTTGTCATTGCATGTCCTATCGTTTCATGCACCCCATATCTTGTGCCTCTTATGTACTCTTTCTTGTATTTCTCTTCTCTACTGTTGTTGTGTAGCTAAGGAAATCAAGCTTGCATACTACAAGGAAGCGAAAAAATGTCATCCAGATCTCAATCCGAATGATGCCAAGGCGAAAGAAAAGTTCCAAGAACTATCAAAAGCTTATGAAATTTTGTCCGACGAGAAAAAGAAAAGAGCATATGACTATGGTAATCAAAATTATAAACTCAATTTACCATACTATATCAAGTTATAGTTTCGATCACTCCTTCGTTCAAACTCACTCATCATTTGGTATAGGTGGCTTTGGGATGGATGATAGTAGAGGGCAAAGTGGTAGCTATGACAGTGGATATACATGGGAACAAAACGAAAGAAGCTATGAAGACATATTTAGGGGTGTCCAAGCAGATGCTGATATAATATCAGAAGCTTGGAAGTTGTATAGTGATGACTTAAAAGAGGAAATAGCAGATGTTTACGAGGTCAGTACTGATTATCTGCATACACTAGAACACCTTTCATTTACTTTTTAAACATTTGCATATTTAATAGAGTGCTAAAGAGGGAGATTGGGGACCAGCAAAAGATTTTGTATGGGAAAATAAGGGTTTAATTCTTAGTATTAGCTTACCGTTTGTCGTATTCTTGAGGTTTCCAGCATTCATACCGATAGCTTTAAGATCTGCACTAGCTGTTGCAAATGTTTTTATACTTGGGGCTATCAGAACAGGTACATTAAATAGATGGTTGCATACTTTACATGCTAATTTGTCTCCTATTTCATGTTGTCTAATGTAATCATGAATGTAGGGAATTTGAAGCTATTGGGGATAATGGCTTCCTCATTGTGGTTAGCCATTGTTCAACTGGGTCAAAGGTATGCAAAAAAGACAAAGGAAAAGATGAGAAAAAAAGCTAAAAAAAAGAGTAGGAAGTAGGAAAATAATTTACTGATAGTTTAGATATATGCATATATAGATATTGACTTGTATGACATATACGTATACTATTCTATACAGTATACAGTACATACTACTTCTAGATACTACTTTAGATTTTAGATACTAGAGTGTTCATGTTACCTTCCGTTTTCTGCTTCATTTTTATTTTTACTTTCCTACTACTAGAAGTACTTACTTGTTAGAATGTTGGTAAAAGACAACTACGAAGTATTGGTAATTGGTATAGCAGTATAGCGCAGCAGTTAGAGTTAGAGCTGTAGCGCCTAGGTCTAGAGGCGTGGTGGCGTGGTGCGTTTTGACAGAGTGACTGCTATGCATGCTGCAATGTACAGATGTGCAGCAATGCATGAGTGATCCATTCGAAATCATCGGAGGAAGAAAGAGGAGGCAGATTGATCTACTTCTAATAGGTACTAATAACTAATAACTAATAATTGTACATTATACTTCTATACTTCGAAGTATATATTATATATATTGTTCATTTTATTACCTGAATCAACAAGTGATGAGATGACAGCGCTACCGCGTCTAGCGCAGTCACAAACGTTTGATCAAAACATATTACACATTCATTCATTTCATTATTTTCAATATCATTTATTTCATTACAATCACCATCATCTGTGAGTACTAGTCGGTTTATCATATCCCTGCAAATAATTTCTTATTCGCAATTTTATTAGATGGGAGGCACTTAGTAGTTTTTTTAATTTACCTTTTTGTGAGTGCAGTATCAGCAGTTGTCTAGCGATAGCTTATCTAAATCCGATAAATAGATTTCTAGAGCCATAGTCTTATAGAGGAGGACGTTTTTGGTGATGAACACACACAAGTTTCGGTTCGGAATGAGAGGCAACTGGAAACTGACGAGTTAAGTTGACATGACTGTCGTTTTGAGTATATTCAGCAACCATGGGATCTGCTGCTAGCGTTGTAAAGCAAAGCTATGACATTACGAAACGCCAGTACATGGCCTCAAAAGTGCTACCTAAATTGATGGCAGTAGGGGCGTTGGAGAGGATAAAGAGCGGAATACTACGGAGAACTGGGAAAATGGAAGCAGAGACGGACAAGCAAGATCATCGACAGAATGAGAAAAAGCGTTTCGATGGGGAAGATATGGACAACAACGAGGATGAATGTCCTATCGAAGAGAAAATGACCAAAGAAGAAATAGGACAACTAGTGCGGGAGGCTCAAGTGCTGATGGATCGGGGCGGAGAGGTAAGACTGGAACAAGCAAGGAGTCTCTTTGAGCAAGTTGTCGAAGGAAGAGAGAAACTTCTTGGTCCATTTCATGCCAATACTCTTAAATCGATGACGGTGTTAGGTTCCATACTATACAAACTAAAGAAGCTCAATGCTGCCCGCTGCCAGTACGAAAAAGCTTTAGATGGCTATGAACAAGTATTTGGAATTGAAAATAGGGATACTCTAAATTGTATGAATTCATTAGCAGAGATATTGCAGGAGCTTGGTCAAGAATTTGAAGCTACTAATGTGTTTATCAAATGTCTTGCAGGTAAAGAGAGTTTATATGGGGACCATGAGAGTACCTTTAATACTGCCAATCATCTGGCAAATTTATTCAAGAAATCTAGACGGACAGCAGAAGCACGAGACGTATATGTAAAAGCTTTACGAGGAAAGGAAAAAGTGTTAGGTGACAATCATCCTAGTACTATCAACGCAACTGTTAATTTGGCAGGGATACAGAAACAATTGGGGAATCTGAAAGAGGCAATAGAACTGTATGAGAGGGCTTTACAAAAACAAGAGGAGATTTATGGTCTTCAACATGAAAATACTTTGGTGACAATTAAAAATCTTCATCATTTGTTGAATTTGAATAGCGTAAATAGAAAAGAGGAGGCTAATATGTTGATGGAAAGGGTGGGGCATTCCTTAGGCCGTAGTAGAGATACAATTTTGGGGACTAAACGCCCTACTACTATCAGTAATAGTAAGAGTACAGCATCATCATTTTCATCCATTGCAGTGTCTAATGGAAAGGAGAAAGAAGTAATTGTGTCCACCGCTAGTATCAGTGGTACCTCCCTTTGATCATTTTGTGTTTTCTTTTGAACTTTCAACGACTTCGTTCTTGCCCTGTGCTTCTTGATTTGCCCATGCTGTGCAGTGCGTGCTTGTTTTGTTTCCAATACTCTAGATGTTAGATGTAGTAGTAGTAGTAGTAGTAGTAGTAGTAGTAGTGTAGTATGTAATATTACATGATGTATGTTTCCAGCTTGCGTTCGTAGCTTACATTTTTATTGTACTTGTACTTGTACCTTGTACTTGTACCATGAAATTGAAATGAGCTTTTCATTTTCATGTAAAGCATTAGAAAAAAGTTCATTGAGGGCGGCGGCAGCGAGCGGTAGTGGTAGCCAGTGGCCAGTGGTAGTGGTAGTGGTAGACTAGTAGTGGTAGACTAAGACTAGGTAGTAGTAGATCTAGAAGCTAGAAGCTAGAAGCTAGAAGCAAGTAGAAGGCAGTTAGAAGTTAGAGTTAGAAGTAGCTACTTCTCCTCATTTTCATCATTTTGTTACTAGTTACTAGAAGCTAGAAGTATTCTACATTCTAGAAGTTGTACATCTACAAACTATATGCCTTGTGGTAATAGTCACTTGACTCTTGCGCGCGCCCTGCATCTTGCATACCTGTCTCTATTCTCTGTCCAGCTGAGTCCGGAAAGGCAAAGCTAATCATTGAGGTAAATCCGCCCGGTCGGCTGATATCTCAGACATGTATACAGACAGAGAAACAGCATACACAATGGGTAAGACGTATCGATATATACGAGAGACTGCAGCACCGCCCTTGGCATATGTATAATGTTCATCTGGATGCCTGCTCATTCTATACTCGACATTAAAAGATTTGGACTTGTAAATAGGCTTCATCTGTACATGTCCCTGCTCTTGCTCCTGCCCTTCGTCTTCTTCGAGGAATATGGATTTTGGAGAACTAGATGTAGCAGTAGTAACAGCAGTGTTGACGTCAGAGTTCAATGACTTTCTCCTCTCTACACTTTGGCTTATTCTGATATGATCTGGGAGATTTTCCTCCATATTATGCTCATCATGAATACTCGGACGAGGGTTGGCTTTAAATATGTTGCTGGAAATTGATGATGGTGGTGGAGGAGGAGGTGAGGTATCTACTTTACTAAAATTGGATGCGTCCATACTTCTGCTCGGCCTTCTAACGACGGCAGGAGGTTCCTCGTAACTCTCTAGAAAGCTGAAATGTATATGGTCTGGAATTAAACTAATATCGATCAGTAGAATCAGCCATCTTGGTGGCGACGTCCCATCTTTTAATTTTCGTGAAGCCACTAGAGATGAAAGGCCACACTCCAGGAAAACTAAACCAACAAAGCAGATATTCATTACAATCAATTGTAGTAACCAAACAGACTCTTTCGAGATGGGCATGTGTTTAGTCGCAGTCCATACTACTGCGGTGGAACAAAGTAAACCGGTGGCAGCTAATGCTACTCGACTTTGTACCAATGGGATCCATAATCCACAAACAACCATAACAGTGATCAAAATAGATGGCAATACACAGGAAGTTTCGTAGTATTGATAGTATCTTTGCATTACAATTTGTACGTTTCCAAAAGCATATGGATACAGTCCACCCCATAGATTCACCACATTACGATATGCATTCACATTTTTCACTGCCCATGCAAGATTAGTAAAGGTATCTAACGTTGTCACCTTAATACTCTGCACATCTAACCAATTCAAGCTATATTTGAAGGATGAGTATTCCATAGTACATGTCTGTGTATCATATGGAAACCTCGATGCATCAAACCTACACATCCAATCAAATTCACCCTTACCACTCATCCATCCTTGTCCACTTGAATATAAATAGATGCCGTATGTGGTAATTTGTTGTGAAACTGCTGTTTCTGAGTTGTAATTTTGTAAGTCTGGTACAAAGATGAGTGTAGGAGGGACCATAATAAAGGTAATGCCATCTGTAAGACTTGAATTCCACGCTAAGAATTCATCCTGCCAATAATAATCAAGAAGTATGGAAGTAGTTACAGTGCCTTTCGCAAAATTGACATCAATAAGCTCCATCATCTGGACTTCCATACTCACATTCAAGAGTCTGTACTTGTCTATCACCGGACGTTGTACATTATTGTAACTATTGTTGACATTAACATACTCATTTAAGTAGTTCAAGATATGATTCTCACAATCATAACCCTTGTATCCATATTGCGTACAATCGATTGGAAGTACACGCTGATGTGGGTAAATACCAATGTTATCCACATGATAAACACTCGTGTCAGCAAAGCTAACATGTGAGCTAAGCAAGAATGCAACCAGCAAAGCTAACGACGACAAACTGACACTGGCCATTTGAAAGCAATCTTCTCGCAACGATAGCGCAGTACCATATATTGCTTCTAGAAGTACATGCAGCCGGCCGTTTTGTGACATACAAGCAGAAACGACATTGTTTTGTCGTCGTTGACCAACACAGTAGGTACAACGCACTGTACCAGGTACTTCGGTACCTACTTCATACAAAAAAATATCTTGTATTGTGTAGTAGAATAGTAGGTACATCTTGTCCAACAAACGGCCTTTTGTACCTATCACAGTACCAGGACCAAACACTGCTCAACGCATTGTTTGCGCAAAACATCCAATAAAAATACGAATTACAAATTCCAAAAAACATGGTACACTTGGTCCCAAAAACATTTTCAGGTACTGATGGGTGCCTCCGGAAATTGTAATTATGTAGCTACTACTACTACTTCTACTTCTAGATAGTACTTCGAAGTACTTCTACTTCTACTTCTACTTCTACGAAGTAGTGTTCAACAACTTCTAACTTCTAAAGTACTTTTAGTATTTCAATGCAATAATAATAATAATAAGAAGAATAAGAATAATTGATCATCCCTAATCGATTAATTATTCTTAACTTTAACTGCTTCGCTCACAGGTTTTATTTTATGCCTCTTTGATGCATGACCAGTCAGGTGTCAGGTATACCTTACATACGTTACTTGTACGATCACAAAAGCTACAGTAAAAATGGAATTCAATCTACAACTCCATGACTGTGGTACTCTTAATCTTTTTCTCTTTCTTATATTTAATTCTTACCGTTCCATGGTGTTGTACTGCAGATGTGGCCGTTATAGCCGTGCCAATACTTGTCACACTGCTGTCATCGTCATTTGTAGCGCTCATACCCGCGAACACTGGCAATTGCAGCCCCAATCCTGGATCAGAACCAAAACTTCTACTGATGCCGTCATCGGTACCTCTATCAAGAGGATTCTCCGCATCAGAGGACGAAATTGCCTTCGCAGAATTATTAGCTAGGCCACTTAATGGCTGAGAGACGTGAGCTGGAGATCTAGTAGTGCTTTCGAAGCTTGAAACAACGCCTGGGGAAGTATCTATAGTCAAAGTGTCATCGATGGTTTGAACATTCTTTGCAGAAGACACCTCCGATTTAGCGATAATGGTGTTGTCATGAGGCTTTACATCTACTACAGATGTCACCTCTTCGGTACTTGATGAGTAAGCACTTATTTCAGCAAGCTTTTTGGCCATAGCAGCCTCCTTAAGCAACCTTACCCTTTTCTCAAATTCTGTTTCCGCCTTGACACTATCCACTAGAACTTGAGGATCTCCATCATCGCCCTTACTGTTACCTCCTTGCTGCATTTTAGACATGATCTCTTTGGCTGCTATTGCATTCTTCTCTTTCACTCTCTCTTCCAAATGCTGCTGTTCTTTCATCACCTGTAACAATTGCTGGTCTTTTTCTTCCTTTTCTTCTCCCTTTTCCACGCCCGCCTCATCAGATGTAATGTTGGCAGCTGCGGCCAATCTTTCCCTAAGACTGATTCTGCCAGCTATAGCTTCTTGCTCCTTTCTAGCTTCCGCTTCTGTGATCAGTGTCTTTCTTTCCTTCTCAGCCGCGAGTTTTTCAAGTAGCATATTCTCTTCCTCTACTTCCTTTGCCTCTCGTAGAGTCCTCTTTTCCGCAGCTGTCAATTTCTTCTCAGGTTCCACATTAGGGGCGTTGACTGTCTTAAGTTCATCCGCGTCAGATTTAATTTCCTTCTCTCCTCCCTCAGTTGTTTGAATAAATTCTGATGTAAACAGCGACGAAGGAGGCGATTCCCCAATCTTCGCCAAAACACTCTCCTTTTCATTCCCCTCAAGCATTTCTCTATCTGTATATTCATCATCGGCATCGATATTAGGGAATCGAGACACTGATACATCTGCCTGCAGCTTTTTGGATGGACTGGACAAGGGGCTACCAAATGCAGTCAAAGGACTTTGATTTGCCTTTCCTTCACTATGGTGATCATTAAGAACTGCATCATCGTGATATTTCCTAGGCGCACTGATGTCTTCAGCTGCATTTGACAAGCTATCATCTTTCTTGTAGTCGAGTTTTTTATTAACTTCACGCGTATCTGTGATGAATTCGGTAGGCTTGTCATGTGGTTCAATCGCTGCATCCAGATGTCCCGACGGCGTCGAGGTCATGACCATGCTTTTAGAATATGTGGCATCAAAATTTGTGTCAACAGTAAGCACAGTCTTCTTCGGCTTGGGGGCGAAAAATCGGGATATTCCACTTAGATAATTTTCATACAAGGAGGTTGGCCTCTCAGGAGGGCCTGGTGATATCTCTTTCTCGTCAATTATGTCTCCCTTGTCACCAAAGGATAAGCTCTTTGCTACAGACGAAGACTTAGAAGGCGACAATGGTGTACCAAGCGCCAACATAGAGGATGAAGAGGGCGGGCCAGTAGGAGGTTTTGGGCGAGGAGGTGGAGGCCGTGGGCCTGACGACGGAGAAGCAGAAGACACTGACGAAGTAGGACTGACGCTTCTACTACCAACAAGAGTACCACTCTTCTTGATATTGGATTGTGCTATTCTTGAAGCTAGACTGACTGATCTACTCGTTTTATTAGTATATGAATACAGCTCTTTGGCCTTATCAATACATTCTGTGAAACCTAGACCTTCAAAATGATCAAAAGCAGATTTTCCCTTAATTTGAGGATTCGACATCCATTCCCTGGAGGTAGGATGGGGTACATTTGCTTCCATGAATTTTTGGAACAAAGGTTCATCGAAAACAGGTTTACTCAGCCAATTAGATATTTGAATCGCTGCTTCAAACGCTGAGCCAGATGCATGTATTCCATTTGCCTCAATGTCAGGGGCACATTTCAGACCATATTTCTTCCAATTTTGATATATTAATTTACGAACGCTCGCAGAAGGAGCTCTTGACGGGTCTGAGCAACCAATAATATCCGAACGGAAGGTCTTCCAACTCATTGCATCAGCATTGCCATCTTCGTCCCACTCGACAACCATATAATAAATACTACTGTCAGGTTGTAGATATGATTTACGCATTGATTGGTAAAAGCCATTTACACAATAGATACCTTTATCCTTATCCTGATCTTCATTGGTGATATAAGCTACGTGGAATCCTTTCGCAAGGCGAAGCATACGATCATCAGAATATGCTTTTCGCCATAATTTAGATAATGTCACAAAGTCTATATCTAATTTCTCTGTCGCATCCAGAGCATTAAAAATGTTTCCATTGGCAATTGTTTCGTGCCAATGTAAACCAAACTTTTCTTTAAATTTTAAAGCAGCAGATGATGATAACACCATCAAAGCAGGTTTTTGAAGCATAGATCGTTTTGCAATACTGAGGTATTGTTTATCAAATAATGAGTTTGAAATGATAGTGTCTGACCATACAGGACCTTTCTCAGCAATTTTGAATCCTTTTTCGATAAGCAATTTTGATACAGCCATACGAACACTAGGTTTGTTGGCATGAGGCTTCAAGTACACAAATGCAGCATTTTTAAACTTGAGCTTCGGCGGTGAAGGTGGTGTCGATGGTGGCAGTGGTTGTGTTGACATCATGCGCTTCACAACATCACTGTTAGTGCTCTGAACACTTCTACCAGTGTTCATGGTGATTCGATCCTCAATGATCTCATCCAAAATATCTTCTTTCGTCTCCTCCACAAATTCCATAGGATGAATACTTCTTTCACTGCCATTGCTCCTTTGTGTGTTTGGATTCGCAAAAGATCTTCGACGCATTTCACGAGGGTCGAATTTCGTGCTAATTTCATCTTCACTTTCGCCTGCTGAGTTGCACGAATCATTCTCTCCAATCGTAGCGAAGACTTTATGTTTCCCTTTTTTCCCTTTTGGCACCGGCTTTGATTTAAATACTTCTTTGCCCTGAGCTTTTGCCAAATCGCGCACTTTGACGACTTTGGTCTTTGGTTTACTTTGAGCGTGATGTATTTTATTATCGATATGACCAGACTTCTGTTCTTTGGTCTTCTCTTCCATTCTCTTTTCGTGCTCCTGTTGAATTTCCAGAAATCTAGAGATTTTGCTTTGTTTCTTTTGCTTGATGACATTTAATTTCATATCTATCTCCTTTTTTCTTTCCATTAACTCCATATCTTCTAAACTTTCAATTGCCACCTTGCGAATAGCATGTCGTTTCCGATAAATATACGCACCAAGTAAAATGACAAAGATTACAGATGAAATCGCACCAGAAAGTAAAATGGGATCATTCAAAATTTCTTCATAGAGATATGGAGATCTGGTTGGTGTTGAAGTTGGCGGTTGAGTCGCAGTTGGATAAAATGTACCAGTTGGGAATGCTGTTGGTGTGTTCATGGTTGGTAAAGAAGATGTTGGGAACGAAGTAGGTGCATTGATTTTTACTGGTTCTCCGACTACAGAAACCACCGATCTTGCAGCAGAAACAGCAGAAATTGCATCTGCAGAAGCCAGCGAAGAGATATTATTCTGAACTGCAGTATCGATGAGAATATTCGCAAAATCGCCACCTTCAAAAGCGTTAGATATGGAGTTTTCCAAAGCATCTTCAGCTCCATCAGCCTCTTCTGCTGTCGTTTGTTGACCGATCACAGAAAATGACAATGCAGTATTCGATGGTGGTGATGGTACTGATGCTGGTTGAGGAATAGGAGTGGGAGCAGGATTAGGAACTGGAGCAGGGTCTGCAACGGGAGCTGCTGTGGGATTTGCTACGACGGGTGCCAATGTTGGTGAAGCCGATGGTTTCAAAGTTGGGTTAGATATCGGATGAGGAGTAGGATTGGCGCTAGGTGCACCAGCTACTACAGTAGGATTGGGTGTTGGCCCTGCACTAGGTGATGCTGTTGTCGGTGTAGGCGTTGGTTTCACTGTAGGATCAGGCGTTGGTTTCACTGTAGGATCAGGCGTTGGACCAGGTGTTGGTTCAGCCGTTGGCGCTATAGTCGGCTCAACCGTGGGAGCTGTTGTATTTTGGGTTGGCTGAGGTGTTGGGGATGAAGCATCTTCACTTAAAGGAAGTACTATAAATGGTGAACCGTCGTTATTTTGAGTTTCACTGTTACTCCCAGCAGGAGGCAAAGTGAAACCATCATCTAGAAGATGACTGAATAAAGACTTTTGGATAAACAATTTTCTTTGTCCCTCGATTTCATCAATATCACTGTTAATTACGAGACTTTCATCATGATATGGTTTCTCCAGAGAATTCTCTTGAAATGATAATAATTCTTGATATGTTAACAAACTTCTCTTTTTTTGCGAAGTACTTCTCGTCAACTCCATCTTACTTTTGTGTCGATGTAATCTATGTAATCTAGATACACCAGTGTCACTTATATCAACACCACATAGAGATTCATCATCATTTGTAGCAATCGTAATATCCTCGGGATTCAATCCTGCAGACATTGATAACGCATACAGTACTGCTGCGTAAGAGTCCGAAGTTTCATTGTCCAATGCCATATCCACTCCCATATCTACAGTAGTTACAATACATGACTGTATTTCTGGTTGAATAGATGGATTAGATGTAGGTGTAACAGTTGGCTGTCCTGTAGGTTGTCGTGATGGTTGCGTTGTAGGTGCCGATGTAGGTTGTAATGATGGCGTTGAAGATGGCGATCCTGTCGGTTGAATCGATGGTACCATTGTAGGCTGTCCCGTTGGCTGCGTACTTGGTACACCAGAAGGTTGTATAGAAGGTTGTGAAGTTGGATGTGTAGTAGGTTGTGTCGATGGTTGTATACTTGGTTGAGTTGATGGATTGGAAGAGGGTTGACTCGTTGGTTGTTGTGACGGTTGAGCTGTAGGCTGCAAAGATGGTGTAGATGACGGTTGTCCAGATGGTTGTACAGAAGGCTGTGTGGTTGGTTGTATCGTTGGTTGTGATGTAGGTTGTCCAGATGGATAGCTTGAAGGTTGTGATGAGGGCTGAGTCGTTGGTTTAGACGACGGTTGACTCGAAGGTTCCACGGAAGGCTGTGCTGTAGGTTGTCTGGATGGATATGAAGAGGGTTGGCCTGATGGTTGCATTGTAGGGCATGAAGAGGGTTGATTAGATGGCTTCATAGATGGCTGTGCCGAAGGCTGCATTGTAGGGCTTGAAGATGGTTGATTAGAAGGCTTCATGGATGGTTGTGATGTTGGTTGCATCGTTGGCAATGAGGAAGGTTGAGATGAAGGTTTTCTCGTCGGCTGTCCAGAAGGTTGCCCAGTTGGCATGGAAGTAGGCGCTGATGAAGGTACCATGGTAGGACTCCATGTGGGAATTACAGTGGGAACTAATGATGGAATTAACGTAGGAATACTTGTAGGCACCCAAGTCGGTATCACAGTAGGTATTGCAGTTGGATTGGATGAAGGTATCATTGAAGGTAGTGTTGTAGGTAAATTTGTTGGAATTACTGTAGGATTTGTGGATGGCTGCGCAGATGGCGCCCCAGAGGGCTGTGCTGATGGCTGCATCGTTGGATTAGATGAAGGTTGGCCAGTTGGAGGCATTGTGGGTTGGGAAGTGGGCTGCATGGTTGGGCGAGATGAAGGTTGACCAGATGGTGCCATTGTCGGTTGGGATGTAGGTGGTGTAATTGGACTGATTGAAGGTGATGAACTTGGCATCGAAGAGGGTTGACCTGTTGGTTGTCCAGATGGATATGAGCTTGGTTGACTGGATGGTTGCATCGACGGACTTGAGGAAGGTTGATTTGATGGTTTTGAAGAGGGAATACCCGTAGGCTGTCCAGTTGGATAAGATGATGGTTGCCCTGAAGGTTTCATCGAAGGCTGAGTTGAAGGTTGCCCCGTAGGATACGAGCTCGGTTGACTGGATGGTTGCATCGACGGACTTGATGAAGGCTGTGATGACGGCTGTCCAGATGGACGAGAAGTAGGCTGACTAGATGGAACAGATGACGGAACCATTGTGGGTATTTGTGTAGGTACCATGGAAGGAATCGCACTTGGAATGGCCGTGGGCAAATTTGTAGGTGTAGATGAGGGTAACGAAGAAGGAAAAGCGGATGGAATA
>JACLAD010010167.1_pt1 | contig 18055 bp, 20 predicted proteins | sample 8027901 | NCBI WGS metagenome assembly JACLAD01 (sample SAMN15725071, study PRJNA655200) | protist metagenome | isolation source: fluorescence activated cell sorting (FACS) single amplified genomes of... | place: Spain: Blaines Bay Microbial Observatory, Mediterranean Sea | collected 2016-07-05 | reverse complement strand
CCAGCTAAAATTCCCTCTCTGTGTTCAACTTTTCAGAATTTCAAAAAACCCCGATCCACAGAAAGAATTAAGCACATTGCCGCCAATTCTTTCTTCTAAAATAGTTAAATAATTGATTTTCGTATGTAAAGGAGGGTTATGATACCTATCATCGACACACACCAACATCTTTGGGATCTGAAGTCCCTCTCTCTGAATTGGGTCAAAGGTGACAAGGTCATGGACCACAGCTACCTCATGTCCGATTATTTGGAGGCCTCCAAAGGGACTGGCATTGAGCAAACCGTCTATATGGAAGTGAACGTCAATCCTGAATGTGTTGAGGATGAGATCCAGCAGATGAGCGACCACTGTGTCTCTAGTCAGACGCCGATGTTGAAAATGGTGATCGCTGGAAATCCATCGTCGCCTGAATTTGAGAGCTTTCTGAATAAACATACTCAAAATCAATTTGTAAGAGGTTTGCGGTGGGTGCTTCATATTCCTGAAACCCAACCCGGACATTGCTTACAAGCTGGTTTTATTCAAGGAATACAAGAGATGGGTCGGCGAGGGCTGCTGTTTGACATCTGTATCCGCCCTTCAGAACTTTCTGATGCAACCAAGCTCGTTGCCGCCTGCCCTGAGACGACTTTTGTGATTGATCATTGTGGGAATGCTGACCCTCACATAGTCAACGGAGAAAAAGACCTCGGAGATGCACACGATGGATCTCCTTTTTGGCACACAGCTAAGGGATGGAAAGAGGACATTGCTGCTCTGGGGGCCTTAACGAACGCCTTTTGCAAGATTTCAGGAATTGTTGCTAGGGCTCAAGAAGGATGGAATGCTGAAACTCTAGCGCAAACTATCAACCACTGTTTAGATAGTTTTGGTGAGGAGCGGGTACTTTTTGGTGGAGACTGGCCTGTTTGCCTGTTTGTAGCTCCGTTGCACCAGTGGGTTGCTGCTTATCGAGAGGTATTGTCAAAACGAAGTGAGATTTTCCAAAATAAAGCAATGTGCAGTAACGCAATCCAACTTTATCGACTTCATGGGTCCTGATGAAGTATGACTTTATTGGAGACATCCATGGCCATGCTCATCTAATGGAGAGAATCCTACTGAAACTGGGCTACCAGTCGGAGGGAAATTCATATGTTGCCTCAGATGGAGAGAGAAAAGTTGTTTTTCTAGGGGATTACATTGACCGGGGCCTACAGAATCGGAGGGTGATCGAAATCGTTCGTAGCATGACAGAAACAGGGCAGGCTATTGCCTTGATGGGAAATCATGAATTCAATGCAATCTGCTATCATACCCGCTCGTCATCAGGTAACGATTACCTGCGGCCGCACATCTATAAAAACAAGACCCAACACGAATCTTTCCTGCTTGAATACCAAACTGATTCAGCTGAACTAGAAGAGACAATATCCTGGTTCCGAAGTTTGCCGATCTGGTGGGAGAATCCTGATGTACGGGCTATCCATGCCTGTTGGTATGAACCTGCCCGAGAATTTCTTTTCGATCATGGGCTGACAGATCCGCAGGGTCAGATCATCACCGATGATTGGGAAGTCTTCGTGGAGGAACATGATTCTGATGATCAGATGAATCCATTCAGAGCATTGGAGATTTTGATCAAGGGGCCAGAGTTGTTTTTAGGGAAGGAAGCCTACACCGACAATCAAGGCTATAAGCGCAAGCACGGTAGATTGAAATGGTGGAATCCAGAACCAAAAAACTTTGGGGAACTGGTTGCCTTGGGCAAGGATGGTTCTGAAGGTCCATTCTCAGAGATCCAATTCAACGAACAACAACAGTATCTTTATGCTTCCGACAAGCAGATTTTCTTTGGACACTACGCGCAATTTGAGATGGTGTTGCAACCCAAACTCTGCTGCCTGGATCTCAGGGCGGGACATGGTGGGCCATTGTTTGCATATAGCTGGTCAGGAGAAAAATCTTTAACAACTGCGAACCTTTTTTCGGTTTTTCCCTGATCCAGCCCAGATCAATTGATCGAAAGTCTATACTGACTGAGGTGTGATTTTCAAAAATGTATACTTCACAAAAATCCAGGTAATGACCGCTCCACTGAAGGTTGTCAGAAAGATTCCTACCCAAATTCCATTTAAGCCGTAGCCCAATAGCTCAGAGAAAAGCCAAAAGAGAATTATTGGGGCTACGATCAAACGATAGCCCCCTAAAATCATTCCAAACATTGGTTTTTTTAGTCCCTGTAAAACAGACACCCCCAGAAATAAAGTTGTGTAGGCTGGCAACAGAACAGCTTCTACTCTCAACAAGCTCTCTCCAACATCGAGAATTTCTGAACTCTCCGTAAAAAGACCCAACCAAAGCCTTGGAACTGCGAACAGAACGACTGCACCAATACACATCATCAGTAGGGCTATTCTCATACAGGTTCGCCAGACCTCTTTGACTCTATCAAGATCACCAGCGCCAAAGTTAAAGCCCGTTAACGACAAAGCAGCCACATTTAGGCCTATCGTCGGCAATAACATAACATGAACAATTCTCGTAGATACACCAAAGGCCGCCACCGCACTTTTGCCGTAATCTGAGACAAAAAATAAAATCACAAAAAAATTCAATGCGATGAACATCATGCTGATCGTTGAGGGAAATCCCTGACGAATCAGATCGCGCAGTAGGTCTTGTTGAGGTTTGAAGTATTCGAACCTCAATTGCTGTCCCAAAGAAGATTGTCGAACCTTCGTAATTATATAAAGGACAATCCCCAACTGAATCAGGATGGTGGCGATCGCAATTCCTTCCACTCCCATTTGGGGAAATGGCCCCCAGCCAAACATCAACAACGGGTCAAGGATAATATTCGCCATGAAACCGCAAATCAGCGCATTACGATAAGTCTTGGTATCGCCCTGTGCATTGAGTCCTGCATTTGCGGTTAAATTGATGATGAAAGTGGCGCACCCATAGATAAGCCAGTCGATGTAGCTTAGAGCCATCTCCAAATATGACTCCTCTGCGCCCATATGACGATAAAGCATGGGAGTGAAAGTTTGACCCAGGAGCATCACCAATCCGGAGGCAACCAATGCCAGTAGCAGCGCTTGAGCGATCAATCGAACAGCGCGCTCCTCTTGTTGGGCTCCCATTGCATTGGAAACCAGTGCGTTTGTTCCTTGTCCAAGACCGATTCCCATAGATAACAAGCCCAGAAAAGGAATCATCGACAACGAGAGCGCAGCAATCGCCTGAGCAGAAAGTTGACCAGCCCAAAAGGTGTCTACCACGTTGAACATGGTGTTAAAAAACCAGCCTACACTTGCGGGGAATGCGATTCGACGGACGAGAAGAGGGATTGGGTCTTTGGCGAGATTCATTAAGCGTTTATTCAGAAAAATGAGGATTTGATTAAATATATATTAAATTTTTAAAGACAAAATTCCTCAAATTTCTTTTAAGGATGAATTCTTTGGAACCTCCTAATGTGTGTTTAGATTTTCAAATCGTATACTTGGAACTTCAATCTCAAAATTTGTAATTCCGGTCATTGACCTCTGATAGCGTTACGTATCTCATCGTCAGGCAATTCACGACCTAAATAGGCCTCAACAACAGCATGATCATTCTTGATCATCTCGGGGGGGCCTTCCGCAATCTTCTGACCATGATCCAAAACCGATATCGTTTCACAGGTACTCATGACCACCTTCAAAATGTGCTCTACAACTACTACCGTCAACTCATAGCGCTCTTTCAATCCGAGAATCGTCTCCATCAATTTATCAACATTCACGGGGGACAATCCTGCACCTGGTTCATCGAGCAGGAGCAGCTTCGGCTTCATCGCAATTGCTCTACCCAACGCCAACAGCCTTCGCTGCCCTCCTGAAAGCTCTCCTGCTGGTATATCAGCAAAGTTTGCAAGCCCAATAAATTCGAGGAGATCCAGCATCTCTTCTTTCATTTTCTGATCTGCTTGCCGAACCCTTGAGGTACCTAGTAAGGATTCAACGATTCCATAGCTTGTTTTGCAATGATTTCCGACCATCACGTTTTCCAGTACGGTCATCTCTGAAAACAACCTCAACAGTTGGAAGGTTCTGGCCATACCTAGGGCAGCAATACCATGAGCTTGCAGATTGGTAATATCATGACCATCAAACTCAATGTGACTGCCAGGGTCTGGTTGATAGACCCCTGTTACTAGGTTGAAGAAAGTCGATTTGCCAGAGCCATTGGGGCCGATTAAGCCATGTACCGTCCCAGGTTTGATTTTCAGATCGACTCCTGAGACCGCTTTTAGCCCTCCAAAGCTCTTACTTAGTCCTCTAGTTTCAAGAAGTGCCAAGGTTCTGTTCCTCGTGTTTTTCGATGAATTTCCTTTTGACGATTGCTTGCTCAATCACTCCGCCAATTCCTCGGGGCATAAAGACGACCAAAAACACCATCGTGATGCCAAAGATTAAGGGTTGATAGAAGTAATAATCCTTGGTTTGATCATAGATGACGGTCACGACGATCGCTCCAACCACACCACCCCAAATATTTCCGATTCCACCAAGGACAACCATCAACAACAAGGTTACCATTTCAATCACAGTGAAATTATTGTGATGAAGGTAACCAGGTGGCATATGAGCGAAGAGTGCTCCTGCTAAACCTGCGTAGATGGCGCTGATCACAAAAGCCAGCAACTTATAAAATGGCACATTGATTCCTGAGACAGAGGCCGCGATGACATCTTCACGAATAGCCTTGAAAGCCCGACCTGTGGAGGAATTGAGGATGACGAAGGAGAAATAGATTCCGATAATTGCCGCTGTCATCACAAGATAAAAGTAATGATCGAAGCTCTCAATGACATAGTCTCCAATTGTGGGAGCTGGGATCATCATGATACCTGTACTTGATCCGAGAGCAGGAGTAACAGCGATCATGATTCGAACAGACTCGCCTAGTCCTAGGGTTGCTAGAGCGAGGTAGGCACCTTCTAATCGTACTGAAGGAAGACCCACAACCAGGCCAGCGCAACAAGTGACTAAGATGGCGAGAGGTGCACTCAACCAAAAAGGTAACCCATAATTCTGAGCCAAGAGAGCAGACGTCACTGCACCAATGGCATATAAGCCAATGTGGCCCACGGTTACTTGGCCACAAAAGCCTTTCACAATATTTAGCCCCACTGCCAGCAAAATGAATAAGCAGCATCTGTTGGCTAAATCTACATAATATTCACCGAAAGTAGCCGTAATCAGATTTGGTAAAAAAAGCAGCAAAATATAAGCAATCACCCAAGGGAGGAGGCGATGAATCTTCGCAAGGGATTCAATTGCTGAAGCAAAGTTGGTGATGAATGAAATCATGGAAAGTCAACCTGGGAAGGAACAGCGTCGGGGAAACCCTAGAGTTTCCCCGATCGTTGATCAGAGACCGAAGTCTTCCGGCATATTCACACGGGCTAGAACCTCTGTCTCGAAGGCTTCTCCACCCTTTTTATAAGCAATCAGAACAGGAGTCTTGTTCCCGTCACGACACTGTGGTGTCGCGGCAGCACAGAAGCTGATTGGTCCAGAGGCAAGACCTTGATAGTTCTTAACGTTGGCAATCGCATCCCGAATCGCAGTTCGATCAGCTGCCAATGAGCTATTGGTCAGCTTGAGGTTTGAATTGTTCAGGGCAATTTCAACGATCCTGATTAGATCATAAGCTTGGGAAAAGTCATGATCAGGAGCGTGAATTCCGTAGCGATCCTTAACCATCTGGTTAAAGAGCTTTGCAATTGGGCGAGTATCTGCGTTTGAGTAGGCAGCAGCATAGAAAACACCTTTTACCGCATCCCCGGAGATCTTGGGCACAGGTGCATTTGATGCCGAAGACGATCCAATTCGACGCACATCAGTTCCAATACCAGCTTCGTACGATTGAATCAGAGCACGGCTCATTGTCTCTGCCAAAGCAGCTACCATAATTCCATCCACACCTGCTGATTTGATTTTCTGCATGTGCGTTCGGAAATCGACTTCCTTCTCTTGAACCTGAGCAACATATGCTGGATCAGCACCGTGCTGGCTCTTCATCTGTGCTTGCATCGCATCGCAGTCATTTTGAGAAGCTGCATCTGCCGCACAAATATAGGCGATCTTTTTGCCAATATTCTCACCCACGTATTTCGCATTCACACCCGCGTAAAAACGACCGGATACAGGGACTCTAAACACCCAGGCACTCCCTTTTTGAGTGATCTGGGAATTTGTGGAATGCGGGATGATTTGGGGAACCTGAGCTTTTGCAGTTACATCCACAATCGGTAAAGAAACTGAAGAGCATGTTGAACCAATCAACAAGTGAACTTTTTCCTGAAAAATTAACTTGTTAGCATTGGCAACACCTTTGTCTGACTTACACTCGTCATTCATTAGCGTTGCTTTGATCTGGTGGCCGTTGATACCGCCAGCCTCATTGATGAGTCCGATCTCATCCATGACCATCTGACCGTATTTCTGACCATTCTCACTAACCATCCGCATTGTGATACCAACACGAATTTCATCAGCTAGTGCCGCTGTTGCTGAGAGAACAAATCCTCCTGCAGCTAATCCAGCAAGGAATTTAGTCCAGTTTCTCATGGCTTCCTCCTTTTTGAGCCTAGTTGGAAAAATGGCATGAATTCTTTCATGCCTTTACTTTTGCCACGATCCCGAAAAGACCAGCAGGCCGGTACATTAATACCAGGATCAGTAACAAAAATGCGTAAATATCTTTGTGACTAGCAGAAATGTATGCCGCACCAAGATTTTCAAAAATTCCGACAAGTATTCCTCCGATCAAAGCACCTGGCAAGCTGCCAAACCCACCTACGACAGCAGCTGCAAATGCTTTCATCAACATCAGGTAGCCCATTTCTACTTGCACCGATTGCATCGGGCCTACTAACACTCCAGCCGCTGCGGCCAAAGCACAGGCCAGTCCGAAAATCAGCGAAATGAACAATGGGACATTGATACCCATCAAAAAAGCGATATCCTTATTATGTGCTACTGCCCTAACTGCAAGACCAATTTTAGTATAGCGTAAGAAGTAGTTCAGGATTCCCATCAGACACAAAGACACCACCGCAGTCAGCAGGTAACTCGGTGGTATTGATATGTCGTTGATCTCCAGAGGCTCTATACCAAAATCAACAGGGAAGGGTTCTGCATCGGCTCCCCAAATCAGGAAAGCTACATTCATTAGGGCGACAGACATTCCAAAACCACAGATAATCATCCCCATTCCAGAGACTGTGTACCCACCGCCTGATCTCGTGAGACGCCTGTAGAAAACCCGCTCAATGAACATACCGAGCAAGGCGGCTAGAATCATTGCTCCAATCATTGCTCCAGGATAAGGGATCCCTATCTGTTGAGAGAGAACAAGGCCCAGAAATGCCCCAAACATATAGATTTCACCGTGGGCGAAATGAACGATGTCCAAGCCTGAATAGATTAGAGAGATTCCTAAGGCCACAATTCCGTAAACGACCCCGATGGTCACTCCAAAAATGATAAACGCTAGTAAAGATCCAAAATCAAAGTCCATGAGGCTGATTTATTGGTTAGGAATTGAGTGATTTTTTTGTGTTCGCGACTGTGCCGCCCAAGAAAGAATCTTTTACCGAGGGATCATTGATCAAATCTTCTGCTGAACCTTCGATCATAATTACTCCATCACGAATGATGTAGGCATATTGAGCTAATAGTAGCGCCATCCTTACGTTTTGCTCCACGATGAGAATCGTAACACCAGTCTGGCTGATTTTATATATATTCGAAAAAATTTCTAAAACGACTTTTGGAGCCAGTGCAGCACTGGGCTCGTCTAGCATCAACATCTTGGGCTTGGCCATCAAACCTCTACCAATGACGAGCATCTGGACCTCGCCACCGCTCAAGGTTCCGGAGAGCACTTTCCTTCTTTGTCTCAGTACTGGAAAGAACTCATACACTCTCTCCAAATCAGCTCGTACCACACTACTATCGCTTCGGGTGTATGCTCCCAGCATCAAGTTCTCTTCTACTGTCATCGCAGGATAAGCCTCTTTGGACTGCGTAACCTGCACAAGTCCGCTTCGCACAATTTCGTGGGGTTTCTTACCAGAGATGCTTTGCCCATCAAACTCGATACTTCCCTCCATCACAGGTACCAGCCCTGAAATGGTTTTCAGTAAGGTGGATTTGCCCGTTCCATTGCCTCCCAAGAGTGCAACCACACCTCCTTGGGGAACATTGAGGTTGATACCACGAAGGATTTTGAGTTTGCCATATCCTGAGTGAACCTCCTTGATATTTAACAAAACACAGTCTCCCTATTTTTTGAACTAACGAGGTTAATCAAAGAAATTCCAAGCGATCACAGATTGTTTTGACCATCTCATCTGCGGGCCTCAGCCACCAGTCAAAGGCTGAGAAGATCTCGACTTCAACAGGGCCTTTAAATCCTTCCCTCTCCATCCAAGTCCTGATTTTACGATTATCGATGCAGCCATCCCCGGGCATCCCTCGATCTAGCCGCAAATCTTTTGTTTGGGGCAGCCAATCAGAAACATGCAGGTGCTGAATTCGTGTTCCTGCTTGATGAATTTGTTCTTCCAGTCCTTGATCCCACCAAAGAGCGTAGCTGTCGAGCGCAATTGTCAAATTCGGATGAGAGAGATCATCCAAAATTTCAACCGCATCTCTGAGGCTGGAGATCACCGATCTCCAGCCACAAACCATTGGGTGAAGAGGCTCTAGAGATAGGCATATTCCCAGTTTCTCAGCAGTGGGCAGTAAGAGTCCCAGTTCTGCCAGGGCTGCTTCCTTTTGAAGCCGAATATCCTTCGAATCAGATGGTAGCCCTCCCGTGATGACTACGACCGAAGAAACCTCCAACTCAGTTGCAATTTCAAGGAGTTGCTGATTTTTCAATCTCTGTGAGATCCGATCTTCTCCACTATGAGAATCAATCAAAACGAGGGCACAGAGCGCTTCAGATCGTACACCTGAATCTCGAAGTGAACTTTTGGCCTTTTTTACTCCTACATCATCCAACATTGGCTTCCAAATCGCTGTTCGGAAGACTCCATGTCGAGCAAAGCAATCAAGGGATTCGAGAAAATCACACTGCTTAGAAACACAAACCTGATGAATATTCAGATCATCCAGTGTGAGTACTCTACTTATCAATGTTTGGCTCGTCCACCTGTGGTATCAAATAGTTGCCCCGTAGTAAATGAACATCTCGGACTGGCAACCCAAGCAGTCATGTCAGCAATTTCCTGAACCGAACAAAATCGTCCCATTGGGATCAGAGCTTTTTTCTCTTTGATGTAGTCCTCAGACATTCCCTTCAGCAGATCTGTTTCAGTAATCGCAGGCGTTATGCAATTGACAGTGATTTGAGAGGGTTGGAGTTCTCTAGCCAGTCCCTTCGCAAACCCAACTACTCCTGCCTTCGCTGCACCATAGGCGACCGCCCCCGGATTCCCATCTTTTGCGGCCACAGATGCAATTATGACGAGTCTGCCGTAACCAGTAGTACGCAAATGGGGAAGTACTGATTTTACAGACAGGAAAACTCCGGTTAAATCAACATCCAGAACTTGCTGCCAATCCGAAAGAGAATATTCCCAGGTGGGCTTAGTTGGCCCGTTAATCCCAGCGCTTGCAATCAATCCTTCCAAGCCCCCAAGTGATCCCAAGCTTGCTTCAATTCCCTTGGTAACCGATGCTTCATCGGTTACGTCCACTTGTACACTATGTTCAAAAGCAGGATCTGAGGCGATTTCTGCTAAATTTAAGTCCCATGCAGAGACTCTTGCACCCAATTCGGCGAATCTTTCCCCAATTGCTTTGCCGATTCCTCTTCCAGCACCTGTAATCACGAAGCGCTGTCCTTCCAGATCGAAACTCACTGGGTTTCCCCATTTGTTGAAGAATTCGGTACCCATTGGAGGATATGTCTACCTACTCCGACTAGTTCTTGTTCTTGGTTCACTACTTCAATATCAGCATATGATCGCTTCCGAGAGTGATCTATCTCAGCAATTCGATAAGTCAGAGTAACGGTATCTCCCAAGAAAACTGGTTTAAGAAATCGAACTCGATCGTATCCAACGGAAACAGGGGTTTCCTCAGCCTCTCTGGTATTCGCAATCGCTAAAGTTGAAACAGTGGACATGAAGCCGACCAGTAGCGCACCATGAGCCATCAACTTTCCATACGAGGATTTCTCCATGTACTGCTTGTTCACATGGTTTGGAGAAAAATCTCCTGTGATCCCAGCAAAGAGATAAACATCACTCTCTGAAACAGTTTTTGAGAAAGTCGAAGTTTGACCGACCTCAACGTAGAAAGGCGTTGTCATGTTTTTTCAGGATCCTTCATCAATGGCTTGCGCTTGAATTCAGCAACCATCTCTGTCTCACACTCCTGGCAAATATGAGCTTTCCAAACGGGTACCGCCTCAGTAACAGTAGACGGGTGCCCAAACATCAAGGCTCCTGGGGCTGTTTCCACATCGAATGTCTTCTCACATCTGTTGCAAACTGGCATGGATAGATCCTCAAATCTAATAACTTTATTAAATTATCTACACTTCCAAACAGGCTTTCTTTTCTCGGCAAATGCCTGAACACCCTCTTTGGCATCTTCACTCGCAAGCATCCGTTGAAAGCTAGGATAGTTGGCTCTGAAAGCATTTTCTAAGGATCCTTGTGCTAGCCCTTGTAGCATCATTTGTTTGGAAGCTCTTAGGGCTAGGGGGGAACATTCCCTTAAATCTGAAAGATATCTCTCTTTCGTTTTTTCAAGACTCTTTCTGGGTACAACCTCATTAATGAGGCCGAGGTCTAAAGCTGTTGTAGCATCGAAGAGCTTTCCCATCAAAGAAATCTCCATAGCCCGTTTTAAAGGAAGCTGGCGGGCAAGCCGATGCAAACCTCCGCTGGCCGCCAAACCAACTTTCGGCTCTGGCAAGCCAAAACGCGCAGTATCCACAGCTATCGCAAGATCACAAGCCAGTATAATTTCTAAGCCTCCTCCAATCGCATCTCCATTGACCAATGCTATCACCGGTTTATCTAAATCAAAACGCTCTGTGAGGCCTGCAAAACCGCTGGGAGGCATCATATCTGACCCTACCTCTGCTCTTTCTTTCAAGTCAGAGCCCACACAAAAGGCTCTCTCTTCAGATCCTCTGATTACCGCAATATTCATCGATGAAGCATTTGCAAATTTATCGAAGACATCAGCCAATTCTGCATGAGCCTGAATATTCAACGCATTCAGCAACTTGGGACGCTGAATGGAAACTTCCATTACATCGTTCGTGTAGACAACATCAATGAATTGATAGGTCACAACAAAATCGTCTGCCGTTGCTTCGCAGAGTCAAAGACCGCAAGAGTTGCAGCGAGTGTTTTAGAGGCGTCTTCCGCAGTGATGCGCGGCATTTCCTCACCTCTTATAACCCCACAAAAATGACGACATTGGGCGATATAGGCATCTTCAAGTGGGACAGGCGTTTCCTCCATCTTCATTAAGTGATTCCAATCGGGTTTTCCCTGCGATTGCCAAATCCTAAGGTTTGGAAATTCCAGACAGGCATCCGTGCCCATAAAGCAATACGAGTTTTGGCCTGTATGGGGGAAATTGACATTTTCGCCTGTCGCATGCTCCCAATTCCATGGTGAGGGGGTAGCATCCGAGAGTAGAAATGTTCCGAGCACTCCACTCTTAAACCTCACAATGATTGCTGCCGTTTCTTCTTTAGGATGATCTCGAAAATTGGTTTGAAGCTGAGCTGTAACTGATTCAATTTCACCACAAATGAATCTAAGGATATCCATTTCGTGAATCAGATTGATCAACACAGGGCCTGATGAAGATTGCTGCCTCCATTTCGGAATGAAGTAATCATCTGCCTTGCGGCTGGTCCACTGACCATGCACAGCGAGCAATCTACCAAGCTTTTCAGACGAGACAATTTTTCGTGCCTCTTCCATCAATCCATAGTAGCGACGATGGTGGCCAACCATGACATTTCGGTTCACTCGTTCTGCTACTAGCTGAATCTCTCTGGCTTCCTCCATATTGCCTGCAATCGGTTTTTCGACAAGTACATGGCATCCCGCCTCTAAAGCACTTATAGTGGGCGCAAGGTGAATTTCTGTCGGTGTACATACAATCACACCTTCAGGTACCACATCAGCAAGCATCTCTTCAATCTTGCCAAACCATTGAACACCTTCATTGAGCGCAATTGCTTTGGCTTGTTCAGCCGGATCAACGACAGCAATTAGTGCAGCTTTCTTAATTGTTGTCATGGCTTGGAGATGACGCTTCCCAATCATCCCCATCCCGACTATTGCCAGTTTGACAGCCGTCACTATTGCTCCATGAAGAGACTTGAATCCATTCTCTTTAGTTGCTTTGGGATGATCGGAACGAAATCCATTTGTTGAAGGACATCTTTTTCTAATTCAACCCCAGGAGCCAACTCCTCCAATACAAGCCCTGCTTCTGTTAACCGGAATAATGCTCTTTCAGTAGCGTAGATCACCTCCTGTTTTTGCTTGAGCGCTTGCTTTCCAGAGAATGTGATCTGATCAACTTGCTGAACTAATTTCCTAATTTCACCGGGTTTTTCGACAATCAGTTCTCCAGCGCCCGTTCTCAGTTTAGATCTTTTAGTGTCGAAGGTGCCGCAAAAAATAACTTTTTTTGCGTTTTGAGCGATATCAATGAATCCGCCTGGTCCAACGGTCACACCATCCAATTTAGAAACATTGACGTTCCCTTCTTGATCGATTTGCCCAAATCCCAAAAAGGCGACATCAAGTCCACCTCCTGAATAAAAATCAAACTGCGATGGGCCATCGATCATACAGGTCGGATTCTTCGCGTAACCAAAGAGATTCCCCGTCAATAAATTCCCACCATAAGTTCCGTGTTCAATGGTCTGATAGTATTCTTCAGACTCTCCAGATTGGGGGATGAGCGCTGCAACTTGGTCTGGAATACCAAATCCAAAATTGATCACGGCACCCTTGAAGAGTTCAAGACGTGCTCGGCGAGCAATTGCTAACCTTACAGAAAATGCAGGTTTTTCACTCTGATACTTTGCATCCTGTTGTTCTCCCGAAATCGACGGATCGTAGATTAGTTCATAGCCCTGCCGTTGTTCAGGATCAACTACAACCACATCTACCAAAGCAGAAGGAATCCTGACTTGTCTTGCTCCCAATTCTCCTTTGCGAACTTTCTCCCGAACCTGAAAGATTACCTTTCCCCCTGAGTTATGGGCTGCCGCTGCCATTGCGTAGATATCGACATTTGCAGGCTCCTCATCGAGTGAGATGTTGCCTTCCTCGTCGGCTTTCGAGCCTTTTAATAAGGCGACATCCACGGGAATCGGCAGATAACGGAGATACGTTTTGCCATCAATTTCAATTCGCTCAACCAGATCTTCTTGTGCAGCCTGGTTCATTTTCCCACCACCCAGAGTTGGATCAACAAATGTCCCTAATCCTACATGGGTAATCAATCCCGGTCGCTTAGCAGCCACTTCTCTCATTAACTGCATGATCACACCGCCGGGCAACACATAGGCTTCAATTTTGTTGTCCTTCGCTAATTGCTGCATCCTGGGTGACCAAACCCAATGTCCTCCGATTACCCTTTGAACGAGCCCCTCGTGGGCAAAACGATTCAAGCCTCGTGCTTTTCGATCTCCAATTCCAAGTGCATGCAGGCAGGTTAATTTTTTCGGGTGACCTGTAGCCAAAAATCTTTTTTCCACATGGTGGTGGAGGAGAGTAGCTTCCACTAGTCCTCCTCCTCCTCCAATCAGACCAACAGTGGCTTCATCAGGGATGAGTTCAATCGCCTCTTTGGCTGAGAGGAATTGCACTTTCATTGAAAATTTTGATGACTCATCAGTAATAGCCCTTCCCAGCTCCACCATCTACTGGAATTCCTGCGCCCTGAATGTGGCGAGCTGCTGGGGAACACAAGAACACAACCAATTCCGCAACGTCTTCAGGTAGTCCCAATCTGCGGATTCCTTCAATGCGGATGGAATCTGCGCGTACCTCGTCCTTACTCTTGTTTTGCATCTTTGCTTTGCCTTCCAGCAGTCGTTCCATGCGCTCAGTTTCAGTCATTCCAGGGAGAACCCAGTTGACATTTACATCGTCCACCAAGCCTTGAGCAGCAAGGGCTTTGGAAAAGTTTGCTAGAGCTGCATTGACGGAACCTCCCACCATAAAGTCCCCGGAAGGAGAGCGGGCTGCTCCCCCAACGATGTTGATGACCGTGCCATTTGATTGTTTCAGAGAGGGCCACAACTGACGACAAAGTCGAACAGCACCATGAAATTTAAGAGCGAAACCATCTATCATTTCTTCATCTGACTGTTCCGGAAAAATTCCACCTTTGGTAGCGCCAGCTGAGTTGACCAAAATGTCTGCTTGCCCAAACCGTTCAAGAAACGCATGGCTTGCTTGCTGACACCCTTCAAGAGTTCTCAGATCAACTGCGTGAAAACCAACTTGAACAGCTGATCGTTGCTGAATTGCTGACGTCACCTCATTTAGTAAGACTTCATTCGTTGCAACTAGGAAAACATTCGCCCCCTGTTCAGCGATAGCCTTGGCGCAAGCCAGACCAATTCCACGAGAACTTCCTGAAATAAATGCGTTTTTGCCTGAAAGCTTTTTCATAAATGATTAACCAAAATGCGATTCCACGCCTTTCACAAGCGCGTAAAGTGTCTTTAACGTGGGAGTTGGAATCCCTTTACTTTCCCCAACCTCAATCACTTTCCCATAGATAAAATCAACTTCTGAGCGCCTTTGATTCAGCAAATCAACGCACAAGGAGGACTTATTATCACCAGTTCCTCCAGGCTGAGAGATCATTTCCATGCCCTTTATCACAGCATCTCTTTCAAGGGGTAACCCTAGCGCCAGACCAACTGAGAGCGCTTCTTCCATCGCTTGAAAACTGATGTCTCGCAACTCTGGAATTGCCATCAAGGGCGCAACTTTTAGATTGGTGAGTCCCGACAGAGCACTCATGGAGATGTTACCCAAAAGTTTTTTCCAAATTTCCAGTTGAATGTTGGGAACAGCATGCGTTTCTAAGCCTGCTTTGGAAAGCTTCTCTGCGATGAGCTTTGATCTTTCTGAGATTCCACCATCCATCTCACCTATGTAAGATGGGACTCTAGAAAAATCATGGATCTGGCCGGGTCCTGTCATAAATCCTGCCATCGTAGTTAAGCCCCCTAGCACGCCCTTAGGTCCAACTTGTGCTGCGATGACCTCCTCGTTACCCAACCCATTCTGAAAGCTGATGCAGACCGCGCCTTGATTGGTCAGATGTTTGACCCGCTGAGCAGCCTCTTTGGATGCATTCCCTTTGCACTGAAAAAGCAGCAAATCAGCTGATTGAATTTGGCCTGGATCACTGACCGCTGTTATTTGAACCTTTCGATCTCCACCATAGCCTTTGATCTGTAATCCGCCTCGCTGAATTGCTTCAACATGTTCGAGATTGGTATCTTCAAGAACAACCTTTAGCCCTCCTGCCTGCAGAATAGAGCCGAACAAAGCTCCCATTCCACCTGCTCCAACAATCAAAACATCTGCTTTCAGAGACATCCATTAACCAAATTGAAGTGTAATCGAGCCAATGGTTCCAAAGTCAGCATTCACAACCGAACCTTTTTGAAAGGGCTGCGGGACTGTGGCGGCACCCGTCGAGACATAATCACCAACATGCAGTGAAAAGCCCCGCTGAGCTAGATGGTTCAGCAGGTCTGCCAATGCTTTGAGTGGCGCACCACGAAACTCTCCAAGAAAATTCTCAGCTGGCTCGCTACCATCTACAGACAGTTGAATATGATGATTTTGAAAATCTAGGTCCTGCCAGTTCTTATAAGCTTCGCCAAAGACAAAACCGATCCCTCCACCATTATCCGCAATGGTCATCAATGACTTTTGCTCTTTGCTGCCATGAGGCAAAACATGACGATTTCCGATGATCTCAATTGCGGGATGCAGGACCACCCGCTCAGTCAAATCTTCAGCAGACCAAGGTGCTTGGTCAACTGTGCAGTCGTTAAGAAGCCTGAACGCAAACTCTGTCTCCACACGAGCTCTTGGGAACCTTTCCATTGGCAACGTGATTTGCCTGCCGTGATAAGTAACCGACTTAAAAATCCGACCAGGAATCACATCCGTATGTCCATCCAGTTTTCGCATTTTGGCACTGGTAGCGCCGACTTTCCAACCGGAGATCGATTGACCGATCTGCTTACTCATCAGGTCTTGAGCCAGATATGCTTCCGATCGATTCTGGGGCAGTTCATCTTCGGCTAGATTCTCAATCAATGATTGATTTAGCCAGGCAGCGGCAAGCTTACTCGCAAGGGCTTCCAGTTGAGCGGATCTATTATTTTTGTCCAAACTCATCCAAAGTATTCAAGGAAAGTTGGAATATTTTTTCGGAACCCTGCTTCAAAGTCCCCATCGCCAGGGTGATAGACGCTTTCAAAAGAAATCACACCATCGTAGGTGTCCCCACGGAGTGCTTCTGCCATCGGCTTGAATTGATCAGCCAGTTGGCCTTTGCCCATTTCACGGACCTCCAGATATGCCCTTGGGGTATCCGCATAGACATCCTTGATATGGATGTGGGCTATGTAACCATTTTTCAATAGTTCATATCCATCAGGATAGGCTGTTTCATGGCACCAACAGTTATTCGCTGGATCCCAGAGCACTTTCAGTGTTTCCTTGGCATCAAGATCATCAATCAATTTTCTTGCTGTCCATGATGAATTCACCATGGTTCCGTTGCCTGTTTCCACAACGAGTTGCTTGCCTGCATCTTTAGCAATTTCCAGTGCTGGCGCAATGATTGGGAGTAAGGCATCCCACGCACCCTTGGCAACATTCCACTTTTCAGCGCCATGAGCCCCAAAGAGGATTTGCTCTTTTTTTGGCGAGAGTATCCGCACATTTGGAGATCCCACAGCATGAGCGATCTCCATACAACGTTTTAACCGGTCCAAGTGCTGAATATGCAATGGCTCACCCGGTTTCGTTGTCATCGGCATTCCGGCAAAAATATGATGACAGATGTTGGAAACCTTAATCTGATGCAGATCCAATAATTCGTTGACCTTATGCACCTCAGCATCTTCCAAAAACCCTACTTCCTTGTCCCAGACGAACTGAAGTTCAGCGAATTGGAGCCCGAACTCATCCATCACGTTCAGCGCATGTTCAAAATCACGGCTTATTCCATCCGTAATGACACCAGTTTTCATAAACTCACTTAATTGATGATTTTCTGTGCAACTCTGCCCCAACAATTTCTTCGATCACCTTGGTCACAATCCAATTATCTCCGTTAGGGTATTTCGTCTTTCCAGCCTGGAAAAGCTGCATGGCACAACCTGAGGTGTGCAGAGGAACTCCCAACTCTCTGGCCATGTCCATTACAATTGTCAGGTCCTTGTACATGGTATTGATGTGACTGCCGGTTCCTTCAAATTTGCGATCAATGATGTTTTCCAAAGCTGTATTGACAACGCCACAACCTGCCCCTGATGTACTGAAAACCTTGTGCAGCACTTCTCCATCCACCCCAGCTTTGGCGGCCAGAGCCGCAGCTTCAAATGTTGCGCTAAAGGCAGATCCAATTAGGGATTGCAGACAGGCCTTAACTGTCTGGCCCATTCCAGCTTCGGAACCCACCCGGTGTATCGTTTTGCTGACAGCTTCCATTACCGGAGCAAATTGATTCAATGAATCCTCTGATCCTGCGGCCATCATGGTCAAGGTCCCGCTCTGTGCCCCAGGGAATCCTCCACTGACAGGAGAATCAATCAAGAGGATGTTGCTTCCTTCTAGTTTCCTTGAGACTGCACGAATTTCAGAAGCCTTGATGGTGGCTGTAACGATGATCCCTGAGCCAGGTTTCATAGAATGAATCAGACCTCGTTCTCCAAAGATCACATCTTCCACCTGCCCACCGTTCATCACCAT
>JACLAD010015499.1_pt1 | contig 18067 bp, 19 predicted proteins | sample 8027901 | NCBI WGS metagenome assembly JACLAD01 (sample SAMN15725071, study PRJNA655200) | protist metagenome | isolation source: fluorescence activated cell sorting (FACS) single amplified genomes of... | place: Spain: Blaines Bay Microbial Observatory, Mediterranean Sea | collected 2016-07-05 | reverse complement strand
CGTTTTGCCACCAAATCCCACAAAGCGCGTTCTTCGGTGGACAAATGACGCGGGCGTTTCATTCAATCACATCCGGCAAAAGCGCATAGGCCGACTGGACCGGCATCAACACAACCATGCGGCCCCCGTCCTTGATGCGACCCGCAGCCTGACCGGCATCATCGCCTGTGCCAAAGAAAATATCGGCCCGTTGCGACCCCTTGATCGCGGACCCCGTGTCTTGCGCCACCATCAACCGGTTCAATGGATCACGTCCCTGCTTTTCAATCCAGACAGGCGCACCTAAGGGCACGTAAGCAGGATCGACCGCAACCGTGCGCATCGTTGTCACGGACCGGTTCATCGCACCGAGCGGGCCCTTGTCTGCCGGGACCTCATTCACTTCGCGGAAGAAAACGAAACTTTCATTCGCCCAAAGAAGCTGGCGCCCGACCGCACCATTGGCACGGACCCAATTGCGGATCACATCTGCGGACACCTGATGGGGTTGATACACTCCGCGTTCGACAAGTGCCAAACCAACGGACGAATATTCACGCCCATTGGCGCCCCCATATCCCACACGCAGCCAGCCACCGGTGTCGAGTTTCACACGACCAGACCCCTGCACCTGAAGGAAAAACACATCGACCGGATCATCGATCCACGCGATTTCTAGGCCCTGCCCGTCAAACACAGCGCCTTCTTCAATTTCACGTCGGGAGTATTCTCCCGGGTTCGCAGGAAGCCGGTACAAGGGGTATTGATATGGCCCACCACGGGTCAAAGACCCGCGAAGCTCGGGTTCAAAATATCCCGTGAACAATGCGTCCTGACCGTCTTCGATCAGGACAGGCGTGAAAAACCGTTCGAAAAAATCTCGCGGTTCTTGGCGTTGTCCTGCAACGTCACACAGTGCGGACCACGCGGGGTCGCGCATGTCGCTACAGGTGCTCAGGAAAACTTCCATAGCGGCCTGATGGTCATCGTCTGCCCAGCCAGACAAATCGTCAAACTGCAACAACTGATAGCTGGGTTGTGCCATGGCCGCCTCCGCCGCAAAAAACGACAGCCCGAAGGCTGCCGCGCGCAGGATCATTCGCCCGTGGCGACGAGGAACCAATTCGGATCGCCCGTGCCCATCGTACGGCCAAACGTCCAAACGTCGCGTTGTTTCTTAACATCTGTAGGCGATCCTTCGATCAGATCACCGCCCTTGTCATACACCGCTGAGGTGCTTTCCGCGATAAATCGAACCGAAATCTCAGCCTCTTTGGTCACGTCGTCGAATGTCGCATCAACCAAGGTTGTCTCGGAAATACCGACAAAGGTGAAATCGACGCTGAGGCCATTTTGCTCACGTGCCTCAACGACACCGGCAAAGGCCTCATACACGTCATCGGACAAAAAGGGTTTGATTTCAGCCAGATCGCCTTTTTCAAAGCCGGTCAAAATCATTTCGTAGGCACCGCGTGCACCGCGTAGGAATTCCCGCACGTTAAACGTCCGATCTGCGGATTTCATTGCGGTCAGGGCAGTCGCTGCATTGCTGTCGGCATCGACATAATCCGTCACATCGGGGTCCGGACCGCCTTCGATCACGTCAAATTCAGGTGCAGCGCGGTGTGTTTGGGTTGGTGGCTGCACCTGAGGCTTCTCAAACCCTTCGCGTGTTCCCAGCACGCTGCGCAGTCGCAGAATTAGGAAAATCGCAATTCCGGCGAGCACCAGAAGCTGAAGAATGGGCGAATTCATGGATGTTTCTTTCCAATAAGTGGTAACGAAGCCTTACCAGCCTTATGTAGGGTTGGGGGTGGGCCGAGTCCACCGTCACCCCCGTGATTCATTGTCTCACCGGAGGGCACATGCTGCTTCTTTTGCTTTTCATCGGCATTCCACTGCTCGAAATTACGCTTTTTATCCAAGTTGGCGGCGCAATCGGGTTGGGCTGGACGCTCGCGATCGTCGTTTTGACGGCCATTTTAGGTGCGTGGATGGTTCGCAGTCAGGGCGCGCAGGCCATGTTGAACCTACGATCCTCATTTTCAACGTTGCAAGACCCGACAGAACCCTTGGCCCATGGCGCAATGATCCTGTTTTCCGGCGCTTTGTTGCTGACGCCGGGGTTTTTTACTGATTTTGTCGGTTTTGCGCTCCTGATCCCCGCAGTGCGAACGGCCGTTTACCGGCACCTCAAATCCCGTGTCAAAATCCACTCATTCCAGATGGGACCGGACCAAGGCACAGCTGCCAGACACCCCCGCCACCCCCAAGACCGTGTGATTGATGGTGAGTTTGAGGAAATTGACCTCCAAAACCCACCACAAAGCGGCCCGTCTGGCTGGACGAAACATTGAGGCCCCCTGCGGGGCCTGATACACAGCGACAACTTTATTGAAATCCGGAGGGCCACATGGCCGAAGACGACACTACACCCGCAAATGGCGCAACAGACGCCGCCGCTGCCGCAACACCACCGCAGATCAAACAGCGCATCCTCGCCCAGTTTGTGCGCGATATGTCGTTTGAAAACGTCATGGCGCAAAAAGGTGTCGATGGCGAAGTGAAGCCAGAGATCAAGGTTGAAGTGAACCTTGATGCCCGCAAGCGCGGTGCGGACAACCAGTACGAAATCATCACCAAGCTGAAGGTTACATCCACCAACGCAGGGTCTGACAAAACCTTGTTCCTGCTTGAGCTGGAGTATTCCGGTGTGTTCGAAATCGAAGGCGTACCAGAACAGCAGATGCACCCCTACCTGATGATCGAATGCCCGCGCATGACTTTCCCGTTCATCCGCCGCATCGTCAGCGACGTGACACGCGACGGTGGCTTCCCGCCGCTGAACCTTGAACAGATCGATTTTGTGGCCATCTATCGTCAGCAGCTGGCCCTGCGCGCGGCACAGCAGAAAAAAGCAGACGCCTAAAGTTTGTTCCAAAGGGCGTTGTCGCCCAGTTTTTCAACGAACGCGGCGTGGGCCTCTGCCTCCGCCGCGTTTATTTTTGACCCCAGCGGATTAGGGCGCGGCGTAGGGCGCCAATCTGACCCGCCGGTCGTAGATGTCTTGGCGGTCTGATTGCCAGCCAACACCAGATCAGGCTGCCGGCCCCCGATCAGTTCAAGGTAAACCTCAGCCAGAATTTCACTGTCCAACAGCGCGCCGTGCAGCGTACGGTTTGAATTGTCGATGCCAAAGCGCCGACACAGCGCGTCCAGTGATGCGGGTGAGCCGGGGAATTTCTTACGTGCAATCGCCAGCGTATCGAGTGCCTGATCCATCGGTAAAAGCGGGCGGTTGAGCCAGCCAAGCTCCGCATTCAGGAATTTCATATCGAAAGCTGCGTTGTGAATGACCAGTTTGGCGTCGCCAATGAAATCCACAAAGGCCTGCGCGATATCGGCAAAGACAGGTTTGTCTTTCAGGATCACCTCACCCTTTTCCGCAGGGCGTGGGCTGTCCAACAAATCCGGACCGATCCCATGAATTTCAAAGGCTCCGGCGGGCATGGATCGCATAGGGTTGATGTATTGGTGATAGGTCCGGCCGGTCGGCATATGATTGTGCAGCTCAATCGCCCCGATCTCAACAATCCGGTCACCTTCGCTGGGTTCAAACCCAGTGGTTTCGGTATCAAGTACGATTTCACGCATCGGTCTGCCTGCCTTTGATTTGCTGCAAGATATCTCTCACAGAGTGGCGGGCGGCGTCCAGCGATGTTGTTTCAATCACCCAATCGGCACGGGCGCGTTTTTCGGAATCTGGCATCTGGCGGGACAGGATCATATTGAGGTCCGCCTCGGACATCTCGCCGCGTTCAAGCACGCGTCTGCGCTGTTCGTCGGCTGAGGCGGTGACGACGACAACGCCATCGCAAACCGCGTCGGTACCCGTTTCAAACAAAAGCGGGATATCCAGCAAGACGACCGGCGATGTCGTGACAGATAGAAAATCAGCGCGGTCTTTTGCGACCAAAGGATGCACGATGTCTTGCAGATGATCGAGGATCCCCGGATCCTGCGCAATCAAGCCCCGAAGTTTGTCACGAGACACAGCACCACGGTCCATCGCATCGGGATAAAGCTGCGCCACCTTGTGCGCGGCAGGGCCGCCCTTGGCATAGAGCATCCGAACCGTTGCATCCGCATCCCAAACCGGCACGCTTTCACTCGCAAACATGCGCGCCGTTGTGGATTTGCCCATGCCGATCGAACCGGTCAATCCAAGGACGTAGGTCATCCCAGAATGGCAGCCCGTGTATCAACGTCCACCTCAGGCCGCACGCCGAACCACCTTTCAAAACCTGGCACCGCCTGATGCAACAACATGCCGAGGCCGTCGATGGTGATGCAGCCCGCCTCCTCCGCTTCGGCCAAGAACCGAGTTTTTAGCGGCGTATAAACAAGATCAGTCACCACGGTTCCACGGCGCAGACCGTCCAAAGGCACCCGCAATTCAGGTTGGCCTTGCATGCCGAGCGACGTAGTGTTCACAACGGTCGCTGCTTCTTCAAGCATGTTGCCCGCCTGAACCCAATCGACGACCGTCACTTTGGTGCCAAAAGCCGATTGCAGGGCTTCGGCTTTTGGGCGTGTTCGGTTCGTGAGGTAGATTTCCTGCACGCCAACCTCAATCAACGATGCAATGACGGCACGGGCCGCGCCGCCTGCGCCCAAAACTGCCGCCGGACCGATGGATGGGGCCCAGCCAGGTGCGCCTTGTTTAAGGTTGGCGATAAAACCGTAACCATCCGTATTGTCCGCATGGATTTTACCGTCCCGTCGGAAAATCAGCGTATTCGCTGCGCCGATCAGCGTCGCGCGGTCGGTGGCCAAATCCGCGATCTGCAAGACGTCAACCTTATGCGGGATCGTCACATTGCACCCGACGAACCCCATAGAGGGAAGCGTCCGGATGACGGTTTCAAGGTCACCTTCCTGCACAGGCATTGGGATGTAGTAGCCGGAGCGGTTGTAGGTCTTAAGCCAATGGCGAAACAGTTTAGGCGATTTGGAGTGTGAAATCGGATTCCCGATAACGCCAGCGAGGGGGATTGATCGATCAGTCATGCACGCAATGTCCCGCGAAGCGTGAGATAAGACAAGAGTTCCAACAGTGGCAGGCCCTGAATGGTAAATGTGTCCCCCATTATAGACCTGAAAAGACGAATGCCTTCTTCTTCGATTTTATAGCCGCCAACAGACCACCGGATGCTGTCCCAATTCCGGTCGATGTAGTCGTCCAAATACGCGTCGGAGAAGTCGCGCATGGTTAAACGGGCGACGCCCACATGCCGCCAAACCGGTTCAAGCCCGTCATAGATGACCGCAGCAGACAGTAATTGATGCGTCTCCCCCCGTAATTGGGTCAGCTGGTCGTGCGCATCCTCAGGCGAAGTGGGCTTCGACAAAATGCCCCCTTTGAAAGCGAGGACCTGATCGCACCCGAGGATGAGGCGGCCAGACCCCTTTTCCGCGACCTTTCTCGCCTTCATCTCGGCCAAAGTATCGGCGATATCACGGGGTGGAGCATCCTCTGCTTCCAACGCGATCTTGACCGAATCTTCATCGATTCGCGCTGGTATGGCTTCGACCAGAACGCCCGCTTGCTGTAGTAACCTCGCCCGACTTTCGGAGGCGGAGGCGAGAATAAGATCAAAAGACATGTGGATATCCCCGTGGGTGAACCGCTGGACATGTGATGGGCGGAAATGGGGTTAAGAGCAAGAGAACCCCGAACTTGAAAAAGTTATACGAGATATCCTTGATCCATGACGGGTTATCCCCTCGGGACAAGGAAGAATCACGGATGTGGATAAGTTCTGGAGGGACTCAAGTCATGCTACAGATCAAACCGATATTTCTATATTTTATGTAATAAATTTAAATATTTAGTAGATCATGAACAGAATTTTTTGACAGGTCTGTCACCTGTATTCCGTGGATAATAACGGGGACAATCCTGATCTGGCATGTTTTCCACATGCCTACTACTTCAACTACATTCTTAAGATTCTTTTTTATTGAGAAAGAAAGATACGGGGTTTTCGACACTTCTTGCCTTGAATTGACAGCTTGGGTTTTATTGCCTAGTGATCGTCAACCTTCGTCCGAAGGTGGTTTTTTCCAGATCTAAGAATGAAGAGGCTGCGGTTGCGGCCCGGAGATCCGTAATGTCTGAAGACATGACATCCATCGACCGTTTGAACCTTGCAGACTTGAAGGCGCAAAGCCCAAAAGATTTGTTGTCTATGGCTGAAGAGCTTGAGATTGAGAACGCGTCAACGATGCGTAAGGGCGACATGATGTTCGCCATTCTCAAGGAACGCGCCGAAGATGATTGGGTTATCGGCGGTGATGGTGTTCTTGAGGTTCTGCAAGATGGCTTCGGTTTTTTGCGGTCGCCCGAGGCAAACTATTTGCCGGGTCCTGACGATATTTACGTTTCACCGGAAATGATCCGTCTGCATGCGTTGCGGACTGGAGATACGGTCGAGGGTGTCATTCAAGAACCATCTGACACAGAGCGGTACTTTGCTTTGACCAAAGTCGAGAAGATCAACTTCGAAGACCCTGAAAAGGCGCGTCACAAGGTTGCGTTCGATAACCTGACACCTCTCTATCCTGATGAACGTCTCAACATGGAAACAGATGATCCGACGGCCAAGGACCGGTCTGCGCGGATTATTGATCTGGTGGCGCCGATTGGGAAGGGACAGCGATCCTTGATCGTGGCCCCGCCGCGGACGGGTAAGACGGTCCTTTTGCAAAATATTGCCCATTCGATCGCGGCCAACCATCCGGAATGCTACCTGATTGTTTTGTTGATCGATGAGCGCCCCGAAGAGGTGACAGACATGCAGCGGTCTGTGAAAGGCGAAGTTGTGAGCTCGACCTTTGATGAACCGCCATCCCGCCACGTTGCGGTATCCGATATGGTGATCGAAAAGGCCAAGCGGCTTGTAGAACATAAGCGGGATGTCGTGATTTTGCTGGACTCCATCACACGTCTGGGCCGTGCGTTTAACACGACAGTGCCATCATCGGGTAAAGTGTTGACTGGTGGTGTAGATGCCAATGCGTTGCAACGTCCGAAGCGGTTCTTTGGTGCGGCGCGGAATATCGAAGAGGGCGGGTCTTTGACAATTATTGCGACTGCTCTGATCGATACCGGTAGCCGGATGGATGAAGTTATTTTCGAAGAGTTTAAAGGTACCGGTAACTCTGAAATTGTTCTGGACCGCAAGGTGGCGGACAAGCGTGTGTTCCCTGCAATGGACATTCTTAAATCTGGTACCCGGAAAGAGGATTTGTTGGTCGACAAGGTTGACCTACAAAAGACCTATGTTTTGCGTCGGATTCTTAACCCTATGGGAACGACAGATGCGATTGAGTTCCTGATTTCGAAATTGAAACAGACCAAGACCAATTCGGACTTCTTCGATTCAATGAACACCTAACTTATTGTTATAAAACAATGGGTTGATACGATGGATACAATTTTTGCATTGGCGTCTGCAGCCGGTAAGGCCGGTGTTTCAGTTGTTCGGGTATCAGGCCCACAGGCTTTAGATGCTGCGGGTCGTCTGGGTGCCCGAGTTGAGCCACATGATCGTAAGTTGGTCCAACTTGTGTCTTGTGATGGAACCTTGATTGATCAAGCCTTTGTACTGAGCTTCGGGCCTGGACGAAGTTTTACTGGGGAGCAGGTCGTTGAGTTTCAAACCCATGGATCGCCAGCTATCGTAGCTGCTCTGCTTTCGGAATTGGGACAAATTGGGTTGCGCCCGGCGGAGCCTGGAGAATTTACACGACGTGCACTGGAATCGGGTGCATTGGACCTTGCCCAAGTTGAAGGTCTGGCCGATCTGATTGATGCGGAAACGGAAAGCCAGCAGCGCCAAGCTCTGAAGGTGTTCAGTGGTGATTTGGGCGCTTTGGTTGACGGTTGGCGACATGATCTGGTTCGGGCCGCGTCGCTTATTGAAGCGACCATCGATTTCGTTGACGAAGATGTTCCGATTGATGTGTTTCCAGAAGTTCGTGGTCTTCTGCAAAGCGTTTTGGAAGATGTCCAGCGAGAGGCAAACGGTGTCGCTATTCGTGAGCGCGTGAGGGACGGATTTGAGGTTGCTCTTGTGGGTCCTCCCAATGCGGGTAAGTCGACTTTGTTAAATCGTCTTGCTGGTCGTGAAGCAGCCATTACCTCTGAGATCGCAGGGACAACCCGTGATGTGATCGAAGTAAAAATGGACCTTAATGGTTTTCCCGTTACGATTTTGGACACAGCCGGACTGCGAGATAGTGCGGATGTGCTCGAAGAAATAGGGATCGAACGTGGACGTACGCGTGCCCTGAATTCAGATGTCCGTATTCATCTGTCCGTCGATGGTCGGTTTGACGATATGTTTGGCGAGGACGGACTTGATTTGTTTGTCCGGTCAAAGTCAGATTTGGGGGGTTCAAGTCAGGGCCTTTCGCTGTCCGCCAAGACTTCTGAAGGTGTTGAAGAGCTGTTGGACAAAATCAGTGAATACCTTTCCAGTCGAGTGGCGGGTGCTGGCGTCGCGACTCGTCAACGCCATGAAGTTGCGCTGAAGGAAGCGTCTGGCAAGTTGGGAGGTGTTCTCGCCTCTCTTGAGGATCACTCTTTGCCGGTGGATTTAATTGCCGAGGACCTGCGTCAATCAATTAGATCATTGGATGCTTTGATTGGTCGCGTCGACGTCGAGAATCTGTTAGATGAAATTTTCTCAAGCTTCTGCATCGGTAAATAAGGATTGTTTCACGTGAAACATCAGTTTGACGTTATTGTTGTTGGCGGTGGACACGCCGGAAGTGAAGCCGCATGTGCGTCCGCTCGCATGGGGGCAAAAACCGCTTTGATTACACTGCGTGCTGCAGATTTGGGCGTGATGTCATGCAATCCAGCTATCGGTGGTCTTGGTAAGGGGCATCTCGTTCGCGAAATTGATGCGTTAGACGGGATCATGGGTATTGCCGCTGATCGGGCCGGAATTCAGTTTAGGCTGTTGAACCGCAAAAAAGGGCCAGCAGTACAGGGGCCGAGGACCCAGGCAGATCGTGCGCTGTATAAGCGAGCAGTTCACAATCTGATTTACGGTTACGAGAATTTATCCGTTCTGACGGGGGAAGTGGTTGATCTAATTGTCAGAAAAAATAGGGTCGAGGGCGTTGTCCTTGCTGATGGTACGGAAATCAGTGCTCGTTCCGTTGTTCTGACATCAGGGACGTTTTTGCGCGGAGTCATCCACATTGGTGATGAAGCGTCATCGGGCGGCCGAATGGGCGATGCGCCTTCGGTTTCTCTGGCGCACCGATTGGATGAGTTAAATTTACCATTGGGCCGCCTAAAAACTGGTACGCCGCCCCGACTAAACGGAAAGACACTCAGATGGGATGTGCTCGATCATCAAGATGCAGATCCTGTTCCGGACGTTTTTTCGTTCCTTCATAAGACTGCCATCGCAGATCAGATTTCTTGCGGAATTACCCATACCAATGAAAAGACCCATGAAATCATTCGGACCAACCTCGAGAGATCCGCAATGTATGGTGGGCACATCGATGGAGTCGGACCAAGATATTGCCCTTCGATTGAGGATAAAGTCGTAAGATTTGCTGATAAGTCATCTCACCAAATATTTCTAGAACCTGAAGGACTGACTGACGACACGGTCTATCCAAATGGAATTTCGACGTCTTTGCCGGTTGATGTGCAGATGGATTACGTTCACTCAATCTATGGGCTTGAGAATGCGGAGATTCTTCAGCCTGGCTATGCCATTGAGTATGATTACGTTGATCCGAGAAGTCTGAGTATGAAGCTAGAGCTCAAGTCTCTCCCAGGCCTTTATTTGGCTGGTCAAATCAATGGAACGACTGGATATGAGGAGGCTGCAGCGCAAGGCCTTGTTGCAGGATTGAATGCTGCAGCTGCGGCGCATGATCGGCCACCGGTCATGTTTGATAGGGCGACGTCCTACATTGGGGTGATGGTCGATGACCTTACAGTCAGAGGTGTGACTGAACCTTATCGAATGTTCACCTCCCGCGCCGAGTTTAGGCTGTCCTTGCGAGCAGACAATGCGGATCAGAGGTTAACTCCGATTGGCCATCAACACGGTTGTGTGGGTGATAGACGCTGGAAGGTGTTCAAGGAAAAGAAGAATAACCTTGAAAAAGGTATGGGTCTGCTTGAAGGGAAGAGTGTTCCATCACGAGATTTGAATGCTGCTGGGGTAAAAGTGAGTGCGGATGGTCCAAGGCGGAGCCTGTATGAGGCGCTGACCATTGCTGGAACTCAGATTGAAACACTTCTTTCATTCGAGCCCGAACTCGCTCAATTGGCTGGGGATATACGGACTCAACTAGAGAGGGATGCCCTTTATGCCCACTACATCAACCGCCAAGCCAATGATGTACAAGCCCTCAAAAGAGACGAAAATAAATCGATACCGCATGACTTCTCTTATGACGGCATAGATGGTCTTTCGAATGAACTTCGGACCAAGTTAATTGCAGCAAAGCCCGATAATTTAGCTCAAGCATCTCGAGTGGATGGAATGACCCCCGCGGCATTAATGCTCATCCTAGCTGAACTGAAGCACCTGTCTTTCGGTCAAAAGGCGTCTTGATGGCCGATCATTTAGTCCTGAGACAGCTAAATGTTTCACGTGAAACAATAGAGAAGTTAGAGAATTTTGGCACGCTTCTCGAAAAATGGACCAAGTCCATCAACCTAATTGCGCCAAGAAGTGTACCCGATCTCTGGACGCGTCACATTGTAGACAGCGCCCAGTTATACAAATTGGCGCCGGAAGGATGGGCGTCTTGGACAGACATGGGCAGTGGTGGCGGTCTTCCGGCACTTGTCATCGCAATTCTGGATCCTGACTCGCGGCCGATCACTTTAATTGAGAGTGACCAAAGAAAGTGTTCTTTTTTAAGAACTGCAAAGCGAGAATTGCATCTTAACGTGACAATTGTCGCTGGCCGTATAGGGGATGTTTCAGTGTCACCGACGGATGTTGTGTCTGCTCGGGCGCTAGCGCCGCTGTCGGACCTTCTGCACTACTCCTCCAATCTCATCAAGCCATCGGGGATGTGTCTGTTTCCTAAGGGATCAAAACATATAGATGAAATTTCAGTTGCCAAAGAAAAGTATGATTTTGACCTCACAATTCACCCCAGCCATACTCATCCCGATGCTGGAGTACTCGAAATCTCAAGGATAGCCCCTCGTGAACATTAGTCGCACAACCAACCCCAAAATTATCGCAGTGGCCAATCAAAAAGGCGGCGTGGGCAAGACAACGACAACCATTAACCTTGGCGCTGCCTTGGCAAAACAGGGGCATAGAACGTTGCTCATTGACCTTGATCCGCAGGGCAATGCGTCCACCGGGCTCGGTATTGATCCAGAAAATCGTCTTGTGACCACCTATGATCTGTTGTCTGGTGAGGCGGGTCCAACCGAAGCTGCCCAAACTACAAACGTTGAAGACCTCTTGATCATCGCGGCAACCACCGATCTAAGTTCCGCTGACATGAACCTGATGGCGAACGAAAAACGAAGCTTTATGCTACATGACGCGATCCATCAGCCGAGTATCGATGCTCTGAACTTAGACTACATCTTGATCGACTGTCCGCCATCTCTCAATATATTGACGGTAAATGCTATGATCGCATCGGATTCCGTCATTGTGCCTCTTCAAAGCGAATTCTTTGCACTGGAAGGATTATCCCAATTGATGCTGACTGTTCGTGAAGTGCGGCAAACTGCGAATCCAAACCTCAGGATTGAGGGCGTTGTCCTGACGATGTACGACAAACGAAACAATCTCTCTCAACAAGTCGAGGAAGATGCGCGCAGTAACTTAGGAGATATGGTCTTTCAGACGGTCATCCCGCGGAATGTGCGTTTGAGCGAGGCGCCTTCGTATGCGCTCTCCGCGATTGACTACGACCCTGCCTCCAAGGGCTCTATTGCCTACGTTGATTTGGCCAAAGAGCTTACCAAACGTGCGTCACACTCTGATCGGAAAGCCTCATGAGCAATTCAAGAAAACAAGCACGTGGTCTTGGGCGTGGTCTATCCGCTCTGATGTCCGATGTTCCGCCGGCTCCTGCCGAAGGTGAAGCCGCGACAGTGGCATCTGAGCGTCAAATTCCCATTGAACAAATTTACCCAAATCCAGATCAGCCGCGCCGCTCTTTTGATGATCAGGCTATGGATGATCTTACTGCGTCGATTTCCGAAAAGGGGGTTATTCAGCCACTCATCGTGCGTCGGAAAGAGGGTCCGAAAGGATCATATGAGATTGTCGCCGGTGAACGCCGTTGGCGTGCGTCCCAGCGGGCCAAGCTCCATGAAGTCCCCGTCATTATTCGCGATTTCAACGATGTTGAAGTCCTAGAAGTTGCGATCATTGAGAATATTCAACGGTCTGACCTTAACGCCATTGATGAAGCGGCGGGTTATAAACAACTGATGGAAAAGTTTGGACGGACGCAGGAGGAAATGGGCAAAGCTCTCGGCAAAAGCCGAAGCCATATCGCAAACTCGGTTCGCCTCCTCTCGCTTCCAGATTCCGTTCAATCGCTCTTGGCTGATGGACGGCTTTCTGCCGGTCATGCGCGTACACTTGTTGGACATCCCGATGCAGACGCCTTGGCGGCCGAGATCGTAAAGAAAGGTCTTTCCGTCAGAGATGCCGAGAAGCTGAGTAAAGCCGCAAAATCTGACAAGCCTAAGCCAACGAAAGCCGCCTCCCCGGCGAAGGATGCAGACACTATTCAGGTGGAAAATGAACTTTCTGCTCAACTAGGGATGAAGGTTAATGTGAACCACGCCGCAGGTCGAGAAAATGGCCAACTGGTTTTGCATTACCGTGATCTTGAACAACTTGACGATCTTCTTCGCCTTTTGTCAGGCGGCTAGTTGGCCAGCAGTTTTGCGATGATGGCATTCAGAACAGGTCGGCCTGATTGCGTCACGCGCAAGGTGCGATGGGTCTGATAGAGGAGCCCTAGATCAGCTAACACATTGATATTTTTTCTATTTTCGTCAATCCAAGACGATGGAAGCTCGATGCCGTCCCTCATCCGCAGGCCCATAAGAATACGCTCGGACAACACGTCTTTTTCATTCATGGCCGATTTAGAAACGTCGCCCGATCCGGTCGCCTTTACACGTTCCAACCAAGCGGCAGGCGCCCGCGCCCCGATGGTTTCGAACCGAACGCCATCCAACGTCAAACGACCGTGAGCACCGGGCCCGATTCCAGCCCAGTCTCCAGATGCCCAATAGATTTGATTGTGTCTGCTCTCTTGCCCTATTTTAGCATGATTAGACACTTCATATGCCGGAAGCTCGGCTTCAACACATAGCTCTTGGGTTACATCCCATAGATCGGCCGCGACATCTTCATCGGGAAGACCTTTCAGTGTGCCGCGCTTAAATCGGTCACCAAATGCTGTACCGTCTTCGATTGTGAGCTGGTACAAAGACAGATGATCGGGATCAAATGACAATGCCTGCGTCAGCTCCTTACGCCAGCTCGCAACGTCTTGGTGTTGCCGAGCATAAATCAGATCAAAGCTGACGCGGTCAAAGGTGGAGCGCGCAACGTCGACAGCAGTCAAGGCTTCGGCAACGGAATGCAATCGGCCTAAAGCCTTTAGATCTTTATCGTCCAAAGCCTGCACGCCAACGGACACCCGATTTACCCCGGCTTTACGATAACCAGCAAAACGGTCAGCTTCGATCGATGTCGGGTTCGCTTCTAATGTGACTTCCAGATCATTGGCCAAGCGCCAGTGCTTTGCGATCCGGTCCAAAATGCGTTCAGCGGTGGATACCTTCATGAGGCTCGGTGTTCCGCCGCCGAAAAACACAGAATTTAGAACGCGGCCTCCGGTCAGGTCCGCAATACGGTCCAACTCCGCCTCAAACGCAGAGGCCCAAGCATCGTCGTCCACTGTCGCCACGACGTGGGAATTGAAATCGCAATAAGGACACTTCGCTTGGCAAAATGGCCAATGCAGATAGATGCCAAAGCCACCTTCAGGCAAAGCAGCCCTCGATCAGTTTGGTGAAGGCATCGGCGCGGTGGCTGATCTTGTTCTTCTCCCAACGGTCCATTTCACCAAAGGTGATGTCATACCCGTCGGGTTGGAAAATCGGATCATATCCATGCCCTTGATCACCGCGCATAGGCCACACCAATTGACCGGGCATCACGCCTTCGAATACCTCATCGTGCCCATCGGGCCAGGCAAGGACCAGACAACAGCGAAATTGCGCGCGGCGGGGATGGGGGGCGTCCCGCGCTTCCAGTTCGGACCACGTGCGGGTCATCGCCATCTCAAAATCACGGCCCGTTGGGGTTTCGGCCCAATCCGCCGTATACACCCCGGGCGCGCCATCAAGTCCATCCACCGTAATCCCACTGTCATCGGACAAGGCCGGCAGCCCGGTCGCCTTCACAGCCGCACGGGCCTTGATCCGCGCGTTTCCAGTGAACGTCGTTTCAGTCTCTTCTGGTTCAGGCAACCCATGATCGGCGTTCGACGAGACTGATACCCCGAACGGGGACAGCAAATCCGCGATCTCTTCCAGCTTGCCGCGATTGTGTGTCGCGATCAGCAGCTCCTGTCCGTCAAACTTACGCATTCACAGCTGCCAGCTGGGCGGCAGACAATTCCGCAATGCCCTTGTCCGCCAGTTCCATCATCGCATTCATCTGGTCACGGCTGAACGTTGAACCTTCCGCCGACATCTGAATCTCGATCAGCTTTGACCCCGACATCACGAAATTTCCGTCAACACCGGCCTCGCTGTCCTCGGGGTAATCCAAATCCAGAACGGACTGCCCCGCATAGACACCACAAGACACAGCCGCCACCGGATCGACCAGCGGATCAGACACAACGTCGCCCGCTTTCATCAGCTTTTGGACCGCCAGCTTCAGCGCGACCCAGCCACCCGTGATCGACGCGCAGCGGGTTCCACCATCGGCTTGGATCACATCACAATCCACAACGATCTGTCGCTCACCCAAAGCCACCCGGTCCACACCTGCGCGCAAAGACCGCCCGATCAACCGTTGGATTTCCTGTGTCCGGCCGCTCTGTCCATTCTTGGCCTCCCGCCGCATCCGCGTGTTTGTTGCGCGGGGCAGCATGCCATATTCTGCAGTGACCCACCCCAAACCGGAGTTCTTCAAGAACGGCGGAACGCGGTCATCAATCGTTGCAGTGCACAACACATGCGTGTCTCCGCATTTGATCAAACACGAACCCTCCGCATGGCGGGTCACGCCTGTCTCAATTGAAATCGTCCGCATTTCATCTATCTGACGTCCAGAGGGTCGCATCATATGTCCTTTCGTGACTTTCCCCTGTCCGATACGCCCCCTGCCCCTTAATTCCAACCCCGATTGACCTTTCGGCACGCACAGGCCTATATGCCATCGCCCCAAGGGACCGCCCATGACCGATCAAACGCCCAGCCTTGATGACATGAACGCCCGCTCACGCGAGGTGTTTCGCCGCGTGGTTGAGGGGTATTTGGAAACAGGCTCACCGGTTGGATCCAGAACACTGACGCGCACATTGTCCGAACAGGTCAGCGCGGCGACGATCCGGAATGTCATGCAAGACCTCGAATATCTTGGTCTGCTCGATAGTCCGCATATTTCTGCCGGACGTATTCCGACCCAACAAGGCCTGCGTATGTTCGTGGATGGCCTGCTTGAGGTAGGCGATCTGGACGGCACCGACCGTGCCGCGATCGATCAGACCATGGGCGGCAACTCCGACGATGTGACCACGCTTTTGGATCGCGTTGGCTCCGCTTTGTCTGGTGTGACCCAAGGTGCCAGCCTTGTCCTCGCCCCCAAACATGAAGCCGCGATCAAACATATAGAGTTTGTAAGCCTCGCCGCTGACCGCGCCCTCGTTGTTCTTGTGTTTGCCGATGGTCACGTAGAAAACCGCGTCTTCACCCCGCCCCCCGGTCAAACGCCGTCATCAATGCGGGAGGCTGCGAATTTCATCAACTCCCTCGCCGAGGGCCGCACACTGACGGAGCTTGGCCACGCGATCTCACGTGAGATGAAAACCCGCCGTCAGGAAATCGACAGCATCGCACGTGAACTGGTCGAATCCGGCGCCGCCATCTGGGAAAACAAAGGCGAATCGACCGAACGTCTGATCGTGCGTGGCCGCGGCAATTTGTTGTCTGACGATGACCAATCCGACCTCGCCCGCATCCGCACCCTCTTTGACGACCTTGAACGCAAACGCGACATCGCTGAATTCCTCGATCTGACGGAGGCTGGCGAAGGCGTGCGCATTTTCATCGGGTCTGAAAACAAACTTTTCTCACTTTCGGGTTCCTCTTTGGTGGTTTCCCCATATATGAACGCTGATCGAAAGATCGTGGGCGCGGTCGGGGTCATCGGACCCACCCGCCTCAATTACGGGCGCATCGTGCCCATCGTGGATTACACCGCGCAACTGGTCGGGAAACTGATTTCGGACCGCGGATAAGAAGGCAGAGTTATGGCTGACAAAGAAAACGAATTTCTGGATGACATCATGGCTGACGTGAACAGCGGCCCTGAGGATGAAATGACCCTCGAAGACCTCGCCAATGAAGAGGTCGATGAAAACACTGTCGAACTTCAGGCTGAAATTGATGAGCTGAAGAACGCCTATATGCGTGCCCTCGCTGACGCCGAAAACACCCGCAAACGGGCCGACCGTGACCGGCGTGAGGCCGAGAATTACGGCGGTTCCCGCCTCGCCCGTGATCTTCTGCCTGTCTATGACAACCTTGAACGTGCGCTGGCCAATGCCAAGGAAGACGGCAAAGACGGCGACAAAGCGCTGCTTGAGGGTGTTGAACTGACGATGCGTGCTTTGGTCGAAGTGTTCAAAAAGCACGGTATCGACCCGATCCGCCCCGAGGTTGGCGATAAATTTGATCCTCAGCACCACGAAGCTATGTTCGAAGCGCCCGTGCCCGGCACCCAAAAGGGCGACATCATTCAGGTGTCCACAACCGGCTTTATGTTGCACGACCGTTTGTTGCGACCTGCGCAGGTCGGTGTGTCTTCTACTCCGAAGTCTTAACCAACCCACGAAGCTCGTAAATCAGATCCAACGCCGCTTTGGGCGACAGATCATCTGGTAAAACATCTTTCAGCCGCGCCTCCACTTCGGATGGCGCGGTTTTTGTTGGGGCGGGCGCTGGTGTGGCACTAAACAGCGGCAAATCGTCGATGACGGCCTTCTGTTTGCCCTCCCGTTCGCCCTTCTCCAAGGCCTCTAAAACGACTTTCGCACGGTCGACGACAACGCTGGGCAAACCAGCCAGTCGCGCCACTTGCACACCGTAAGATCGGTCGGCCGTGCCACGTTTCACCTCGTGGAGGAAAATTACGTCCCCTTCCCACTCCTTCACCGTCACCGTCGCGTTGGCGACAGAATCCAACTTCTCCGACAACTGCGTCATCTCATGGTAATGCGTCGCAAACAGCGCGCGGCAGCGATTCACATCATGCAAGTGCTCTAAGGTCGCCCAGGCGATCGACAATCCGTCATAGGTCGCCGTGCCCCGCCCGATTTCATCCAAAATCACCAAGGCGCGGTCGTCCGCTTGGTTTAGGATCGCCGCTGTCTCAACCATTTCGACCATGAACGTGGACTGCCCTTTGCTCAAATCATCTGACGCGCCGACGCGGCTGAATATCTGGCTGACCACGCCGATATGAGCCTCCAACGCCGGTACGAATGCCCCCATCTGCGCCAGAACTGCGATCAAAGCGTTCTGACGCAAATAGGTCGACTTACCCGCCATGTTCGGACCCGTCAGCAACCAGATCGACTCCGCCGATAAATCACAATCATTGGCCACAAAAGGCGTTCCTGTCGGCTTCAACGCGGCCTCAACCACCGGATGCCGCCCATCTGTGATCACAAATTCACGCCCTGATGACATCACGGGCCGGAGCCAACCCTCTTCCCGTGCCAATCGCGCCAAGGCGGCGTTCAG